>Ga0194133_10002867_pt1 | contig 25512 bp, 10 predicted proteins | sample TA2KigOf40mmetaG_FD_155448 | JGI IMG/M metagenome (GOLD analysis project Ga0194133, IMG submission 155448) | Freshwater microbial communities from Lake Tanganyika, Tanzania - TA2015055 Kigoma Offshore 40m | ecosystem: Environmental > Aquatic > Freshwater > Lake | place: Tanzania: Lake... | reverse complement strand
TAAATTAAAAAACATAATTATACAATAAATATATAATGCAAATTTATATATTTTTTCGCATATATTTACTGAATAATGAAATAAAATATAAAATATAAATATAATAAATGAATCATTTGCATTATAAATATACGCAAAAACAAAATAAGTTTAAAATTTTTAAAGCGTGATTATATTTGTGATGCGAATATTTTAAATCAGAATATTTGTTTAAAAGAACATTTATTGTGTTAAATTTAATAAAATTCATAGAGACAAACCCAAACTTGTTCAAAAATTCGCAGCAAATTATAATATAAATACAATAATAAATACATTTTGTATAATTGCGTGGTATATTTATGCGAGATGAAAAAACAAATTACTATAATAATGTATTGACGACACTTATTTGGTTGATAAACTATTATTCTTTTAAAAGCCCCTTATTATTTTTGCGATAAATATGAATTTATATAAACAATTCTCAATTGAAAACTTTAAAAATCGCGAAATATTATATTGCAATTTATAATTATTTTTTATTAATATATGTGATTTTACAATATATTAAAATGCGAAATAATTGAAATACCTCGCATAAATCACAACCGCGATAAAACACAAGCTCCCAAATAATGAGAAATAATAAATAAACAACACACCCCGCGAAACAAATATATAAACTACACTAAACTTTTGCCCACTAAACACTCACGCTCTGATTTACATAACGCTAAGTTGAGCCGCATTATTTTATTTTCGCGCGAATGATTAAAGTATTAAAAAAAATTGTCGGCGTTAAATATAATTTATAATGACAAAATAGAATAGAATAGTGAACGATTAAAATTAAATTTTAATGAATAATAGTAATTTTGCGGCAAATAATTATATTATTTACTTTGGTTATTTAAAATAAATTGCTAATTTTTTAATTATTTAGTACTTTTTTTGATAATTCTATATGAAATTGCCGCAATATTATATTATAATTAACCTATAAACCAATTCACTTTTAAAAAATTATTGTAGTTTATCTCTTTATCGCAAATTAATTGTTAATGTTTTAAATATTCGCAGATTATTATTAAATTTTCATTGTAACTTCAAAGTTTTTATATATTAAATTGCGTTTTAATTATTTTTTATTTTGTTTATTATTGAAATTTATAGGTAAAATATCAATTGTATAATGTTGTTGGGCGCGAATGTAATATCAAAAATGTTTTAATATTATATATATCGGCAAATATTAAATATAAATTGCGCGATAAATTATATATTAATATTAAGTTTTGCTATCTTTTTATGCTTTATATAAAATTTATTTAAATTTCGCGGATTGAGTTGTTATTTATATTGTACACAAATTGAAATATTTTTATATTTATCAACTTATTTGTCATTGGCAATTCTTTCCGCATTAATATAAATAAATAAGCATAAATAAAATGTTGCAAATTTAATATTATTGACAGAAACGAATAAATTATATTACAAATACATTTGCCACTTTTATATTATGATGCAATAATTTGAATTTTAATAAAACGCGCATTTAATATTTTATGTGTTATTAGTTATTCGCCATATGCAAATTTTTCAAATAATTAAAATAGTTTGTATTATAATATTACATTAACTAATAAAATGACGCAATTTATTATCAAAATGTTATTTTTTAAATGTTTTATAAAAATATCGCGGCAAGAATTCATAAAATGTTTGCATTTATATGATAAATATTTATTTTTTCTCTTAAATAAAGCGTTATAATATCTTATAACAGTATAATTTATTATAAATGAGAATTACGCGATTTTGATAAAATTTTGGCTAAAGTTAAATTATAAAATAATAATTTATTTCAATCCGCGCATTTTTTTAATAAATAATAGAAAAAACAAAATTCAATTACAATTTATTTTATAATTTATCGTGATTTAATAGAATATAGTTGCGAAAACTTTGACATAAATATATTTAGCAGATATATTATTTTGTTTTTCAATATAATACACGCGGGTATATAATATTTTGATTTATATATCCCAAAATAGATAAATATGCGTGTTTATTTTATATAAATTTGCTTTATTACATAAAAATATTAAATACCCGATATGTAAATAAAATGCTATTATTATATTATTTATGAGCGAATTGAATACCATTAATTTTTATAGATTAACTTTGTATCGATATATTTAAAATGTACCGGAACTATAGTATTGAAAAGAAAGAAGAACAAGTGAGATGAAAAAGAGCGAGAAATGATATATAGTATGGTAGTAAAGTAATTTATATATAGTAATATATGAAGAAACAAAAGAAAGGCGGGTAAAAGTAGAATATTAAAAAAGAAAAAATATAGCAATTTATAAAAATACGGGAATATGATAAATTATAAATTGATTATGATGAGAGTCGGAATAAAATATATGGGATTGCCAACAAGATAAAATAATAAAATTAGTTTAAAAAAATCGCGGTGGGATTAATAATATAGTCATAATATGAAAATAAAATTAGTTTTATATGAAAAATATTTGCGGGTAATTATATATAAAGTTTAAAAAAAATGACAAAATATGAAATTACAAAATAATAAAATGAAAATTTGATAAAAAATATATGATTATAATCATATTTATTGATTTAACGCGGTACTTAATATATTATATTAGTCAAGTATAGTTAATTTTGTATTGCCTCCATATTTAAAACCGAGATTAGAATTAATCATTTATTCATTTATATTGACGCCGTCTATAATTACAGTACAAAGAATGCGACCATATTTATCGTAAGGACCTAATTAAACTTATTTAGTACTACCGATTTGTAATTTATCTTTAAGAAAGTCCAAAGATTTAAGGGACGCTTTTTTCATAAATTCATATTAATCATCATTAAGTAATAATTTCTACTATTTTGTTATTTTTTTTTCGGGTGAATCATAACCAATCATTCTAAATTTGAATTTATAAGGTTGGTTTTCAAGATTAAATATGCCTGTAAAAGTGTCGCCATCATAAACATCATAGATAATTACGTCTTTAGTTTGGCCGTCAAAAGAGAATAATGGTGTATTTTTGTGTTATTCAATAATTGATTACATATTAAAATATATATAATTAGTATTTTTTTAAACAAAATTTTTATTTTATATATAGCAAAATATGGATTGTAAAAATGAATCGGCTATATCATGATTATTAATGTATTATAGATGTTATTATACTTGATTTACATAATAGTTAAATTAAAATTTTGCCTTATTTTTATTGATTTAATATCGGCTTTTTTATGTGTATATCTAGGTATCAGGAACAAATTATATTTTTAATTTATGAATAGGATGACATAAAATTAATTATTCAGGCGTGACATATTAAAGCATAAATAATATAATACATTGATAAATTTGACTTATATTATATTTGCCGATTTATTATTCAATGCATATAATATATTTATTAATCGCGGGTGTTTATTACATTATATATTATAAGTGCTATAATAAATTCTATATTTATGTCAATAATTGTTTGTCTGAAATATTGCATTAATATATTTTCATTATATTTATAGAACTTTTTTATAAATCGACAAATTATTGATTAAAAGATATAGATTGAATATGCACTTAAAGGGTTGTTAATGTTTTAATTCCGCAATCAATTGATAATATTAGCATTATTTTTATATTATGTTTTTAATAATTTAATATTTAAACATAATAGGAAATAAATAATAAAATATTTATATAAAGAATAAGCGAGTATAACATATTTTTTTACATAAGAATATGTAAAGAAATAAAATGATTACCAAAAGTAAATAAGAGCGGGAAATAGAATTATTTATACAATAATAAGAATAAAACGACATTGAATTTTATAAAAGTATATAAAAAGGCGGTTTATAATTTAAAAAAATAATGAATTAGGCGCGAATATAAATGAATAAAGATGGTATTTAATTTTCTAAACTTATTAAAGAAGAGCGTAAATAATAAAAAATCGCATTAAAATTATAAATGCAAACTAATAAAAAAGAGTGCGATATTTGTTATACATTTGCGCCTTTATAATCTATTATTTATTGCAACCATTGTGTTTGTAAAATATGCAATAAATGCTCCAAAAAACTATGCAATTCAAAATGTGTCATTTGTAGATAGCATAATAGTATTTTGCACCAATATTTGCATAATCTCTATAATGATAAAATTGTGAAAAAAACAAAATTAATTGCCAAAAAAATATGTTTAGACGAATAATTTACTTAATTTATAATTGATTTATAACTTAATTCTAGTATTTTGTTAAATTTCGTTTAATTAATTAAATTTAATAATAAATCCGCGCTTGAATTCGTATAATTGTTGAATTTAATTCGATTATTTCGATAAAATGGCGGAAATATTTAATCTTCTATTAATGAATTGAAAAGTAGAATAACTCACTTTGTCATATGTAATTACTTGGATTTTATTGAGTTATACGATTTTACTATGTCTGTTATATAATAATGATGTTTTTATCTTTTTATATTTTATGCCTAATTTCATTCCATTGAGGCTTATTTTATAATAAAAACATCGTTTTCTAGCATATATTAGATTAAATTTGTATTTTTTTTATTGTTAATAAATAATGTAATATTCAGTTAATAATAAATTAAATATGATAGGTATGATTGAGTTGATGGATTCTAAAAAAATTAAAAAAAATAAGATACATGAAAAAAAATTTGTTTATGGCAATAAGTTATAAAAAATCGATTAATTAATATAAGATGCCGATAATTTATATAATGGTGTTATGGAAGAATTATCGCAATTATCTTTAAATCAAGAAAGTATTAATTCATAATAAAATGAATATATTGAATAGAAATCGGTCATTAGTTAAGCAGAATCACTTTAAAAATCGCAAAGTAAAAGTTTTTCATAAACAGATATATCAAAATAATTAAAAACAAAACGCGAATTTAAAAAAAAATTAGTTAATAAAAATTCTACATTTCGCAAATAATAGTAATTAATTGATAGTATAAATTTATAAGTAAATGAATAAATTAGCGAATTATAATGTGATGATATTCCTAATGTAAGTGTTTCGCAAAGTTATGAGAAATCAATGAAAATATAAGAGACAGATAATATATTGGAATCCTTCAATTATTAAACAAAAAACTAATAAAATTAAAGTATTTCGGGGAATAATATAAAAATAGATAATAATATATACAAAGAATTATTAAATATGAACGCGAATAATATATAAAATACCGATATTTTGGATTTATAGAAACACGAAATGATTGATGACATAGAATATTATAAAAATCAAATAAAAAATTTGGATAATAATGCGATTTTAAAATACGATTCTTAATAATTAGAAAAATTTAATATGGCGGAATTATAGTTAATAAAAAAATATTTTATAAATAAATATAATAAATTATAATCATCGAATATAATAGGAGATATGGGTTTTATATGTGCGCAAGGAATTGAAAAGCTTTGCGATGGTTAAAATGTTGTACTGGGTATAAAACCAAATTTGAAGGGTATTTCAAGTGTTATTAAATATTCAATTGACACAAATTAAAAAATGTATCAAACACAAATAGATGATATATTACAAAAATATAAAGTTGGTATTATATCAAAATCCGCCGTTTAATTATTAATGGTTTTTATAAAGCGACATTATATAAATACTTCATAATAATCCTAATATTCTGACATATTATAAAGAATTAATTGAATTATTTAAAAACTCACTTTAATTTTGATTATTATACAAGTTTTTAGAAATCATTAAATAATTTTAACTATTATTGATTCATTTTTTCAGAATTATCAAGTTTCAAGGGCTTTTCAGAATTATCAAGTTTCAAGGGTTTAACAGACTTCTTTTTTTTTGAACCAGATCTCGATTTGGATTTAGACTTTTTTCTTGAGGCGGCTTTTCTTTTTTTAACACCGCCAACAATAGATAAATCGTCCTGAGAAGTGTTTTCTGATACTTCGGTAAGAAGAGCATTATTAGACAATGATTATAAGTTGTTTGATTATAAAGTTGAATTTGTTTTGCGCGCACTTTTTACTTTTTGAGATTATGTTGTATTTTGGGCTTTTTTATCCGATTAAACTTCTTTTGGTGGTTTTGTTGCGCTCACTTATTCAACATTTTCGTCTTGAAATTCTTTTTCATTACCGCCAAATAATAATTACACTTTGTGTTTTGATTATTTCGTCTTTTTTGGCTTTGATTTTGATTTTTTTGGCTTTGAACTGTTTTTTGGACTTCCTTTTCTCTTTTTTGCGCCACCTTAAATAAATTGATCATTTTAACTCTACTATAGAATTTTCATATTTTGTCTCGTTAAATCTAGTAATTTTCCGTCACTCATTTTTGTGAATTAAAAAAAATATTAAAATAAATTTAATTAATTAATCATAATGTAATATTTTTGTTCATTATGTTAAATAACAAGCATAAATGATCTATTGTTTATTATAAAATTTCGTTTATGAATAAATTCAAATCAGTTTAAACAACTTATATATTTTTTGAATCACTTAATTACATAAATTATTAATCAATATAATTTAAATTACTACATTTTATTATTGTGGCTTTTTTTATATTGTTGAGTTCATTTAATGTTTTATAATTTATGCCGATTTTTTTTATATTATTCGTATATTAATCACCATATAATTATTTTAATTATTACTGAATATTTTATTGCGGCAACTATTAAATATTTTATTCCAAATATTTTATTTGTTCTATTGCTTAATTAAATAATTAATTTTCATATTATGTTATTTGGGTTATTGAATAATGTTATTGTATTATTTATGGCGTATATTATATTCCTTTTATAAAAACGGTGTCTTTATAATTTACATACTTTATATCACACGCCTATATTATCATATATTACTTTGATTTTTAATTATATTGGTCTTATTTACAATTCGCAACGCAAGTTATATTATTGTTTATTTAACCAATTGCCACATATTATTTATCGTAACTTTCTATTGATTTTATTTGCATTAATAATAATTAGCCCAAAACTAATTTTAATGCCTTTATTTTATATAATTAATTATATTAGTATACTATTTAATTATTTTGTAATTCAAGTATTTGCGGACAATCATTTATATTGAATTCTGTATTATTTGTATCATAATTCTCTATTTATTAAATATCCGCATCTATCATATAACAATTTCTATAACATTTTCCCACATAATTCGCTCTCACTTAATTTTATAATATTTAATTTTAATCATCATTTTGCACCAAATTTATTAATTCTTTATCAAATTATTATTAAATATACATTAATTTATGATAATATGGTATAAAAATATTTGACTATTTCATTATAATTATATTGCTTTTAAATAATTTCATTTTTTATTATATACAAATGTAATTAAATAAAAATGTTAAATTATATATAATTATATTCATATGCTTTATAACTATTTAAACAGATTCATATAAATAAAAATTACTCAGAGGATATATATTAAAAAATGATAATTAGGGCGCTTTATTAATTCATGAAATTATTTTATCTAGTATTTATACTTTGGCCGCTTTACTTTTCGCCCAAATTTTAATTGATTTTGATTTCGTGTGATTTATTATTTATATTCTATTATTCTTTGTTTTATATTTCCCATTTTATTATTTCATTTTATTTTGTTTTTATATAAACTCACTTTAATTTTACAATATATATACAATTATTTCAATATTTCTTTATACATTTATTAATTATGTACATTTATTTTATCGCGAATGTGAACTTTATAGTTATTTTTTTTGGAATTTACCTATTGAATTTATTTATACGCCTTTTCGCGAGTGTTTGTATATTTATATAACATTTTTCGCAAATTTTACTAAAATATATTGTATTATATTGCGACATATATAGTTATCATTTTAATTTATGTCAGTTTTAAGCGAATTTACTAATATATAATATAATATATAGGATTATATTAAAAATAACATATAAATTTCTAAAATCGCGGTGAATAATAAAATTATTTGTAATAATATATAAATGAAAAATATATATGAATGACAATATATATAAGTGATTAATATATGAGCAATAATATATTAATAAATAATATATAAAAAGTTAAATAGATTAAAATGAAAATAATAAAGAAATAGCAATCATAAATAAAGCGATTTATTAATAGATTTATTGATAGATTTAGGGATATTTTATTATAAAATAGATTTATTAATAGATTTAAAGGCGGGATTATTTTGTGGAGGATTTAAATTGTCGTCTTCATTAATTTCTTCTTTAATAGATTCTTGTATTTGGGAACTCATACGAGATTTATTGCGTGATTTACTTCTAGAACTGCTATTAGAGCGACTTTTTTTACTGCAAATAGATCTATTATGTTAATAAATTTTGGTAGATTGATTTAATTGTGGAGGAACATTATTATCAATTGTAGTAAGAATTTATTAATTGATAGTATTATGCGCGATATTTTATTAAGTTTTGTTGAGCGGATTTGATTCTATTGGGGGTAAATTCTATGTAGTAATTTATTTTTATTCAAATATTTTGGAATTTTAATTGTTTGTGACGATATTTTCTTGACGTTATTATATACTTGGTTTAATATTTTATTATAGCATATTAGTCAAATCATAATAACATTTGTCGTTACTATCCTGATTTTATAAATTATATATAACTAAATAAGTGAAAACATAAATAATAACAAAGTTTCGGAATTTATATTTATTTTACTATGCGAAAATAAAATTGATAAAAACGATGAACAAGGTTAAAACCATTAAATTATTCATAATCTATATATACTTTTTATGCACGATTTCACATAACTATTACTGTAAACTGACCATTTATGCGAAAAATATTAATTTATAATCATATACTTATATCAAGTTACTAGAACAACAAATTATCTTGATTGATAAGTATTTCGTCTTTATCGGGAGAATCATTACAAATAGAAATAATATCGCTAATTATTTTGGAATCTTTATGCGCGCTCAATAATTTTTCAGATATAGAATTATCTAAAGGATCAGAGCGGATAATAACTTTTTAATCAGACAAAGATTGATTTAAAGAATTATCGTCGTTAATACTAGATTTTTATTGTTCAATATCAGCACTAAAATGCGAAAATTTCTATTTAAATTAATCAGATTATTTTTTTAAAGAATCTTTTTAAAAACTATTGCTTTTTTCATCAATAAAAGATTAATTGCCGCTAGAAACTATTTATAAACATATATTTTATTTGGAATTATTTAATGGTAAATTATGTTATTTAGAAGAATTGGCGGCAATAAATGAGCAAGTATTTTAATTGTTTGGTTATTTAATTTAATTATGACCGCGATTTTTAGTATTAATAGTATTAATTTTAGCTTTATTTGAGTCAGATTTTTTTTCTATAGAACAATTATTTTTAACTTAATGGCGCAAATTATTATCATTAATTAAATGATTATTCGCAATAATAATGTGTTCATTATCTTTGCCAGAAATATTAATATTTTTATCATGAAAATCAGAGGCGCGTTTATCATTAAATAAACTATTTTTTGCGTGATTTATCTGATTTGTTTATTGAAATTCAGTGTTTGACAGAATAAGTTATTATTACTGAATTTATTATGTTAAAGAAGCAATTTATTATTAAAGTGAAACAATTTACAAAGATTAATCATGGGTGATTTTTTCTTAATATTATATTTTATTATCACGCATTTAAATTTATTATTTTTGAGCCTCTTATAATAGTTTTATTTTATCAATTAACTATTAATTTTGCTGTTTATGCGAAGAAATAATCGATTAATATTAATTTTTAATTGCGGTTTAATTCATTTCGCTTTTATGTAATTATTTTTTCAAATCGATAACAGTTTCGCTGAGTTTTTTTAATTAAATTTTAATTTTTTAATTATTTTCTTGTATTTCGGGAGGGAGTTACCCAAATTTCTATTTATATATAGTATTATATAAATTATGTTTTGAAGGAACAATGACATTTTTAAATAAAATATTAAAAACGATATCGAGATGTTTTTATGTTTGATTATTATAAACTTCTTGCAAAAGTTATGGATCGCTTTATAAATATTTATATAAATTATTGAAAAGCTCAATAAGAATTTATTTAGTAAAATCTTATTAATCCCGGTTTATATCTCTTTTATAGAATTATTCATCTATGAATACAATATTAATAATAAAAATAAATTATTATTGTTATATATTAATGCGCAAATAATCATTATAATAGCTATTAAACTATTAAATAATTTGGTCATATAATTTGCTTTGAACAAGTTGATTAAATTAAAGGAGATATTATAAATAATTTTCAATAAATTATTTTTGTGTGAAAGATTTACCACCTTATTTTAATTTTGCCGTCAAATTTTTAATAAGCGTATCATATAAATAAAAACTTATCAATTAATAATTTTATTTATGTACATTATTATTAATGTGTTACATATTTATGTATAATAAAATAAATACGAACAATAATTATTGTATTATATATATATATTTATATTTTTCGATAAAATATGTAGAAATATGATTATAATAAAATAATAGGATATTCATCAATCTTATATGGCGAGTCAGGATGCGGCAAAACAACTTTAATAAAAGATATTATCAATTGTGTTTAAACAAAAATACCAAATATTTGTATAATTTGCCCAACTCAAGATTAAAATAAAACTTATACAGGAATTGTTCCAGATGAATTTATAACTTCGCATGATATAACGCCATAATAATTCATAAATAAAGTTCATAAAATAATACAAAGACAATAATTCGTATCAGAATTATATGCGCAAATATAAGAAATAAATGTTCTCGAACCAATAATAAATATAATAACCAGCAATAATATAATTTCAAAATAGGATAAAGATTATATTTAATATACAAAATTTGCCGAACATATAAAAAATATGAATAATTATTTAGCCGATGAAAGTAATAAAGATGAACCCGATGACACTTAAACAAGAAATCAATTCATTACAAAATTATAATAACTGTAAAACGGAAAAATTAAACTTGTGTAAAATATTATTATGCAAAATTAATCCCTAATTATTGATTAATATACACATTTATTCGATAAATATTAAATGAGTGTTATCGAACATATTTAAATAAATCCGCATTTACTACTTATAATAGATGATTGCGCCTCCATTTTATCTAAAACATTGCAAAATGAAGATACTATAAAAAAAATATTTTTCTAAGGCAGGCATTACAATTTAACTGTTCTCTTAACTGTTCAAACGTAAAATACTATTTAACCCGATCTTCGTAAATAAGCTTTCTTTTCATTCTTCGGAACTCCTACATCTTTTGAATAATATGCAAAAAATAACTTAAATAAATAACCCGCGGAATTACGTATTATTATGAATAAATTTAAAGATGCCAACGGTGGCAAAGCTATCATGGTTTACGATAGAATGAATTGTAATTTCATTGTTTTTTAACCTTCTTTGCATAATACGTTCAGTTATTATAATAATTCAATATGGGATTATTGCAGATATATATAAAATTAATGATATCGCATAATCATTCTTTGTGTATTTTAAAATTTAATATAAATCGCCCAATAATAATTCGTCTTTGTTATTCTTCTATTATTATAATTCCCGCGCGATTTTTTTAAATAATTTTATTTTTAATCGTCTCAATTTGCGCATAAATTTATTTTACTCTCACATCTATTGTCTTCATTTTCGCATAAATTTATTTTATTTTCACACCTATTGTCTTAATTTTCGCATAAATCTATTTTACTCTCACATCTATTGTCTTAATTTTCGCATAAATTTATTTTATTTTCATATTTATTATCTTAATTTGCGCATAAATCTATTTTACCCCAGTATCTACCAACCCAATTCCCGCACCTGTACATTTATGTTCCATATTTACAACTTTTATTAAAGCATTTATCACAATAATTTTTGCTTATAATAAATCATTCTCATTTCGCAATACTATTATAAGCGCTATTATTTTATTTATTTTACATTATTTGCCGCCATTTCAAAAATATTAAATCTTTTTTGTTATATATTATTATAAAAATAAATAAATTATTTTGCGTATTATATATTTGCCTATATGAAAAAATTACAATAAATAATCGCGGTTACCAATTATTGTTTCACCTAAGTTACAAAGTTATGTGTTTTATATTATTATGATATACTTTTCAATTATAAATGCAAATTTTATAAATACCGCGATAATATATATTTGAATTATAATAAATAATTAAAAAAACTATCTAAATATTATATATTTCGCGATTTAAACAATTTAAAATAGTACGCATATTTTTATAATAAAAAATTAGTAATGTAACAAATGATTAATTTTGTATTTTATAATAAAAATACACGAAACTTTAGGGCTTATCCTAAGCTTTTATATTACCACCGCGATTTTTTTAAACATTTTTATTTATGTTCATAGAAATAAACACTTATTTAACGTATATTTCATAGAAATAAACACTTATTTAACGTATATTTCAATTAAAATTTTCGCTTTATTTTTTATTTTGAAACGTTTTTTATTTTATCGCGGTTTTTTATATATACTTTTTAACACTTTTCGCTATTTATATCACATTTTGCTAATGTTAAATAAATAAACTTTGTTGATTTTAATGCGCATTTATTATTAATTTAAACATATTTTTGCTAATTTTATCTTATTTATCAAAAAATCGCCGTATAAATATTAATTTTTCATTATCGCTATCGTATGTTTAACCATTTATATATTATATTTTGCGAAATATATAATTATTGTTATTAATAATTTAAATTTTAGACTATTTATTACCCGCGTTTTTTAATTTTTATAAAATATCTAAAATATAAATACAAATATTATCGCGCTTCTCATAGTTAAAACCATTTGTATTTAATTATAAATGTGGCAGTTATTTAGAACACTTTTTATATTTTATACTTGTTATTCTTTTGGCGTATATTTGTAAAACTATTATAAACGCAAATTTATAGAAAACTATTATAAACGCAAATTTATAGAAACTATTATAAACGCAAATTTATAGAAAAGTATTATAAACGCGAATTTATAGAAAAATATTTTAAACGCAAATTTATAGAAATATTATAAACGCAAATTTATAGAAATATTATAAACGCAAATTTATAGAAATATTATAAACGCAAATTTATAGAAATATTATAAACGCGAATTTATAGAAATATTATAAACGCGAATTTATAGAAATATTTAAATGGTCAATATATATATTAACCGCGAATATAATTTATATTTCACAATATAGCTTGAAATTCAATATGAATGAACTAAGTTTTTAAAATATTTGCGCAATTATATTATTTGTACGAAATATATTAGGTAAAAAAGTCAATTATTCGAATATATATAAAAATATCTTTAAAATATCATAGGCGATTGATAATATTAATTCGCAAAATAATGATAATGCTGTATTTTTAATGACCAAAACAAAAAAAAATAAAACAAAAATTGCGCAAAAAAAGAAAAGCGAGTAAAATTTTAAATGTTTAACCGTGAATTAATATAAATATAAAAATTATCATGTATTATATTGCGAAATAACTAAAAATAAAAAGAGCGAAAAAGAATAGATTATCTCACACCCCACCTACAAACCAAGCAGCGTGCAAAAATATATGTAATATTATGCGTATAAATGAATAATATTTTGAAAAATAAATATAAACGCGTTTATATAGTAAGCATGAAAAATAAAAAAAATGCAAATTAAAATAAAGAGTGAATTTACAGATAAGACAAAGATAAAGTGAAACAAATATAAAGATAGAAATAATATGGGCGAAAAGCTGAATAATAATTTGGAGCATAATGTATTTGCCGTTTATTTATTTATCTTTGATGATAGCAAAAATTAATTAAAAAAATTATATAATATAATCATCGGCATTTATAGCAAATGATAATTTTAAAACAAATATGTTTATAAACAATAATTTGTCCGTCTATTTTAAATTATTATCTATCTTCAATTAATTTTATGACCACATTATTATGAAAATTTCGGCAAAAGAATTATATTATAAAAAATTACATTAAATATTATATAATTAGCGATAATTAATTATATTTGTATTTTTTAATTAATTAATTTGCGAGAATAATGATATTCAATAATTAATAACGATTTTTTAATTTAAAAAACAATAGTATATCAATTTATCGCGCCAATTTTATCAAATAATATCAATTTTTTATAATAAAAGGCAAATATATAATATTGATTTAACTATGAATCGCGGCAAAATAAACAAAATTAGTTTTTATTATTTATTATTTCATATATTTGCGTCGAATAATTAACATTTGCAAATAATTTATAATTGTTTACTTTTATTTAGGCGCATTAATTCACAAATAGAATTTAAATATATTTGAATCCTGTTTAAATGCTAGAATATTTTAAACCTTGAAATTAGCTAAAAACTTTTTTTATATAAGTTAAAATTTTCGCGTTTGAAATATAATTTATTTTGAGTTATTTGAAATAAACTATATTTTTATTTATTTTTCAAGGTTATATTTATTAAACATATATTTTTGTCGCATTTTATATAAATTTATAGTTTAAATTCAATATATAAAGCGATTTTTTAATAATATTTCCACAAAATTTATCGCGCAATACATTAATTCAATAACACTCGCAAAAATAATTTTATATATTATACACATTTGCGTGAATAATTATATAATTAATGATTGGTGCAAAATAATATATATGTAAATATTTGGCTTATGATAAATGGCAGACAAATTTACATTATAAATTTCAAAGGCAAATTATTTTTAATAAGATGTTTCGCAATATAATATATTTGTTTTTTACCTATGATGAATGCGATTTTTACTATTATTACTGATTATTTTGCGTTATAAATAATAAAATTTTAAATGTCTCTTTTTTCGATATATTAACATATAAAATTTGCGGCTATTTTTTTATTATTTTTTAATTTAACGTGGGTATACTTTATCAATTTGCCATAATATTTAATATTTTTTCGCGAATTATAAAGTGGAATTTAGAAATTAATCAAGAAATCTCTTTAAATATACTTATAAATCTATATAAATGCGGATTAATATATATTTATGTATAAAACATAATAATAATTTATAAAAACCATAATTTTGTGATTTTATAATAAGGCGAGAATATATATAGTACCACAAATGATGTATATTTAAAATATTATTTAAGATAGAAAAAAATATTTAAGTAATAAATTTTTTATCAATTATCAGTTTAAAAATTCTAGTGCGAAATATATAATAGTATAAAGAATATTTTATATTATTCGAGGGTGATAAAAATATTGGTTGAGTATATAAATACCCGCGATTGTTATTTTATTAATATTATAAACGGCAAAAATAATAATAAAACACATATTTTGTATTTTGACATAAATAAAAACGCACATAATAACGCGAAATAAAAGAAAAAATAATATTTTTATATTAATATTAAAAAATTAATGATAAGCAAGAATAAATCAAAGATAATTTAATAAAATAATTGACGGTTTTTCATTAAAATCTGCGGATTCATAGGCGTAAAATATATTCAAAAATAATAATATGAAAAACAAATTTGATAACGTGGTGTTTATTAAAATTAAATATATTATTGATGCGCCGGTTTAAACAATATAATAATGTTATAATAAGATAAATTTTTGAATAAAAAAAAAGATTATTTTATGCAAATCATACTGTTTTTATAAATTCATCAAATTAAACATTTTAATTGCTATCAATACACCAACAATGCAAAACTTGCTGAATATCAGTTAAATTGAATTTATTAACGGCATTATTTTTATAGATATAAAGTAATTTATTGCTTAATTCATCCATTACATCTTTCAATATTTTTGATATGAAAACTTTAAATTATTCTTTAATTTTTACATTATCATAAGATTATTTAATAATTTATTTAGTATAGTTCAAAAATACTTTGGAATGATCATTATTTTGCGATAAATATGTATTAAAAATATAAACACTTTCTAATTTAGAGGCGATAGATTCGGTAAAAAGTTGATTTAACTCTTCTCTATGAACTACCACCATTTATCTTTGCATATAATTATTATGTTCTTATAATTTGTGTTTTAATTAGCATTTTGTTTAAATTAATTCGCGACTTAAAACTTTATCGACAAAATTACCTTTTTCATCTTTTTAACATTCTGCTAATTTCTTTTAAGTTTAATCAAGTTATTCATTTATATCTTTGCAAACCATATCTGATTATTACGCCTATTCACTTAATAATATTATTTATTATTAATATTTTTGATATAATTATTTAAAATCTGGCGTTTATTATTAAATCATTTTTATAATGTCTTAAACTGCCACAAAATCATTGTAATGTTAACTTGATAATAATGATTTTCCCAATAATTGTTAATTTAATTTTTCAATATTTATATGTTTAAAATTTATCAACTTCACGTCTTTATTATTTATACTTTGCAATATATTACTTATCAATTTTGTTCCTACACTAAATAGCAAATTACTACAATGTTTATTGAAATACACCTTTTATTTCTTGCATTATTTCAAATCATCGTATAGTTTTTTCACTTCCTCATTTGCAAAAGTTTTCACCAGCTTTATTTATTCGCTGTTTTAAACCATATTTTGTTCTTGAGGCTTCTCTATTTAATTTACTATTCCTTTATTTTCATATTTTTTTAGCTAATCCGTTATCTTATTGATATCTTCATTTATTTTTTAAATACCAATTAAATTATTCATGTTTGATTTAATATAGAGCAAAAGCTTGTTTTTTTACTTACTATTAGTATTAGTTTTCATTAATATTTAATTATCTTTTTTTTAATGAAAAATTATTATATTGCATTTATCGCGCCTATTTCTCTATTTTTCGTTATAAATACTTTATTTCTCCCATTTATATTTTCCGTCTTTATTCATATTTATTTCGCAAAAACATTAAAATATGTATTTCATATTTTTTTACCTTTATTTATCGCGCTTTTATTTTTACTTTTAATAATTCAATTGCGCATAATTATTGGTAACTTGATTATTTAAATTGGTTCACACTTACAATTTCCGCACATTTTTTTAGTTAAATATATATATTTCCGCATTTTTTTATATTTTTTTTACCTTATCCACTAATTTTTTGCGAATTTCATAAAGTATATACTACACATTTTGCAATTTAATTTATATTGGCTGATAAAATTTATAACTGTGTTGCGTGTAAATAAAATCATTTTTAATATGGCAAAACTATATTTTTATATTTTAAATGGCGCATATTTTATATTTGGTACTATTATCTATACAAAATAATAATTTATTAATATCTATATCGCGCATTTTAATTCATAAAAATTTATTATTTTTGCCTTTATTCGTATAAAATGTTAAATATAAAAAAATTATTGTATAAAAGCACAAAATTAAATTACACATTCCCAAATTTGTGATAAATAATAACTAAATATTTAATTCTTTATTGATTAACCGCCACTTTCTTAAAATTTAAAAAATAACGGTGTATTACGTAATACTTATACATATATTTGCCTATTGAAGATAAAAACTATGTAAATCGCGCTTTTATAATGATAATATTATTTATTATTTCATTGTAAATTAGTATATTAATTCTTATTTGTTTATAAAATAATAATATTTGCAGAATTAATAGGCGCGGATTTATAGTTATAAACAACAAATATTAATATATCATTGTAATTTTTCCATAATAATTGTTTAAATGCGAAAATATAATTTTATTCTTGTCCGCTAGGGGTGGACATAAAGTGTATTGGGAGTTTCGCAAAGAAATATTATTTGATAACAAAATAACAAATTAATTTCTTATTATATTAATCACGCCGCTACATAATTGCTGCAATTTAAAATAAATACACATTTATATTGTATAATTTATTTACAATTTAATTTGCTTTTTTCAAGATAATAAATTTCGCAAAAATTAAAATATAACCCGCATCATTATTATACACCGCGCCGAATGTTTTTTTAAATTAAATTAATTTAACACAAAAAAATAATTTTTATCAATTGACTATTTATCATTTTATTGAATTATTTAAGTATTTAATTTGTTAAAGAAGCGCGATATAATTATATAATACAAAATTTATTTATACAAGAAATATAATATAAAAATATACTATTAATATATTTTAAAATGAAAACATGCGCTTATTTTTGATTTTTCATGTTATTTATTATTACAAATAAGTCATGTAATAATTTGAAAGTTAATAATATCAAAATTAATGCGCATTTTAATTATTTATATTTATGTTAATGATTATATTTAAAGAACTACGATGCAAAATATATAATTTTAAATGAATATATCTATAAAAAGTGCGCAATAATATATAAATATAAATAACTTAAGTGAAATTTTATTATGAACTATGGATAAAACAAAGAATTGTAAAATATTAATTGCGGAAAATATAAACAAGCAAATGAATTAAAAGGAAAATAAATATGTAAAATTATAAAAATAAAAAGATTAAATGGATAAGTATCCGGCGAAAATTATACCAAATAAATTAATAAATACAGTATATAAATACCCAATATATTATGATCCCGCGACAATTATAACAAAAAATACATTAGAAAATCAATAATTGATAGATATGAATAGCAAATTTGAATATCATTATGAAAAAAACCATAAAAATCCTGAAAATACAAATGATTTAACATATGAATTTGATATATACCCGGGAAATTAATCTATAAATATACACTTAATACTATAATAAATAAAAAATCAATATTAAAATGGTTTAGAATTATAATATATAATATAATAAATAAGCGCGGCATATTAACATGATTTATATATCATAATATATTCATTTATGCCATTATTTAATATTCATAGAGAAAAAAGTCAAAAATTATAATACATATAATCAATAATTGACATTACAAAAGACATAGTTATACAAATATGATGGTATTATTTATTTTTTAATTAATATTTTTCGGCAATAAATAATGGAATAGAATTTATAAACCGATAATTTCCAGGATTTGTGTTTGTTTATTAAGGAAATTTAATAAAATAAACCTTCAATTATTGATAAATCTATTAATAAAAGCACTTAATTGAGTGTTTAATAAGAAAAGGAATAAAGCAAAACATCAAAATAAAATGTAAAATAGCAATATGATGAAAATGATAATGATAAAAATATTGAATAGGAACCTATTAAATGGTATCAAAATTATTATAATATATTGAAATAACGCTGGAAATATATCGCAATAATATTGACTTTATTTATATTATTTTTCATTTATGTCAAATATAAGTAACAAAAAACATAAATTTCTGATAAATAAAATAAAGAACCTATATGTTATTAATTTACCGATGTTTAAGCAAAAAATGATAAATAATTGCAAAATCAGCAAGAAAATATATATTAAAATTTGAATTAATATTAATAACAGAGTAATAATGGCAACCAATAATTATTTTAATAATAAACAAATAATATACATGACCGCAATTCATATAAATAACCATTAATTCAAGTAAAATAACTATAATAACCACTTTTATAATAAAATTCGCGATAAAAAATCGATTCTTTAGATATATTATAATAAATGGAACAATCTCTTATGAATTAGAATATTAAAAATAATCAATCGCCATAATTTTAAATTGTTCCAAACACAAATATTCCTTAAACAATCGATAACTAAATATGCGAAAATTTTACTGAAAATAATGAAATATATCAAAGTAATAATAAATAAGGCGGGTAAATAGTTGAAAAAAAAGAATTACTTTTAACAAATGACAAAGAAAAAAATAATTTGTAAGATAGTGAATAAACTAATACTAAATTAAATGATAATTACCCATAAAAAAATAATGATGGCAATGATTTTGATGAAAAAGAAGATAATTAAATTATTTCTTGAGCCGATTTTTCATTGTTCTTCAATAATTCTTTTTAAAAACTAACTAAATCCGCGATTGTTTATAAATTATATTTTTTTTTAATTTTCAAAATGAATTATTTTTTATTTGTCTTTATTTAAAATATATTGTATATTTAAATATTCTTCATTTTATATTTTAAATCTATATACTTTTATTTGCCGCTTTTATAATTTATTATCTTTTTGTATCACTTTAAACATTTTCATATATTATCCGCTTGATATATTTTTTCCATTATTTATTTAATAATATGCTATTCTTTCTTTGTTTATATAATACAAATATATATTAAACGCCTTTTATTTTATAACGTTCAATAATTTATTAAATGGATTCATATTTATAATTTTATTTTCAATCATGTTAAATTATCTATCTGAAATATATAAACATTCATATATTTTTTTTAAAACTATTTTTTTTGTTTATACATTTTTCACGTTTTTATTTATTGGTTTATAATTATGTTAACATTATCTTATTTTCATATTATTTGTCCGGCCTATATATATACTTTTTCCCAATCTATATTAATATATATATCCTGTTTGATAATATTTTTTTATTTATTAATGTTAATTGAATAAATTTATAAATTATTTACTATCATTATTATAAATTATATGCGGAATATATAGTTAATTAATGTATAATTTATCGCCGTTTTATATATAATCGTCTTTTATATCATATATTTATTTTATTTACCGCAATTTTTTTTATTATAAATCTATTCTCGCCATATTTATATTATATTTTTGTATATACTATCTCACATCTTAAAATAATTAACCATTTTTAATCATATTTATATAATTACTTTTAATAAATATCTTTATTTGTTATTTATTAATGTTTTCTTTCCATAGTTTTTGTAACTTTTCGCAATTCATATTCAACCCACCCCCATTTTTGTATATATTTTTTATTATGCGTCCCTATTTATATACATTTATTATATTATTTTATTTATAATGCGCAATTTTATAATTATTTCACCTATTTTATTGCGCAAAATAATTTATAAACTATCATATAATTTATATATATATTTTGTATACGCAAACAAATTTATATTATATTTTAGATGCAAAACTTTTAAATTATTTAAATTGCGAAATTTATATTCGTATTAAAAGCGAAAAACTATTATATACAAATATTAATTAAATACACATTGAGTTAATGACAATTTTTGATAATGATAAATTTTGATAATATTTTCGCAATATAATAGTATTAATACAAAATAATTACCTAAATACTTTTCAAATAAAAATAAATAAATACAACGTTTAAATGCGAGTTTTATATATCAAAATTAATTTATTGAATAAAATTTTGTCATAATTTGTATAATCAATAACTTAATAAAGAAAAAAATAAAATATAAGCGCAAATAAATATAAAATATTAAACGATGATTTTAAATAATAAAAATTGTTTAAAAGCGCGCCAAATAAAAATCAAAAGTATTAGTGATGGAAAAGTATAAATGTTTTGAATAACAATGGCGCAATAGAAAAATCATAAATTATTGAAATTTTCAATATATTGTTGATAAGTTATATTTTAAATTGAAATAAGTCTTTAAACAGTTTTAGAACGCGCTTAAGAATATGTATATCGCTTTTATTAAGGCTTTAATTATTATTTTTGTTGAATATTTTACTATTTAGTGATGCGAATAGGTATCCAGTGCCCAGAATCTATAAATTTACCTAAGTTTTTATCAAAAGTTATATTAATTTTATAGTATGATTATATATTATACGCAAAATATTTCATATAATAATTTTATAATTGCTAACTAAAAAATAATTTACCATTGTTTATAAATTATTATATAATAGAGGCTGTTTAAAGAATGGCGTTTTATTGAAATAAATTACTATCTTTTCCTTTTGCTATTAAAAATTATATATATTCGTCTTTATCAGTATAAACGATATCATCAGTTTGAGCTATTTAATTAAGATAAACATTATGATCTTCGCAATTCATAATATTATCCCAATTAATATCAAAAACGCCATAATATCGCATTTCAATATAAGATTATAATTTATATTTTTTGTCAACAACAATATGCTAAAATAATTTATTGGTGAAAACTTCATCAACGCCGTATTACCATTCAGTGGCATTTTCAGGCAATATTTTATGAAATTCAAATAATTTTTATTTAAAATTATCGTCGGCTTTATGATTAATAATATAATCAATTATAATGTTTTATTTTAATTTTTCCTAAATATTGAACAAAGATTGGGCACATAAATATATAATTTTTTTATCAGTTAAAAAGTGTCTGGGATATATTTATAAACTTTTGACAATATTTTCTTCTTATTTGTTTATAATGTCATAAATAATAGGTAAAGATTTTTTCCATAAATCAGCGTCAGTTATAAAAACTATTTTAGAATCATTATTTGGGAAATCAAAAAGCGGCAAAAATCTTATTAATGTACCAAAACACGCCTTATGAAACATTTAATTTTCCTTATAATTTATACATTCATATAATGTTATTTGTGCCGTCTATAATTCAAGTAATTTTTTATATAATTCCTCATCATAAAATATCGAACTATCTATAAAAAGCCGCATTTTATATCTCTAAAAATTATTTGTTATCAAGCTATCTATTAATGTCAGGCCATTTAAATACACATTAAAATCTCTATACGCATTTTACATTTTGAATAATACAATAGAAAATATATCGTATTTTTTTTATTCATCATACTTCCAATTTAAAGGTGTTAATTTGCAAATTTTGTTTTCTAAATATTCAGTCATTTATACGTATTATATTTAGTTTTTCCTTTTTTATTCAATTTATTTAACGCTTATTTATATTTTTCGCCTTTTATTTATCAAATCATGAAATATATCGCAAAAAATTAATGTTTAAATTACTATGATGGCGCATAAATAATCATATTTAACTTTATAATTTCAAAATATTTGGCGTTTTATTATTTTAATAATTGACAATCATCACTTGCTTTTAAACAAAATTATATTATGTATTGCTTTTTCTTAATTGCAACTTATTTAAAGGAACAAAATATTATTCGCCAATATTTAAAAATTTATCTATAATTTGATAAAGTCGCCATTTCGTTTATTATGAGTTCACACTTTTTTAAACAAAATTATATTTTTGTGGATAACATTTGCAAATTCAATGTAAAAATTTATAAAATATATCAACCGCCAATAATTAACTTTTTGATGATAGTTATTTTCGAGTTTCTCACAATATTATTCAATCGCGACTCAATATATTTTGTTTTTATTGAACTTTTACTTTAAATACATTTGTATTTTCGCGTTTTTATTAATTATATTTTATTGCGTTTTATTAATTATATTTTCGTATTTTATTAACTATATTGTCGCTTTTATCCTTATTTATAAGTAAATTACCATAATTTTAATGACACTGAAATATTTTTTGAGATTCTTGTCATTTTCATAATTATTTGCGGGGTTGGCTTTAATTTAATGTTTTAATAAACAAAAATTCCAGTAATTTCTACAATAAAAGACATAATTAAACTTTACAAAGAATTATATATGCGAAATAAAAAATAAATGTATTTCAAATATAGAAATAACGCGCATTTTAAAATAATTATAAATAGAAAAAAATACATTTAAATAAAGTCGCTAAATATTGCGGAAAATAATTCTTTTATAAAGTTATTCATAAAAAAGTGCTTATAATAAATATTTTGTGGATACAAATAATGGTTTTGAGAGAAAAATAATAAAATCAAAGAGAAAACATGATAAATATTAATGAAATTCATTAAAAGCGGAAATTAATTTATTTATATTTTACAATAAAAGTGTGTAAAATCCGCTATTATAAAAATTATAAAAGTGTTTAAACAAGTATAAAGGTGCAATTAAAGTTATATTATATAAAATTTTATAATATTTGCGCAAAAAATATGATATTAAGAAGAATTTATGTGTTCATTAAACAAAAAAGCGAAAATAATTTGAATAGAAAACATAATATCCTATAATAAGAAAAAAATAGGTAAATTACAATATCAATAAGTATTTCAATATGATAACGAGTTAACAAAATTCAAAAGTTATTCAATATTATGGTTAATATTACCCTATTAAACGTCTATACAAAGATAATTAGTTTATTAACTGATCAAAGAATTAGTGCCGAGATATTTATCATGATATTAATGTAATTTTTCGAGATAATTTTTTTAAATATTAAGTTCTTCGGATCTACCTCGTGTTTAAATATTGAAGTAACATTGATCTGAATCGCTTTTTAAATAAACATAAAATTTATTATATTTATCATTTTCAATATTATTTAAAGAGACATACCATTAATTGATAATATCCATTTAATGCGTATTAATTTAATGATCATCATATAACATATTGGCAAAGATAAAAGAATCGAGAATACCTCTTTCTTAAACGATATTTTGCGATGAATTTTAAATATTGTTTAATTGAAAATGTAAATTACCTAAAGTAAGCATTTAAAATTCAAAAGAATAGTTGCCTTAATATAATTTTTCTAAATGAGATTAATTGCCGTCAATTTTATTAGTCCATAAATGAATAGGTTCTTATATAACGGTGAAATTACTTTATTGGCTTAATAATTACAAAGTGGAAGATTTACCGCTGCCAATATTACCAGAAACGACAATAAGATTTTATTTATTTTGCATTTAAACTATATAAATTATTAAAGGATATAAAAATCATTTTTTTATATGAATTTGTGTAATCATTTGAGCGGTTTATACTTTATAATTTTTCCAATAAGTATGATAGAGACATTATCGGCGGGAGACATAACGGCAATATTATTCATATAATTATTGTTGATATTATCAACTAATTGCGGAGTTTCGATTAATAATTTGCAAAACATGTCTTTTTATTTGTTATTTTAAATTTTTATTTTTTATTAAAAGAGGTGATTTTCATAAAGTTATTAAATAACACATCGATTTTACTTGCCATTTACAAAACATAATGATTAGAATCCAACAGTGAATAAAATATATTTATTATCGTCAATATTAAATGAATTTTGGCAATATTTATCGATATTTTATTTAATAAGACGAAATACAACTAATAATTCTTTAGCCTCATGATAGGAATTATTATGTATATATTTATGCAAAATATTATCGAATTTAGAATTTATATAAAGATATTATCCGGTAAAATATTCATTTTATTCGGATCTTTTAGTATCAAATAAAGTTACAGTTCCTTTTTTAATGAACTCCTGATCA
>Ga0194133_10002864_pt1 | contig 25539 bp, 14 predicted proteins | sample TA2KigOf40mmetaG_FD_155448 | JGI IMG/M metagenome (GOLD analysis project Ga0194133, IMG submission 155448) | Freshwater microbial communities from Lake Tanganyika, Tanzania - TA2015055 Kigoma Offshore 40m | ecosystem: Environmental > Aquatic > Freshwater > Lake | place: Tanzania: Lake... | reverse complement strand
TAACGCTGGCCGATCTCACCGAACAGCTGCGCCTTGCGGATGCTGTCGATCCCCAGGTCGCCCTCCAGATCGGCGTCCAGCTCGACGATCTCGCGCGGGTAGCCCGTCTGCTCGACGACGAAGTCGACGACGAACGCCTCCAGCTCCGCGGCTCCTGCCGCGCTCGCCGGAGCCGCCGCGGCGCTCGCGACCACCGCCGGAGCCGACGCGACCGGCGCCGGAGCCGGTGCAACGGCCGCCACGGCAGCCGTCGACGTCCCCGCCCCGCCGACGCGCGGGAGCATGTAGTCGAGCAGGTGCCGCAGCGTGCGGAAGTCGTCGAGCGACACGCTCGCGTCGGCGCCCAGACCGTAACGCTGGCCGATCTCACCGAACAGCTGCGCCTTGCGGATGCTGTCGATCCCCAGGTCGCCCTCCAGATCGGCGTCCAGCTCGACGATCTCGCGCGGGTAGCCCGTCTGCTCGACGACGAAGTCGATCACGAACGTCTCGAGCCCGTCACCCTGGGCTGATGGCTTCGCAGCGCCGGCTCGAGCGCTCACCGGGGGCGCGGGCTCGACCCATTCGGCCTTCCCGCCGCTGGCCGCGAGCAGAGCGCAGAAATCGTCGAGCGTCGTGGCGGCCATCACCGCCGCGCGGCGCGACGGCACGCTCTCGAACAGGTGCTCGAGCGCGTCGAGCACGTCGCTCCCGGCGGTGCCGGCGCTCGCCAGTGGGAGGCGGGCGGCATGCTCGGTGAGCAGCGCCACCACGATCTGCTCGAGGCCGCCGACCGGCCGGATGACCGGAGAGGCACCGGCGGCGGCGTTGCGGAGCCGGACCGGCGCCGCCTTGGCGGAAGCATCGATGACCGAGCCGCCGGCGTGGTAGCCATTGCCCGACGACGGATAGGCCGAGCCATTGGTCGCGGCGCTGCCGACAGCCACGTACGGCGCCGGTGCCAGCGGCGCCGCTGCAGCGCCATTGCCGCCATCGTGGCTGCCGTTTCGGGCCGTGCCACTGTCGCCGCCATGGCGGCCGCTGGGCGCGGGAGAAGGAGCGCGGGGTGAACCCGGAGCGTCTGCCGCGTGGCCGTTGGCCAGCATCGCGATCGGCGCGGTCGGTGCCGGTGCCGTGCCCGCCGGAACGGCCGGTGGCCCTCCGCCACCAGCCCGATTGCGGGCGCGCCGCCGTGCCGTGGCATCGAACGACAGGATCGCCGGGTGGGTCGCCACCGCCCTCACCGCGGAGGGCACCGCGACCGCCGTAGCGACTGTTCGCAGCGCCCCGGCAGCCGACAGCTGGTCGCGCAGCCGCCGCAGGTGGTCGGCTCCCGCTTGGCCGCGCTGGTCGAACTGCACCAGCGTCACCCCGGGCAGGCCGTCGAGGATCCGCCGGACCAGACCGGTGAGTACGCCCGACGGGCCGACCTCGACGAACGTGCGGACCCCAGCGGCGTGGAGACGACGGACGACGTCGACCCAGCGGACGCGCTCGGTCATCTGCCGGACAAGGCTCGCGCGGATCGCCGCCGCGTCGACAAGCGGCTCCACCGTCGTGCTGCTCACCAGCGGCAATCGCGGCGTGGCGAACGCCACGGGGGCCAGCGCGCCGGCCAATCGATCGGCGGCAGCCGCCAGCAACGGCGTGTGGAACGGGCTCGGAACGGCCAGCCGCTTGGAGCGGATCCGCGTCGGCTGCAGCCGGGCTTCGAGGGCGTCGATGCCGGCGACCGTGCCGCCGACCACGATCTGCTCGGGGGCATTCTCGGCACACACCCACACCGAACCGGCCAGCGGCGCGATCAGGTCGCCGACCGTGGCCCGGTCGGCGATCACCGAGAGCATCGCCCCGCCCCGCGGGCCGTGCTGCAAGACCGCGTCGGCCCGGGCCCGTGTCGCCCGCGCACCGTCGTCGACCGACCAGGCGCCGACTGCCGCCAGCGCCGGGAACTCGCCGAAACTGTGGCTGGCGACGATGTCGGGGGCGAAGCCGAGACGTTCGAGCACGCGCCACGCACAAAGGTCACCGAGATACATCGACCACTGGGTGGCGAGGATGTCGAGCCCGAGCACATGGTCGGCCCGCCACGCCGTCTCGGCGAGCGTCGGCAGGCCGACGCGCCGCGCCATGCCGTCGAGCTCGTCACGCACCGCCGACCCGTCGGCGGTCTCCGTTGCCAACGACCGGAACATGTCGCCGTACTGCGACCCCTGCCCGGGAAAGATCGCCGCCACCAGCGCCCGCCCGCCCGCCGCTGGCGGCGCGATCGGTCGCGCCTGCGCCGCAGGCGCGGCCGGCACGACCGTGGCGGCCGTGGGAACCGGCAGCCCGTTGTCGATGACGAGATGGCCGACCAGCAGCGCGTGGACCGTCGTCACGGTGGCGGCGCGATACCCGGCGGCGTCGGCGGCGGGGATCGCCCGCGGCGCCGCACTGGCGACGATTCCGGGGGCGACCGTGACCTCACCGGCGATTCCCGGCGTTGCCGGCAGCGTACCGCTGGCGAGGCTTCGGGCGAGCTTGACCACCGCCGCGGCACCGGCACCGGCACCACAGTGGCCGACGAGGCCGTCGAGCGATCCGGCCGACCGTGGCGGCCCACCGGCGTTGCCGTATTCCGCCGCCAGGGCCGCGGCCACGACGCCGTCGATCGCCGCCGCACCGCTCCCCGACACCTCGACGGCGCCGATCGCGGTGGGCGGCACGCGCGCCGCCGTCGCGGCATCGTGGACGACGCGCGGGGCGACTTCCTCGAGCGCCACGCCACTGCCGACGCGGACGCCACGGATCACGGCACGGATCGGATCGCCCGCGGCTCGCGCCGCCGCCAGTGACTTGAGGACGAGGACCACCGCGCCCTCGGCCGGGATCCGGCCGCCGGCCGCGTTGAACGGCGCCGCCGGCTCCGCCGTAAGCGCGCCTTCCAGCGACAACCCCTCGAACGCCATCAGGTCCATCGCGCGCTGCCCGGCCGCGCAGACAACGGCGTCGCAGGTCCCCTGGTGGAGCATGTCGGCCGCGGCGGCGATCGCCGCCAGCGTTGAACAATCGCCCGCGTCGAGCGCCAGCGCACCCCCCATCAAATCGAACGACTTGGTGAGGCGGCTGGCGAGGGTGCTGCTGGTAAAGCTGCCCGTCTCGTCGACCAGTGCCGGGAGTTCCTCGAGCACCTTTTTCTCGTAGGCCGCGACGATCGCTTCGATCTCGCCAGCCCCCAGCCCCCGGCGCTGCAGGGCGGCGCGGAGGTGGACGGCGGTCTCGGGGAGCCGGAGCCCCATCTGCAGGTCGTTGGAGAACTCGCCGCCGAACATCGTCCCGACGACGACCGCCGTCCGCGCCCGGTCGAGGCGCGCGGGGCCGCCGAGATCGGCGATCGCGGCGTCGGCCGCCTCGAGGAGCATGAACTGAAGCGGATTGGCGGCAGCGATCTGCTTCGGGGGCACCTTGTGGCGCCGCCAGTCGTACTGGAAACCGATCACGAACCCGCCACGGCCGGCGACGGTGCGCCACGGCCGTGGCCCCGACGGGTCGAGCGCCCGCCGGAGGTTCCACCGGTCCGCCGGTACATCGGCCAGCGCCGGCACGCCACGGTCGAGCAACTCGCCGAACGCCGCGACCGACAACGCTCCGGGCAGTACGCAGCCGATACCGACGATCGCGATGGCGCCGTCGTCACCCGCCGGCGTCGGTCGCACCACGGACGGCGCCCGTGCCGGTGCCGACTCGGCAAGCGCGAGGTGGACGTTGAGCCCGCCGATGCCGAAGGCGTTCACCGCCGCGCAGCGCGGGCCACCGTCAGCGCGCCGTGGCCAGGGGAGCGACTCGCGCGGCACCGAGAACGGCCCCTCGTCCCAACAGAACTCCTCGTTGAGCTCGCGGCAGGTCGAGCCGGGCGGGATGACGCCGTGTTCCATCGCCAACACGACCTTGACGAGGCTCGCCAGCCCCGCCGTCTCCAGCGTGTGGCCGATGTTCGCCTTGACGCTGCCGATCGGGATCCGCCGTCCGGCCGGCAGGTGCTTGCCGAGGAGACTGGCCAGCGCCCCCAGCTCGGTCGCGTCGCCGACTTGGGTGCTGGTGGCGTGGGCCTCGATGTAGTCGATGTGCGACATCTCGGCTGGATCGGGGTAGGCCCGCTCGACGGCGAGCATCTGCCCCTCGCGGCGCGGAGCCCAGAGGCTCTTGCCCTTGCCGTCGCTGGCTACCCCGATGCCGCGGATCACGGCGCGGATCCGGTCGCCGTCGGCCTGCGCCCGCGACAGCGTCTTGAGCACCAACGCCACGTAGCCTTCGGCGGTCACCAGCCCGTCGGCGTCACTGCCGAACGGACACGAGCCGGTGTTGCTCACCGCCGTGGCGGCGGAAAACAGCACGAGGCTGTCCGACTTGCAGTACGAGGCGCCACCGACGATCGCCTGGTCGATCCCGCCGGTCGCCAGCGACCGGGCGGCAATCGCCAGCGCCTGCAGCGACGAGGCGCATGCCGCATCGACCACCAGGTAGGGCCCGTCGAGCCGCAGCGCCTCCTGGACGATCCGGGCGGCGCCGAGGGCCTCGAGATCGAGCCGCTCCCCAGGAAGGCGCCCCGGGTAGCGGTCGCGGATCGCCGCGGTGACCTCGGCGGCGACCGCCGCCACGTCGGGGCCGAGCAACCGCCGCGCCACGTCGACGTCGCCGAGAAGCGTCGCCGTCTCGTCGATCCCGGTGCCGTAGACGATGTCGCCGATCCGCGTGCTGCCGCCGGTGTGCCCCACGTAGACACCCGTCCGACGGTCGGCCGGCATCGCGAACGGATCGAGTCCGGCATCGCGGCACGCCTGGGCGGTGACTTCGAGGAACACCACGTGGGCGATGTCGTAGCGGTGGCGCATCTCCTCGGTGATCGGGCAGGTCCGCGGATCGGGCTGCCGCTCCGAAACCAGCGCCCCCATCTCCGAATAGGAACGCCCCAACTGGCCCTTCCGCGGGTCGAAGTACAAATCCCGCGGCAGGCGCGACTCAGGGAGCGGCCCCCAGGCGACTCCCCCCGATTCCACGAGCCGCCAGAACGCGTCGAGCCCATCGGCGCCCGGGAGCCTGCAGGACATGCCGACGATTGCGAGTGGTTCCTGCAAGGCTGATCCTCGTCCTTGGCGTGTGTACGGTCCCGCCGTAACCCTGCCACGACGGGCGGGACACCGGACGGGTCGGGGAAGCGGGCAGATGTCCGGCGGAAAGCCGGCTCGGATCGGTCTCGGGAGGGCGCGGTACGTGCCGTGAGGCGTCCAACACCCTTCCCTGGGATCCGCACGACACCCACGCCAGCAACCCGCCGCGGGCATCGCCGCTCACCGCCGGGTCGGCTGTCGACCGGACCGGGGGTGATCGCGTGCGTCGGGTCGGACTACGGGCTGCCCGCGTGACCGGGACGGTCGCCGGGAAGCCACGGATCACCGGCCGCTGGGCCGACTCCGACGCGGAAGTGAGTATGGATGGACGGGAAGAAGTGTCAAGAAATCCCAGGAAAACTACGTTCCCAGGCGGCCCCCTTCCGACCGTTGCAATTGCTAGAAACAATCGCTCTCGCGCTTTTCCCGTCCGCGAGGCCGGGTTGCCCCCGGGCTCGTGCGACTGAATGGAACCGCTTTCGCCTTTCGAGACGCTGCTCCTCGTCGACCGCAGGCGGGGCTACCCGATGGACTTCCTGCTCGAAGTCCAGCTCGAGGGCCCCCTCGACCGCCGCCGGCTCGAAACCGCGGTGGCGGCGGCGGCCGCCTGTCACCCGAGGATGCGGATGCGGATCGGCCGCCGCGGCAGACGCTGGGTCTGGCTGCCCCCCGACACCGACCCCGCGGTCGAGTGGTGGCCCCTGTCGGCCGACCGGGCGGCCGCCGATCCCTGGCGACCGTGCGACGCGACCCGCTCCAGCGGGCTGCGGGTCGTCGCGCTGGAGCGCGAGCGGGATCCGGGTGGGCCGCCGCGGTGGAGCGTGGTCCTGGTGGTCGATCACACGGTCTGCGACGGTCTGGCCTGCATCGAGTGGCTCGGCGCGATGTGGACGGCGTACCACACCGGGCAACCACCCTGCGGCGGCGACCTTCCGGCAGTCGTCCGGCGCCAGGCACCGTCCGCTCCCCAGACGAGCGCCGCCCCACGGCCGGCGGTCCCCGACACCCGCCGCCTGGCACGTGAGTCGGGGAGTTTTGCCCGGCTCCGGCCGGCGGTGCTCGCCCCCTTCGCCACCCCGACCGCGCCCGTCCCCGACGAACCACTCGCCCCCCCCTACGCCTGCGTCGTCTTCACGCCCGACCAGACACTTCGCTTGTGGGGGATCGCCAGCGCGGCCGGAGTGACCGTCAACGATCTCCTCGTCGCGGCCGCGATGCGCACCGCCCTCGACTGGAACGCCGCGGCGGGGACCCCGGCCCGCCACGTGCGCATCAACATGCCGGTCAGCCTCCGCGACCCTGGCGCGACGGTTCCGACCGGCAACCATATCGGCTACGCATTTCTCGACCGGTCGGCGGAGGAGTGCGGCGATCCCACGACGCTCGTCCGCTCACTGGCGGCGGCGAGCCGCTGGATCAAGGAAACCGGTGCCGCCGCCCAGTTTCTTCACGCCGTCGAGGCCCTCGAACGCGTGCCGGGATTGCTGTGGCTGCTGACCCGCCTCCCTCTGTGCCTGTCGACCGCGGTGATCAGCAACGTCGGCAACCTCGCACCCCGCCTCCGTGCCGCGGTGCCGATCGTCGACGGTCGCCACGCTCCCCGTGATCTCCTGCTGACCGGCATCGTCGGGGTTCCCCCGCTACGGCCGCGGACCCGCGCGGGGGTCGGGATCATGACCTACGCGGGCAGCCTCCGGCTCGCGGTCCACACCGACGAGCGGCACCTCGGCGCCGGTGCGAGCGCCGCCTTCGCGGAGCTCGTGCGCCGCGCCATCGACGACACGGCGGCAGCGCTCGCGGCTTCCACGCCCGGCGGATGACATCGACCCGATCGGCGGGGAAACGGCGCCGCGATGGACTTTTGCCGGCGGCTGATAGATTGCTTCGACCCCGGCCCGCCACTGTCCACGGCAACCGGCGGCCCTCGAGCCAGGATCGCTCCGTCGCCATGATCGTCTGCCCGCCCGATTCGTTTCCCGTCGATCCTTCGGCCCGGCAGATCCTCGTCACGGGCGCCACGGGGTTGCTCGGCTCGTACGTCGTCCGCGACCTGCTCCTCGCCGGCGAGCGACCGCTGCTGCTGGTACGTCCCGATCGCAAACGTGATCCCGCCATGCGCATCGAGGCGATGGTCGCGGCCTGGGAGGGGGACCTCGGGCATCCGCTCCCCCGCCCGACCGTGGTCGCCGGCGACATCGGCGCCCCGCGCTGCGGTCTCGACGACGACGCCGTCCGCGATCTCGGGGAGCACTGCCGGGCGATCCTCCACAACGCCGCGTCGCTGACGTTCCACGGCGCGGACCGCGACGGCGACCCATGGCGCACCAACGTCGGCGGCACCGCGCACGTCGTCGGGTTGGCCCGCGCCGCCGGCATCGGCGAGTTCCATCACGTCTCGACGGCGTACGTCTGCGGACTGCGCTCGGGGCGCGTGCTCGAGACCGAGCTCGACGTCGGCCAACGGTTCGGCAACGACTACGAGCGTAGCAAGGTCGAGGCCGAAACCCTGGTCCACGGCGCCGATCACCTCCGGTCGGTGACCGTCTACCGTCCGGCGATCATCGTCGGCGACTCGCGTTCCGGATTCACCTCGACCTACCACGGTTTCTACGCCCTGGCGCGTCTCGGCCACACCCTCCTCCCGCGGATGCTCCTCGGATCGACCAGTGGTCGCGCCCTGCTGCGGCTGCTGCGGATCGACGGCCGCGACCGCAAGAACTTCGTCCCCGTCGACTGGGTCTCGCAGGTCATGTGCCATCTCGTCCGTACCCCGGCGGCACATGGCCGGACGTTTCACCTCACCCACCCCGAGCCGGTGTCGACGGGCACGATCGCCTGCGTCGTCCAGGAGGCTGTCGAGCGGTTTTCCCGGGCCGCCTCCCCGGACGACCCCGACGTCCGCGACGAGCGCTGGTTCGCCGACGAGTTCCGGTCACAGCTCGGCGTGTATCGCAGCTACCTCCGCTGCGATCCCGATTTCGACCGCGCGGCGACGGTGGCCCATGCCGGTCAGTTCCCCTGCCCGACGATCGACCACGAGTCGCTCCTCCGCATGGCCCGATTCGCGATCGAGTGCGACTTCGGCCGCCGCGTCCCGCGCGAGCGGCCGCCGAAGTCCGCCTGCGGCGCTTGTGCGGGATAGGCACGCGATGCCGCCGGACGCCGTCGCACCGATCGCGCGGCGGGGGCGGCAACCGCTCCAGCCGGGGTCCGCACCCGGTCGATGCTCGGAGGTGAGGTGGCCGGCGATGGCCGCCCGCCGTCCCACCCCGAGGTCCGTGCCATGCCCAAACGCACCTGGCGGCTCGTCACCCGCGCCACCGATGGCAGCCTCGTGATCCGCGACTTCGACTCCGCCGAGGGGATCCAGCGGAGCCACCTCCAGGTCGGCACCGACGATTGCAGCGTCGACCTCGACCTCCGCGGGGCCCCGGTGTTCCGCAAACTCGTCGGGCCGATGCCGGAGGGGCGCGACGTCGTCCGCTACGAGACCCCCGACGTCTTCGAGGCGATCACCAAAGAGTGGGCCCTGCCCCGCCCGCCGCGCCGGCGCGTGCGGCGCGGCGCCGCGACGACCCCCGACGCCGGATCGGAGCCCACGCCCGATCCGGCCGGCTGAGTCCTCCCCGGCGCTCCGGAGCCCACCATGGCCGACACGGTGTTCGGGAAGATCATCCGCGGCGAGATCCCCGCCCGGATCGAGCACGACGACGACTCCTGCCTCGCGTTCCACGACGTCGCGCCGCACGCCCCCGTCCACGTGCTCGTGATCCCGAAGCGGCCGATCCGCGCACTGTCCGACCTCGGGCCCGGCGATGCGGCGCTGGTCGGTCATCTGGTGGTCGTCGCCACGCAGATCGCCGCCCGGCTCGGGCTCGCCCACGGCTACCGCCTGGTCGTCAACTGCGGCCGCGACGGCGGCCAGTCGGTGGACCATCTCCATGTCCACCTCCTCGGCGGTCGTGCGCTCGGCTGGCCGCCGGGCTGACGCTCGGCGTGCGCGCCCCGTGGCGGCCTCGGTCGGTCACTGCCACCACTGGCGGAAGCGGTCGATGATCCCGGCCGGCGCGGGCTGCCGGGCGGTCCGTTCCTTGGGCCGCGGGGTTCCCGTCGTTCCCGGACCGGGTGCTGCCGGGCCGGCCGGCACCGCACCCGCGACGGGCGGTTCGGCGGCGGGCACGACGAAGGCCAGCAGGAACCGAGCCCAGGGCTCGTCGAGCTCGAGTAGGCAGCGCCCGAGATCGGTCTCGCCGCGATGGTGGTCGACGAGCGCCAGCAGCTTGGTGATCTGCACGCGCTGCGACTCGTCGAACGCCAGATCGAAGACGCGCACGTCGTCGATCTCGACTGCCCCGGGGCCGAGGAGATCGAGCCGGACGCGGAGCGACTCCAATCCTGCCGTGGGCAGGTCGTCGACCTGGAGCACGAACTGCGACCACGACCGCGACAGCGGCATCGCCCCGGGTGCCATCCCGACCGGGGCGAAGCGGTAGTACTCGCGCCCCCCTTCGAGACCCTCGAGGGCGATCCGCAGCGGCGGCTGCGTCGACTCGGTGGGGATCCGCAGCCAGACGGCGACGCTGATCCGCCCGGTGGCCGGCGCCGGAAAGGGATTGCTGCGGAGCGTGGCCAGGCCGGTGACGGTGGCGAACTCGGCGGCACGGCCTTCGCCACCGGCGCCGGGAGCGACGCCGCGGAGCGTGCCGCGTTGCGGTTCGAGCAGCTCCCAGCCCGCGACCCGGTCACCCAACTCGGGTTGCTCGAACGCGGGGTTGTCGAGGACCGGCAGCGGGAGCGGCGTCTCGAGGACGGCGCGGCGCCGTCGCAGTCCGGCGACGAGGTCGTCGACGACGCCGGCCACGACCGGGTCGAGCAGGGCATCGACGCGGTCGAAGCGGACGGGGCCGGCGAACAGCACCGTGCGCTCCTCCCACGGTGCGAGGGGCACGGCGAGCGACCGACCGTCGGACGCCAGCGCCGCGCCGGTCGCCGGCTCGTCGGCGGAGGGCACCGTCTCCGCCGCGACCAGCTGCGCCGTGCACGGCTCACCGCAGCGGTTGACGAGGCTCACCCAGGTCGCGTCATCGGCGGCACCGGCGAACGCCGCCAGCGGCGCCGCGGCGCGCGGGATCGCCGTCATCGGCACCGCCGGCAGCGCGGCGCGGGCGCGCCGGGTGCGGGACTGGATCTCGTCGGCCGACACGGTGGAGAGCGACTCGTCGATCACGAGCACCACGTCCCCACCGGCAAACACGGCTGCCGACGGGCGCCGCGCCGCGGCGCCCGCGAGGACGGCACGGCAGTCGATCGACTCCGGTGCATCGCCCCGGAGCGGCATGTGCTGGACGGCGGTGCCGAGGTCGAGGGAACGCGGCTGGGAGACGAGGACCGCGGCGCGCCGTGCCGCCGGCGGCCCCGGGGCGACGGCGCGGTTGGCCCGCTCGACGATGCCGGCCTCGACGATGTCGGCCGTCGCCGCGGTCACGTGAGGAATGCCGACGACGATCGAGCCGTGGGCCGCCAGCCGCGCCAGGTCGAGTCCCGCCTCACGGGCCAGGTCGCCTTCGGCCGCGGCGGTCGACACGAGCGCGCGGAATCGTGCCGCCAGGTCGCCGGCACTGAACAGCGTCGTCGGCACGAGGGTGAGCGTCCAGTCGGGGTCGACGCTGCGGACGATGTCGGCGAGGCGGTGATGGAATCGGGCGACCTCGGCGGCACGCCACTCCAGCCACGGCTCGCGGAGCGGACCCTCGACCAGCGCCGCCCGCCGTGCGAACCGCTCCGGTCCCGGCGCGGCGACAGGCTCGAGGCCCGCCGCGACAGGACCAGCCGCGGCGAGGAACCGACGGAACGTCGCGTCGTCGAGGGCAGTGGCGACTCCCGGGAGGTGCAGCCAGCCGTCGTGCGGCATCACCAGCGCCAGGCCTTCGACCGCCGGTTCGCCACGGAGCCGCGCGGCCAGTTCGCCGACGACCTCGGCACAGGCGTCCTGGACCCGGGGATCGAGGATGTTGTATCGCCCGGCGACTCCGGGCCCGCGCCGCGGCCGCCCGTCGGCACCGACGCACACCAGGCCGGTGGGATCCCCGGCCCCTTCGGCAAGCAGCGCCTCGATCACCGGCAGCGGCCCCGTGCCGGCGATCGCGGGAACCAACCGGAGGCGTTCGCGGGCGAACAGCCGGCAGGCCAGCGCCAGCGCGTCCTTCGGCACCGGGTCGAGCCGGCCGTTGAACGAGCCCCCGCCGTCCCAGCGCGGGGCGGTGCCGAGCGTCGCCGACGGCCAGACGGCCCCGCCGTCGGCGGCCACGGTGACCACGGCGCCGTCGGCCCCCTGCGCGGCGAGCCACTCCGCCAACGACCGGCATCCGACGAGCAGACCGTGCCAGTCGTCGACGCCACGCCCGGTCGCACCATCGACGCGCCGCACTCCCCCGAAGCGCTCGAAGTCGGGCTCGGCAAGGAACGCGAGCAACGTGCGCCGCGCTTCCCCCGCGCCTGCCGACGGAGCCGGCGGGAGCCGCTGCGGACCGGAGAGGACACGGACCCGGCCGATGTGGAGCGGTGTCCGCTGTGCGGCGTTGGAGAGCACGACCACGCCGGCGCGGGTGTGTGGCCAGAACACGAACCGATGCGTGGCGATCCCCTCGGCGACCGGGTGCGAGCGCGTCGCGAGCGGGCGCTCGACGACGAATCCGCCGGCGGCGGTCGCACGGACCTCGCTGCCCACCTGCTCGAGGACGGTGATCCCGACCATCGCATCCTGGTCGATCGGGTACTCGACCTCGACGACGTGCGGATGCGCCGGCTGGAGACCGGCGACGGCGATCCCCTCCCACGACACCTGCCCCGCGCCCGGCGCCGGAGGCAAGCTGAGCATGGCACCGGCGGGATGCGGCACCAGCGTCGAATCCCCGACTGCCAGGAGGCCGGTGAACTTCGGCACCATCTCGCCGACCGCCGGCAGCTTCGGCAGCGGCACCGGCAGCGAAGGCAGCGGCACACGCCCCATCGCGCCGCCGGCCAGCGGGAGATTGGCGGGCACCACGGCCGGCACCTTGACGCCCGGCAACCGGCGCAGCCGCTCGAGGAGCCGGGGACTGCCCGGGTCGACCTCGCAGACCTTCTTCCACTCAGCGATCGGCGACACCGGCGCCGCGGTCGAAACCGCGACACACTGCACCGTCCGCGTCGCGATCGGGCGCGACCAGCGCAGCCCGGACCGCTCCACCACCTCGAGGACGATGTCGTAGGCCCCCTCGCGGACCGGCAGCGCGAGCTCCACCGGCACCGGTTCGAACGCCCGGGCCCCGTCGGCGGCAATCTCGCGGAGGAGCACGGCCTGGGTGGCGTGCGACTCGCCGTCGTCACTGGCCACCACCCGGGCCCGGAGCTCGACCGATGTGCTCCCGGCGGGCCGGCCGGCGAGCAGCGGGTGGACCTCGAACCGGACGGTGTCGCCCGGCCGGCGTAACGTCGGCAGCGGCGCGTCGGGCACGGGTCCTGGCGCGGGGAAGACGACGCGGAGCTCGTCCCCACCAGCGCGCTCCAGTGACAGCCGGTTGGCTTCGGCGTCGAGCGGCTCGAGCGCCGGGCTGCCGAGCAGGTCGGAGACCGCGACCGTGGTGGTGACCGGGGTGGCGGCGCCGTCGGCCGCCAGCGCGACCTCGATCCGCGCCGTGGCCCAGTCGGGGATCGCGATCTCGATGCCGTCGAGCACGACGCGTTCGCCGCCGGCAACGACCTGCAGGTGACCGTCTCGGGGGTGAATCCGCGCCACCGCCTCGGGATCGGCGGCGAGCGGCCGCCACGCCGGCAGCGGGAGCACCTGCCCCGTCGGGGCGAGCACGCGCACGGTGCCGCTCCAGCCACGTGGTCGGCCCCCGCCCCACGTGATCCGCACCGTCACCGGCGGCCCGACGGCGCCGGGCTCGTCGGCGCTCGCCGGAGCCAGCGCGGTCAGGGCGGCGAGCAGTTTGGCGACGGCCGGGAGCGCGCGGCACCGGCCGGGGCGGTCCCCACGGAACGAACGTCGCTGGCGGAGGGGACAGGGCATGGAGACGACCCGGCACCGGCCGGCAACCGCGCGACCGGCGTGTCTCCCGCGAGACCACCGTCACGGCCGGCGTGCTGCGGGTGGCGGGAGCACCCGGAGGGGGCGGGAGGATAGCCACGAGGGGAACGGCGGAGAAGAGCCGTTTCGGCCGCCCCTCAGGTTGCCGGCTCCCGGGCCGCCGGCGAGAGCGGACGTAACCAGGCATCCGCGGCCGCCTCGTCCGCCCCGTCCACCACGCCTTCCCCGACCGACGAAACCAGCGCTGCGAGCTCCTCGGCAACCTGCGGCGAGCGGTCGGCGACGTCGCAGATCCTGAAAAAATCGTCGGGCTGGGCATACAGCCGGCGCGCCGCGGGTATCCCGCTGTCCGTCGTCCGGGCGACGTGCATCGACCAGGCGTCGGTGACGACTGCCCCTCCGCCGGGCCCGGCGACCACCACCCGGTCCCGCGGCGGCGGTGCATCACCGGCGAGCATCGAACCGAGGTCGTGGCCGAGCCAGGGCGTCCCCGGAAGGCTCGACGGCCCGCCGAGAAGCGCCGCCAGCGTCGCGCCGAGGTCGGCCGGAATGACGAGTCCCCGCTCTCGCTGCGCCGCGTCGGCCACCGCCGGTGCGCGGAGGATCGCCGGGAGGTGCACGATGCCGCCGTCGGGAGTCTCGATCTCGCGCGGGCCGACCGCGCCGTGGAGGCCCAGCGCCATCCCGCGGATCCCACACACGAGCACGGCCCAGTCGGGCGGCACCGCCGCCAGCAGGTTCGCCAGGCAGTGGTCGAGAAGCGACACCTGTCCGGCGAACAGTTGGCGGATGCCGACCAGATCGTCGGGATCGGTGGCGGCGGTGACGGCGAACGCCGGAACCTCGGCGCCGGCCGGCGGCGGCGGATCGTCGGGATCGACGAACGCGTCGCGGAACCCCTCCGGCGCGTCCCACACCCGGCCGAGGCTCGTCGCATGGCACCACACACAGCCCCGCGCCACGCTCCGCAGCGCGGTTGTCGCCGCGGCGGCGAGGCATCCGAGCGCCGTCTCCTCAACGCTCGCCGCCACGCGCCGCCGCCGCGGCAGCGGTACGACGGTCACCCGGCCGGCGGCGGCCAGCGCCGGCGCCAGCGCGGAATCGTCGTCGGTGATCACCACCAGCCCGTCGGCGAGCCGCGAAGCGACCTCGGCGAGCCCACCGCCGGCGGCGAGCGCCGCGAGCGTGGCACCCGCGACGGTCGTCGTGGCGAAGAGCCGATCGAAGACGAGCCCGCTGGCGGCGAGGCCGTCGAGGGCCGGCGTCGCCACCCACGTCGAACCGTACGCGGGCAGGATCCAGGCCGGCAGCCGGTCGATCGTGACGACCAGGGCACCGGCAGCTGCCCGGGCCGTCGCCGCTGTCGACGACTCAGCCGATCCCATGCATCATCCGGCGGATCCCCTTCGACAGGGCGATCAGCACCAACCCGGCGACGACAGGGATCGCCGTGTAGATGAGGAAGAACACCGACAGGCCGTACTTCTCCGAGATCGCGTCGATCATTCCGCCGGTGATCCCGGCGGCGTAGTTGGCGACGGCGGAGGCGAAGAACCAGATCCCGAACATCAGCCCGACCAGCCGCGCCGGCGCCAACTTGCTCACGTACGACAGCCCGACGGGCGACACGAACAGCTCACCGAGCGTGTGGAACAGATAGGCGATCACCAGCCACGACATGCTGAGGTTCGCCGTCTTGGCCCCCTTGGGAACGCCCATGCTCGCCAGCGCCAGCGCCGCGAAGCCGACGCCGAGGAGGATCAGGCCGAAGCCGAATTTGACAGGTGCCGAGGGGTTGAAGCGCGTCTCCCAGATGCGACCGATCAACGGTGCCAGGGCGATGATGAAGAACGAGTTGAGGATCTGGAACCACGACGCCGTGACCTCGATCTCGTTCCCGCGGACCCGCTTCACCACGGCCGCCTGCTTGCTGGCGAAGTTGGCGGCCTGGGCGGGAGCGAGGATCCGGAGCTTGCCCGCCCCCCCCTTCCCCTCGAGGTCGACGACGAACACCTCCTCCCCTTCGCGGAGCGGCGTCTCGGTGAGGATCGTCGCGACGATCGGCTCCGCCGCCCCCGCCCCTACGTCCGCGGGCGCCGCCAGCGGCGTCACGGCCAGGTCGTAGGACTGCATGTTGAATTCACGGTTGAGCCGCCAGATCGCCGCCCCCCAGATGATCACGAAACTCAGCACGATGAACGCGTTGGACAGTGCGATCCGGTCGTGCGTGGCGCGGACGAGGTTGACGAGCACCCAGGTGACGATCCCCAGCGGGATCAGCGTCAATAGCGCGTCGATCCAGAAGAAGGTCGTGGCCGCCGAACCGGTCAGGACGCGGCTGGTGTAGTCCTTGGCGAAGATGTTCATCGACCCACCGGCCTGCTCGAACGCCATCCAGAAGAAGATCGAGGCGAACGACAGGATGCCGATGACGATCAACCGGTCCTTGACGACCGCAGCCTCGTCGGCGGATTCGGCGACATCCCTGCCTGCCGTGCCGTCGCGCCGCTCCGGCGCGAGGCCGAGGTCGCCGAAGATCCCCTGCCCGAATTGGAACATCAGCATTCCGAGGAACATGAAGATCCCGGCCAGCCCGAAGCCGTAGCTCCACGACACCTTCTCGCCGATGTAGCCGCAGAACAGCATCCCCAGGAACGCACCGGCGTTGATGCCCATGTAGAAGATCGTGTAGGCCGAGTCCTTCTTCGCCGGATGGTCCTTGTAGAGGTGGCCGACGATCGACGAGATGTTGGGCTTGAAGAACCCGTTGCCGGCGATCAACAGCGCGAGCCCGGCATAAAACGCCGTCCGTGATTCGAGCGCCATCGACGCATGGCCGAGCGTCATCAGCAGGGCACCGAGCAGCACGGCCCGGCGGTAGCCGAGAAACGCGTCGGCGATCATGCCGCCGAGCACGGGCGTCACGTACACCAGCCCCGTGTACCAGGCATACAGCCCGAGGGCTTCCTGGCGCGTCCAGCCCCAGCCGCCCGCGGCCATGTCGCTGACGAGAAACAGCACCAGCAAGGCGCGCATCCCGTAGTAGCTGAACCGCTCCCACATCTCGGTGAAAAACAGCAGGAACAGCCCCGGCTTGTGCCCGAAGACCGTGTCATCCCCGGGGGAGCCGGCATCATCGGCTCCGACGCTGTGCGTGCTCATGGGCTATCCGTGAGGGCGGATCGGACCGGTGGGGAACGCCAAGCCGGTCCGGACTTCGGACGCGAACGGTCGCCCCACGATGTCGAAACGGCTCCAGAGGATACCGCGGAGGGAGTGCGGACCATAGCCGGCACGGGGGCCGGCACGCACCCCACGCAGCCTGTCAGTGTCTGCACGGAGGTGTTATCCTGCGTGGAAGCTGGTGGCCGCGGGACGAACCCAGTCGCTTCCGCACCCGCCGTCGCCCTGCCCCGATCGCTGCCGTTCCGCCCGGGAGATTTCCGATGCCTGCCTGCCACGACACGCCCTCCGCCGACCGCCCCGAACGCCGCCGGTTCCTCGCTGCCGCGCTGGCCACCGTGGCTCCGGCCGTCGTTCCCGGCCTGCTCCGTGCCGCGCCCGCCGACGGGCAGCCGCTGTTCAAGATCTCGCTGGCCGAGTGGTCGCTCCACAAGACGCTGTTTTCCGGCAAGCTCGACAATCTCGACTTCCCTCGGGCCGCGAAGGAGGACTACGGCATCGACGGCGTCGAGTACGTCAACCAGTTCTTCAAGGACAAGGCCAAGGACACCGCCTACCTCGGGGAACTGGCGAAACGCTCCGCCGACGCCGGCGTGACCAACGTGCTGATCATGTGCGACGGCCTCGGCGATCTCGGCAACCCCGACGCCGCGGCCCGGACCAAGGCGGTCGAGAACCACTTCCCGTGGGTCGAGGCGGCGAAGCGGCTGGGATGCCACTCGATCCGCGTCAACGCTGCCAGCAAGGGTTCGTTCGAAGAGCAGCAGAAGCTCGCAGCCGACGGCCTCGGGCGGCTCGCCGACTACGCGGCGCAGATGGGGATGAACGTGATCGTGGAAAACCACGGTGGTCTGTCGAGCAACGGCGAGTGGCTGGCCGGGGTGATGAAGATGGTGGCCAAGCCCAACTGCGGCACGCTTCCCGACTTCGGCAACTTCTACGACTACGACCGCTACCGCGGAGTCGAGGAGTTGATGCCGTTCGCCAAGGGTGTCAGTGCCAAGAGCCACGAGTTCGACGCCGCGGGCAACGAGGTCCGCACCGACTACCAGAAGATGCTGCGGCTGGTGATGGCCGCCGGCTACCACGGCTGGATCGGCGTCGAGTACGAGGGAGCCGCTCTGCCGGAACCGGAGGGAATCCGGGCGACGAAGAAGCTCCTCGAGAAGGTCCGCGCGGAGATGGCGGCCTGACAACCATTGTCCGTTGTCGCTGCGGGCCATCGGCCGGTACAGTGCGTCGAACCGAGGCTGGGTCGGCCATTCCAGCTGACGCTGTCCCTCACTGCCAAGCCTTCCCGCCAGTCATCATCCCGCCCCGCATGCCTCGCTCCCCCGCCCCCGGCCGCAATCCGGCCGACGAAGCCGCCCTCCGACTCGTCCGCACCGCCCAAACCCACGTTGGCCGCGGCTTGTTCGCACGGCGGCGGCTCGCCGCGGGCACCGTCGTCGGGGAGATCCGCGGCACGGTGTGCGACGCCCATCCCCCCGATCCGACCTATTGCATGGAGCTTCCCAGTGGCCGGCTCCTCGAACCCGCGGCGCCATTCAGGTTCCTCAATCACTGTTGCGATCCCAACTGTGAGCTTTTCTACTGGTGCGAAGACGACGGGCGGGCGAGCGAGGAAGACCGCCTCTGGGTGCAGACGATCCGCGACGTGGCACCGGGCGAGGAGTTGCTGATCGACTACGCCTGGCCGGCCGATGCCGCGATTCCGTGCCGGTGCGGGGCCGCCAACTGCCGCGGGTGGATCGTGGATCCGGACGAATGGCATCTCCTCACCCCCACGACACCGCCGTCCTCCGCCCCGGCCGCGGATGGCGACTTCCCGCGCTTGCCGCCGTCCTGATCTGCTCGGCGCTGGCCGGCGTGGGGCTCTCGCGGCTGCGGATCGACGACGATCTCCGGGCCCTGCTCCGTGGCAGCGACGGCGACTTCGCAGTCATCGACGAGATCGCCGGCCGGTTCGGATCGCCCGACCGCGACTGCATCGTCCGCGTCGCGGTCCCCGACGGCGAGCTGTTCGCCCCTGACGCGCTCGACCGGATCCGCCGGCTGTGTGCCGAACTGAGCGCGATCGCCGGTGTGGCCGAGGTCCGCTCGATCCTCGACATCCGCCGCCAGGGCGCCGCCGGCGGTCTGCTGCCGGTGATCCCCCGCACCCAGGGGCCACTGTCCGCCGAAGCTGCCGAGGCCGCCCGCCAGCGCGCCACGCGTCACCCGCTGATCGCCGGGCACATGCTCTCCTCCGACGCCGCGGCGACGCTGGTGCTCGTCCGTCTCGCTCCGGGTGAGGATGCCCCGGCCCGCGCGGCGCCGGTGCTCGAGCGGATCGAGGCCTGCCTCGCTGCCGCCCGCGGCCCGCTCGACCTCGAGCTCACCGGCCTGCCGCCGCTCCGCCATGCGGCGGCCGCGGCGCTGCGGCACGACATGCTCGTGTTCAACACGACGGGGCTGTGCCTGGCGGTGATCCTCTCCGCGGCCGTGGCCCGCAGCCTCCGCTCCACCGTGGTGGCGTGCGTACCCCCCACGATCGGTGCGGTGTGGGCGATGGGGATGCTCGGCCTGTGCGGCGCCGAGATCAACATTCTCACCAGCGTCGTGCCGTCGCTGGCGCTGGTCGTGGGGACCTGCGACTCGATCCACTTCATCGAGGACATGCGCCGCAGCGCCCGGCGCGGCGTCGATCCGGTCGACGCCTCGGCCGCCGCGATCGGCCGGGTCGGCGTGGCCTGCGGCGTCACGAGCCTGGTAACGGCCGTCGGCTTCGCATCGCTGGCCGCCGCGCGGATCGACGCGGTGCGCACGTTCGGGATCTCGGCGGCCGCCGGCGCCGTGGCGAGCTTCCTCGCCGTCGGCCTGGTGACCCCGCTGCTGGCCTCGACCCGGTTCTGCAACGGGATGCGCCTCGGCCGTTCGAGCCGCACCGCGGGGCGGGCGGCCGGGGTCGTCGCGGCCTTCGCGATGCGCCATGCCCGGCCCGTCGCGGCGCTCGGCTGCCTCGCCCTGGTCGCCCTGTCGTGGTCGGCCAGCGGCATCGACGCCGACACCCGCGTCGTCGACGCGCTGCCGCGCACGGCGCCGGCGTCGCGGGCGCTGGTCGAGGTCGACCGCGACTTCGGCGGTGCGATGGGGGTCGACGTCCTCGTCCGCTGGCCGGAGGGACTCGACTGGACCGACGATGGCGTCGTCACCGCGCTCGGCGCGGTCCACGAAGCGCTCGCCGACGGTCCCCAGCCCCTCCCCGCGGTGTCGCTGGCGAGTGTCGTCGAACCGCTCCCGCAGCGCACGCGTCAGCGGCTCGACCCGGACGACTTCCGCGACCTCGTCGACGCCGACGCGCGGACGGCCGTGGTCCGCGCCCGCGTCCGCGACCTCGGCAGCCGGACGCTCGAGGGTGTCTACGATCGGATCGACGACCGCCTCGACCGGCTGTCGGCCGACCGCCCCGGGTGGCGTTTCCAACTCGCCGGGATGTCGGTCGTCTCGGCGCGGAACATCCGCCAGCTGATCCGCGACCTCGGCTCGAGCCTGCTCCTCGAGCTGGCGGTGATCGGCTCGATCCTCGCGATCGCCTTCCGCTCGCCGGTCGTCGGGCTGGTGAGCCTCGTCCCCAACGTCTTTCCGCTGGCCGCGATCGGAGCGGTGGTCGTCGCCAGTGCGGCCACGCTCGAGCCGGCCACGGTGATCGTGTTCAACGTCTGCCTCGGCCTCGCCGTCGACGACACCGTCCACGTGCTCGCCGCGGTCCGCCGCCACCGCCGCGCCGGGGTATCGATGGCCGGCAGCCTGCGCCGGGCCGTCGCCGAGACCGGCAACGCGATCGTCATCGGCGGCGTCGTGCTCGCGATCGGATTCGCGACGGTGACGGTCAGCTCGGTGCCGTCGCTGTCGGGATTCGGCCGGCTCGCCTGTGCCGCGGTGGCGGCGGCGACCGTTGCCGAATTGATGCTCCTCCCGGCGCTGATCCTCGTCGTCGACGACGCCCTGCGGCGCTTCCTGCCGCGGTACCACGACGGGATCTTCACCGGTTCCGACGAGACCCCTCCCGACGTCCCGGCGGAGCTTGCCGGGACGGAGCTGGTGGGCTGACGCCGCCCTGTCAGCGGGCCCGGGGTGCAGTGTCGTGGACGATCTCGGCGACCGTCGCCACGGCGTCGGCGATCTGCTCCTCGGTGTGCTCGCAGGTGATGAAGAACCTGACCCGTGCCGCCGCCTCGCGCACCGCCGGGTAGAGGATCGGCCGGGCATTGATCCCCGCCTCGAGAAGCCGCTGCGAGACGCGGATCGCGCGCTGTGAGCTGCCCACGATCACCGGCACGATCGGCGTATCGGCGCTCGAGCCGGTGTCGAGATCGCAATCGGCGGCGAGCTTGAGAAACAGCTCCGACCGCTCCCGCAGCCTCGTCACCCGCCACGGCTCGCGGCGCACGACGCGCAGGCTCTCGAGCGCGGCGGCGGCATTGGGGGGCGAGCAGGCGGTGGAGAACACGAACGCCGGCGTGGTGTAGCCGAGGTAGCGGATCAGCCGTTCGCTGCCGGCGAGAAACCCGCCGCCGGCACCGAGCGCCTTGCTGATCGTGCCCATCCACAGGTCGCCGTCGGCGGGATCACAGCCAAAAAAATCGCAGATCCCGCGGCCGCCCGGCCCCATCGTGCCGAGCGAATGCGCTTCGTCGACGTACAGCAGCGCGTCGTGACGGCGCTTGACCTCGATGAACCGCGGCAGGTCGGGGTAGTCGCCGTCCATGCTGTAGACCCCCTCGAGGGCGACGACGACGCGACGGTACTGGCCGCGGAGGTCGCGGAGGAGACGGTCGAGCTGGCGATGGTCGTTGTGCCGGAACGACCGCTTCCCGGCGCGCGACGCCGCCGCGCCGTGGACGATGCTATTGTGCGACAGCTCGTCGTACAGGATCAGGTCCTCGGGGCCGAACAGGTGCCCGAAGATCGACCCGTTGGTGCCGTAGCCACAGGGAAACACCACCGCGCGCTCGGTGCCGACGAACGCCGCCAGCTCCGCATCGAGCTCGTCGTGGAGCACGCTGTTGCCGCCGACCATCCGGCTGGCCGAGGCGCTGCAGCCGTAGCGATCGATCGCCTGCTTCGCCGCCTGCGTGACCGCCGGATGCCCGGCGAGGCCGAGGTAATCGAAACTCGTGAAGTTCACGACCTGCCGGCCGCGGATCCGCACGGTGCGGCCGTGGACGGAAGCCACCGGGATCCGGAACGGGTCCTCGAGGCCGTCAGCCGCGAGCGTCGCGAGGCGTTCCTCGAGGGCGGCGCATTCGGGAAAGGGGTCGTCCGCCGCGACGGCGGGCGTGTCGCGCGGCGCGGACCGGCGCGGGGAAGCCGCAGCGCCTCCCGCCCGCCCGCGGGCATCGAACGCCGTGTCGGCCGCGGTCGGCGGGGCCGCGGGAGCGGCCGAGCCGTCGGCGGCATCGAGCATGTGGTGGGCGATGCAATCGACGAGGTCCCCGCAGGTGTGGACCCGATCGAGCCAGTCGCTGCGGAACCGCATCTGGTAGCGCCCCTCGATCCGGGCGACGGCATCGAGAAACCGCTGCTCGTCGACGCCGACGTCGGTGAGCGCCGCACCGGCATTCAGCGCCGGGCCCTGGGGACGGACGCGGTCGAGCTCGGCGACGACGAGGCGGACGATCGCGGCCCGACCGCCGCCGCGGAGGGCATCGACAGGCTCGACCGTGGTCGTCTGCCGCATCGCGCCGCGAGACTCCCTTCCTTGCGCTGCGTCATCCACGTTCCGGTCTCCTCGTGTGGCACGGCCGGTCGATCACGGTCGACTCGACTCGCCTCTGCGGCGATTCCCGCGATCGCCCCTGCCGAGCGAGGCCCGATTATGGGGATCGCGTGGCAACACGGATACCCGCCCCGCGCGGCGCGGCCGCGCCGCGGCCGGAATCAACCCGCGAATTCACCGCGAAGACCGCTGCTTGGAAAACCGTGGCGATCGCGCCGACACTTCCCGCCATGACGGGCCTGCCGATCCCGGGCACCTTGACGGCGGCTCACGGGCGATCGTGAGCCGGCGCGCGGCCTGCCCTCACCAGCGCGCCACCGCGAGCGCCACCGCGAGCGTCGCCGCCGCGCGCCGCAGCAGCCGGTCGAGTGTCCAGGACCGCCGTCCCGGCGCGGCAGCTCTCCCGAAGCCACGGCGTCCCCTGGATGCGGTAGTCTGTCGCCCTGGGGCAACGGAGTGCAGCTCCCGATGACGAACGACCTCCCTGCACCGGATGACCCGTCACCGGGGCTCGTGCTCTACACCGCGCCGGACGGGTCGGCGCGGCTTCGGTTGCGGATCGAGCACAAGACGCTGTGGCTGACACAGGCGCAGATGGCATCGATCTTCCAGACGACCAAGCAGAACATCAGCCTGCATATCCAGAACGTCTTTGCGGAACGCGAATTGCCGCCAGACGCAACCGTCAAGCAATACTTGACAGTTCAAATCGAGGGCAGTCGCAGGGTGGAGCGCCTTCTTGACCACTATTCCCTCGACGTGGTCATCGCCGTCGGGTACCGCGTCCGTTCCACCCGGGGCACCCAGTTCCGCCAATGGGCGACAAACACCCTTCGCGAGTACCTGACGAAGGGCTTTGCAATCGACGACGAGCGGCTGATCGCCGGTCGCAACCTCGGGGCCGACTATTTCGACGAACTGCTGGAGCGAATCCGCTCGATCCGCGCCAGCGAGCGGCGGTTCTACCAGAAGATCACCGACATCTACGCGACGAGCATCGACTACGACAAAAACGCTCCGATCACGGAGGGCTTCTACGCGACGGTGCAGAACAAACTGCACTGGGCCATCCACGGTCGCACCGCCGCGGAGATCATCGCGGAGCGGGCCGACGCCACGAAGCCCAACATGGGGCTGACGACTTGGAAGAATGCCCCAGCCGGCCCGATCCGCAAGGCCGACGTCGCGATCGCGAAGAACTACCTGACCCGCGAAGAGATGACCGCCCTGAACCGCGTCGTCACGATGTACCTCGACTACGCCGAAGACCAAGCGACGCGGCAGCGGCCGATGCACATGGCGGACTGGGTGAGCAAACTCGACGCGTTCCTGGAGTTCAACGAGCGAAACATCCTGACGCACGCCGGGAAGGTTTCGGCATCGATGGCCCGCCAGCACGCCGAGCAGGAGCTCGCGAGGCACGAAGCGGCGATTCGCATTCGCGAGGCGACGGAGCCGACGAGCGACTTCGACAAGGCGGTCGAGCGAATCAAACGGCTGGAGCAGCAGCCGCCTGCTGCAAAACGGTCGGCTGCGAAACCATCAAAGAAGGTGGCGAAGAAAAAACCCGGCCGCCGGCGGGGAGATGACGACTCCTGACGGCAGGCTTCCGAACTCCGTATCCACGCATACCGAACCTCTATGCCCTCGCTTGACTGGATTGGAAAACAGGCCGTCGTCAACCATCACCGCAAGGTGCCGTATCGGCTTCTGCGCTGCGACAAGACTCTGTCCGCAGGCGATCCCGATTCGGGCAATCTGCTCGTCCAAGGCGACAACCTCGAAGCCCTCCAAGCATTGCGGCCGTACTACGCCCGCAAGGTGAAGTGCATCTACATCGATCCGCCGTACAACACCGGCAATGAAGGCTGGATCTACAACGACAATGTCAATAGCCCAGAGATTCGCCGCTGGCTCGGTGAGGTCGTGGGCAAGGAGGCAGAGGACCTCACTCGTCACGACAAGTGGCTTTGCATGATGTACCCGCGGCTCGCGCTGCTGCGGGACTTCTTAACCGATAAAGCAACCCCTCTTCTGTAAATGCCTTGATGATCAGGCGGGTCAACAGGCCTCCATGTTGAGGTAAGACCGTTCCGTTTCCCAGTCGTCGCTGATCTCATTGAGGACTGCCGAGACGAGCCTGAGCAGCGAAGCCTCGTTGGGGAACAGCGTGGCGACTCGCGTTCGGCGCTTGATCTCCTTGTTGAGTCGTTCAAGCCCATTCGTCGTTCGGAGCCTGCGGCGGTGGGCTGGAGGGAAGCCGAGGACGGTGAGGGCCTCGGGGACATTGGCCTCGAGCCAGTTGGCGAGCCCTGGCGCGGGCTTCTGGTAGCGGGCGACCATCTCCTTGAGCCGCCGGTCGGCCTCTGCCGCATCGTCGGCATTGAAGACTCGCTTCAGGTCTTGAATGACATCAGCCCGCATCGAGGCCTTTGGCACGTGGGCCATGGCATTGCGGATGGTGTGGAACTGGCACCGCTGCCAGGGGATGCCATGGAGGGTGGCGGAGCGAGCCGCCTTGAGCCCGGCATGATCGTCGCTGACGACGAGCTTCATGCCTCGCATGCCTCGGGCAAGAAGGCTCTGGAGGAAGGTCCGCCAGTGGTGCTCCGCCTCGCTGAGCTCGACGCTACAGCCGAGGACGGATCGCTTGCCATCCGGCGAGACGCCGATGGCCGTGAGGACGGCACAGGGGACGACGGCCCCACCGTGGCGGATCTTCTCGTACCGGGCATCGAGGATGAGGTAGGCGACCTCGCCGATCGGACGGTTTCGCCAGGCGGCCAGCTGCTCGTCGAGCTCGGCGGCAGCCCGGCTGACCTGGGTGGAGGTGACCTCCAGCCCGCACAACCGCTCGACGACGGCCGTCACCTTCCGGGTGCTGACGCCCTGGACGTACATCTCGGCCACTGCGAGCGTCATTGCCCGTTCACTCCGGACACCCCGCTCGAGGCTCTTGGGATAGAACGGCCGCCCCTCGGGGTCGTGGTAGCCGCGGGTCTGCGGGATCCGCAAGGCGACCTCGCCGACCCGGGTGCGAATGGTCTTGGGCTTGAATCCGTTGGCGTAGCCTTGACGGTCGGCAGTTCTCTGATGAGACTCGGCCTGTAGCGTCTGCTCACGCTCGATCTGCATGGCATGATTCATGAGTGTGGCCAGAGCGGACGCCATGGCGGTCGGGCCGTGCTCAATGAGCAGATCCGTGAGATCGTCGAGCACCGTACATTCTTCTTGGTGGGTCATCGCGGGTTCCTTCTTGGTGAGGTGACACTTCCAAGAAAGCCTCGATGACCCGCCTTTTCAAACTGGCGGCCGGTATGGGCCTGCCCTCGTCTCGCTACGCTCGACTCGAGCAGGCCCATACCGGTGATTTACAGAGGAGACGTTACACGAAC
>Ga0194133_10002863_pt1 | contig 25540 bp, 18 predicted proteins | sample TA2KigOf40mmetaG_FD_155448 | JGI IMG/M metagenome (GOLD analysis project Ga0194133, IMG submission 155448) | Freshwater microbial communities from Lake Tanganyika, Tanzania - TA2015055 Kigoma Offshore 40m | ecosystem: Environmental > Aquatic > Freshwater > Lake | place: Tanzania: Lake... | reverse complement strand
CTTGTTCGTGCTCGCCCCAGCTTCCAGGATCCGCGCGATCTCTTCATTGCTGTACCGCTTCTTCTTCATTGATCTCTCCTTTCCTCTTGAAAGATCCTATGATTTCCGCTGGTACGATTTTAGGGCGTCAGGTCACAATGAGCTTTGGGCACACGATTCCCGTGATGAGGGGACATGCCGATTACCACGCGCTGCTAGTAGCTCAATGCTGGCTGGGACAGCATCGGAACGGTGGTAGGTTGTTCGATTCGATCCGGGAACTGCGCGGATTGAACTACGGCGACTACGCCTACATTGAGTACTTCCCTCGTGGCATGTATCAGTTTGAGCCAGACCCTTGCCTTGCTCGCCAACAGCAGATCTTTCAGGTCTGGTTACGCCCGGTGGAACCATCAAAGGCTTTGTTCGCATTCAGGCTCGCTCTTTATGAAATTGAACAGTTGCGGTTGGGCGGGATCACTCAGGAAGACTTCGAGCGAACGCGCAACTTCTTGACCAAGTATGTGAAGTTGCTGTTGAAGACGGATTCTCTTCGCCAGGGCTATGCCATCGATAGCGAGTTCTATGGCGTGGGCGAGTATGTGGAGTTTATTGCCTCGGGCCTGGCACAGTTAAGCGTCGAGGACGTCAACCGGGCGGCGCGCAAATATCTGGATGTGAAGCGGTTTTGTCTGGTGGCCGTGGGGCCGGGGATGGAGGAGTTTGCGGCTGCCCTTAAAAGTGGGGCGGCCAGCCCAATCCAATACGAAGTACCTCAACCAGAAGAAGTGCTGGCGGTGGATCGTGTCGTCGAGGTCTGGCCGGTCGAAGTGAAGACTTTGAAAGTAATTCCGTTTGAAGAGGTGTTCGAATGATTGTGAATGTGCCGCAAGTCCCAACGGGAAATGCCACCTACTCGCACGCTGTAAAGATGGGCGGGTTGATCTTCGTGTCGGGTCAATTGGGCGTCGATCCGGCCACAGGCAGGCTACGTCCGGGCGGGCAAGTGGCTGAGTATGAGCAGGCGCTCGAGAACATCCGAGTCATTCTCGAAGCGGCAGGGACTTCCCTCGATCAAGTGGGCAAAACCACTGTGTACATGACGAATGTGGATGAGCTGTCGGAGTTGAACGCCGTCTATGCGAGGTATTTCCCGCACGCTCCTGCGAAAACCGGCGTCGAGGTCAAGCGCCTGTCCGCCGGTGCCGCGATCGAAATCGAAGTCGTAGCGTTGGCTGCGACCAGCTAGTTCTTCCCACCCAGGCACGCCTTGAATTCTGGCCCGTCGGGCAATTCCTTCTCGCGCCGCAGCCGGCGTGCCATCCCCTGTAGCTCACGATATTCCCCACACTGAGCTTCCTTCGCGACCTTCGCAAACCCTGCCCGCCTCATCTCAAATACTCGGGCCAATGCTTCCGCATGCCACTGGTTTACTCCGAGAGCCCGCTCATAACTTCGCCGTGCAGAGGCGCCATCTCCAGCCGCTGCCTCCAGATCCCCTCGCAGCACATGATAGGCCGGGCTGGCTCCTTGCGTTGTTTCAATCAATCGTGCTGCCTCCAGAGCATTGGCCAACCTCTCTCCTCGTCTCTCTGCGTCCAACCGGGCCAGTTCCAATCCATGCTTCATCTCCACCATCGCCGCCATCCTGCCCGCACTGCGCAACACGCCCGCCTCCCGCTCATATCCCGCTAGCACTGCGCGCCAATCCGCTGGCTTCGTTGCCGCCAATTTCAATCGTGCCTCGAGCGCTAATTGCGAATGTCGTGAGTCTTCAAGCGGACCTTCTTTCCCCCGCTTCTCAATCCGCGCAATCGCCGCCCGCAAGCCCTGCTCTCCCTCCAACTCACCCCGATGCAAATCAATCACGCTCAGATACGTCCAGTCCCGAGACTTCGGTTCCGGCAGCTCAATCGCTCGCTTCACATGCCGCTCCATCCGATCCAGAGTCGCGAGCGCCTCCTGCTTGCCCGACTGCCGCCGAGCCACATACTGCAGCGCACTGGCCGCCAGCCGGTGATAACTCCCCTTCGTCTCGTTCTTCTCGAGCAACCCCTCCACCGTCTCCAGCGAGCTCCGCAACAATGCATCGGCCCGCGCACTATCTCCGCCACTCAGAATCAACAACTCCGCCAGCCGCTCCTCCGCGCTCGCAATGTCAAACAACAACCCTGGCTCTCCCTGCTTCGCCTTGCCCAGCGCCGCCAGCACCTCGGTGCTCGATTCCACAATCCGCTCCATCACATCTTTTGGCGGGTTTAGATACTGAATCCCCTCATAGACGTCAAACACCATAATTCGAGCCGCCCGCCTCAACTCAAGGAAGTGCTCCTCCGCCACCCTCCTCTGTTGCACCGCATACCCCGCAAACCCAAGAATTGCCAACCCGCACCCCAACGCAAACCAGTGCCGTTGCGCAAACCTCCCCACCACATAAGCAATCGAGCTGCTCCGCACCACCACTGGCTTATGCGCCAGCACATTCTCAATCTCTCCCGCCAGTCTCTCTACAGAGGCATACCGCCGCCCGACTTCTTCTGCCGTCGCACATTCGATCACCGCAACGAGATCCGCTTCGCCTGCATGCGGCCCCGCGATCTCTCGCAACAACAATCCCAATCCATAGACGTCGCTCGCTACCGTCGGCCTCTCCCCACGCTTCTGTTCCGGGCTCGCGTAAGTTGGCGTCCACCCCACCGCTCCGCCCACAAAATCCTCCCGGTCCACCCAAGCAATGCCGAAGTCCAGCAGCTTCGGCGTCCCATCTGCTCTGACCAAAATATTCGATGGCTTCAAGTCAGCATGCACTACCAGTTGCTGATGCGCATACTCCACTGCCCTCGCAATCCCCAGAAACAACTCAAGTCTTGCCTTTCTGCCCATCCCCTGCAATGCCTCGCCAAGCCCCGTCCCCGCTACATATTCCATCACCAGAGAGGGTTCGCCCTCCTCGGTGATGCCCCCATCCAGCAATCGCGCAATCCCTGCATGATCCAGTCGCGCCAGAATCTGCCGCTCGGCCAAAAATCTCTTCCGCCCCTCCTCCGTCATCACCCCGGCTCCCAACACCTTTACCGCCACACTCATCTCAAATTGCCCATCTGCCCGTTCCGCCCGGTACACATCCCCCATGCCACCCATCCCAATCAGTTCCCCAAGCTTCCATCGCCCCAATTGCCGCCCTTGCATCGTCACGCCACGCCCTGCCTCCAGAAAACTCCCCGCTTCCTCGTGGCTATCGAGCAACTCCATCACCTCGGCACGCAACTCCTCCCGCCCCGCTGTCCAATCCCGCAACGCCGCCTCCCGCGCCCCGGCCTCCACCTCGAGCAACCTCCCAAACAATTCCTCCACTTCGCGCAGACTCGCCATACCCTCTAACGCGTACTTCCCGAGGTTTCCTTCTCACCCCCCGGCCGCAATTCTCGATAAAGCCACGCTTTGGCAAACGCCCAATACCGTGACGCCGTCGGCACGCTCATCTCCATCAACAACGCCGTCTCTTCCAAAGTCAGCCCGCCAAAGAACCGGTACTCCACCACCCGCGCATGTTGCGGCAACTCCTTCTCCAGCCGCACCAGCGCCCCTTCCAGATCCAGCAGATCCACCTCCGCTCCCCACGCCCTTCCCACATCCTCCAACTGCACCAGCGTCTGCCCCGCGCCCCGCTTCAACGCCCCCTGCTCCCGCGCATGATCGATCAGCACCCGCCGCATCAACTGCCCCGCCACCCCGCAAAAATGCCGCCGGTTCTGAAAGCTCTGCCGCTGCGCCACCAGCCGCAAATACGCCTCGCTCACCAGTGCCGTCGGCTGCAACGTATGCCCCACTCCCTCCCTCCGCATCAACGCCGCCGCCGTCTGCCGCAACTCACGGTATACCAACGCAAACAACTCCTCGCTCGCCGCGGTCTCCCCCTGCCGCCACTTCCCCAACAGCTCAGTAACTTCCGCCATCGTTTTCCATGATAAGGTTTCCCGCCCGCCTCCGCGTTACTTATCAAAGGCAACTTTCATCCATGCGCTCATTACTCTTGCTTCTCTCCATCCTTCCCGCCTTCCCGCAGCAAACCCTCCTCGATACCAACTTCAACACCCCATACACCATCACCCGCATCGGCTCATCCACTTTCCCGGCCTTGGCCCGCCTCGAGCGCACCCCAACGCGCGACTTCCTTGGCAACCCCACCAATTTCTACGGCTTAATCACCATTCGCCTGAACGCGCCTACCTCATCCTCTGGCGGTTACCCCTATTACGATTCTGCCCCAGCCATCGAAGCCCCCACCTGGTACTTCTTCACCCAGCCAGACTGGAATGTTCCTCTTTCCGTCAGCCCGCCCATCGCCCGCATCAACTACTCGGAAGCCTTCCAATTCATCAACCACTCCTGCACCTCCTGCACCGAAGATTTCACCACCTACCCCGCCATCCGCCAGGGCGGCACCGTCTTCGTCGGTCCAGCAATGCGCTGGACTCGCAATCGCGAATGGCAACGCCAGTTCCTCGACAACCTCACCCTCAACGACTTCCGCGAATTCCAGCGCTCCAGCGCAGCCCGGATCAATGTCTCCCCCAACGCACCTCCTCTCGAATTCGGCTTCGTCCGAGGCTTCGTCGCCACCGAAACCACCGAATTCCAATCCGGCATCGACGAAGTCCGCATCACCCTCTCTCGACCTCTCACCCTCGACGCCACACCTGATACCTATCTCCTCTCCCAGTCCCCCATCACCCAAACCATCCCCGCCTCTTCCGGCCTCCTCTCCAACGACAGCATCCGCACCACCGCCAGCGGCGCCCGCGCTGACCTCACCAGCCAACCCCGCGGCAGCCTCATCCTCCGCGCCGACGGCGGCTTCGATTACACCCCAGTCCCCAACCTCACCTCCGACTCTTTCGAATACAGGCTCACCACGCCCACCGCTCAATCCAACCCCACTCCCGTCACGCTCCGCCTACTTCCCCCGCGCCTCGCCTGCACGCTAACGCCGCTTCCTGTTGCCGGCCCCATTACCGTGCTTGGCTCTGGCCGCACGAACTGGCGTCTCGACGTCCAACTTGATGGCGCTGCTCTCAATGGCTTGCTCCCCATTACCATCTCCCACTCCCTCAACGGCGTCCGCGCGCGCAGTGAGTACCGTGTCGTGCCCCTCGGCGCTGATTCCACCATTGCCCCCGTGCTCTTTGACGAAGGTCCCGTCTCCGTCAGCGTCTCCATTGCCTCCCAGGAAAACCTCTGCCGCTACGAATACGTGAATCCGCGCTCAATGACATTCGCCTCCAATCCCCCTCCCAATGAAAATTGCGTCGTAGTTTGGGCGGTCGCGATTGAGGCCGCTCGTCTATTTACGGAACAACTCACCGGCCGCACCATACCTCCTATATTTGCAATGCGCTCCTACCGCGACAACGTCCTCGCGGCCTCTCCCCTAACCTCCCACTTCCGCGACCTCTACTACCGCCACAGCCCCGAGATGATCTCCCTCCTGCAAACACACCCCGCCCTCGTTCCCGAGTCCCTCTCCTTGTTCAGGCAGTTCTCCAAATCCCTACCCCACATCCCCGCCGATCTTGAATCCGCCGCCATCGCCCTGCTCACCAAACTCCGCCCCTCCATGAGTCCCGCCCTCCAGCGCGACTTCGACACGACCCTCGTCCAACTCCAACACCCCGCCACTCGTGCTGCCCTCGGCCTCGATTCCCTCTCTACCGAGCTCATCACCCGCACCCTCATCGACTCCGCGGGCAACACCTACACCATCGGCGCCATCGCCGCCCAGGCCTTCCTCCGCAAGACCAGCCCCACCCACCAGCTCCTGTTCGAGCGCCGCTTCGGCGGCGCCGCCTTCGACATCGCCTTTGGTCTCGCCCTCGGCCCCGACAACACCGTCTATCTCACCGGCCTCACCCAGTCCGAAGACTTCCCCACCCTCAACGCCCCCCAGCCCCGCTATGGCGGCTCTGGCCCAGATCCCGTGTTTAAGGGTGATGCCTTCCTCACCGTTCTCTCCGCCACCGATGGCCGCCTTCTCCGTTCCACCTATTGGGGCGGCGAAAACTTCGACATTGCTCGCGCCATCGCCGTCGATGCCTCCGGCAACGCCTACATCGCCGGCTACACTGCCAGCTCCCGCTTTCCGCTTTCTACCCCTCTTCAATCCACTCCCCCTGCCCCCGAATCCGGCTTCCTCGCCCGCTTCGACGGCCGCACCGGCGCTACCCTTTCCAGCTCTTACCTCGGCACCCCCTCCGGCGACGCCATCTCTGACATCGCCCTGCTCCCCAACGGCGACATCCTCCTCGCTGGCACCCGTCTCTACCGTTTCGATTCCAACGCCTCCCGCTTCCTTCTCGATCTCCCCACGTCCCTTATCACCTCCCTGCTTCCTCTCACCAATAACGAGTTCATCGTCTCCGGTGTCGAATCCACCACCGCCGGCCCCCGCGGCTTCCTTGCTCGCTATTCTCCCTCAGGCCAGCTCCTCGCCCGCCTCCCCCTGTCCTCCAACAACTCCCAGTACATTTTCCCCGCCACACTCCTGCTCCGCTCCGGCTCCCTCGAGGTCCTCGGTGCCACCCTCACCGATTCCCTCGCCACCGAGCCCTACCTCGCCCGCCTCACTCCTTCCTTTACCTCCACCACCGCCATCACCCCGGTAACCATCCCCTCGGCCCCCACTCCCGGCTTCCTCACCGGCTATGATTCCCGTGGCCTCCTCACCGGCCTCCCCTTCGATCTCACTTCTCCCTTCTTCACCCCCACTCCACAAAACACTCCGCTCACGCTCGCCCTCGCCACCACCCGCCGCTCCACCGAAGAGCTCACTCCAGGCGCCCTCTTCGTCCTCTCCGGCATCAACACTCTCCCCAACCTGCCCCCACCCGCGGCGGCTTCCGATTCTTCCAATCCCCCCACCGAACTCTCCGGCCTCCGCATCCGCTTCGATGCGGACACCTACGCCCCCCTCCACAACTACACACCGAACGAAATCATCTTCGTCGCCCCCGCCGTCAAGGCCGCCTCCACCCTCACCCTTGAGCTCAACGGCCAACCCATCGCCTCCCGCCCCATCCGCCTGGCTCCCTCGGTTCCCCAACTCTTCACCACCAACGGCCAGTCCGATGGCCCCCTCCTCGGCGAATGGGTCGATTCCGAAGACGCCCCTTCCCGCCTCTCCTTCTTTGCCGCCGGCCTCGCCCCGGACCTCAAGGCCACCACCCTCTACTCTGTCACCAACTCTGGCATCCTCACGCTTGAGCTTGCTACCCGCACCCCACTCGCCGGCTACCTCGGCATCGATCAGATTCTCACCGCCCCTCTCCCCATTAATGCCACCAAGCCGACTGGCGCACGCCTGTTCCTCCTCAACGCTAACCGCTTATCCAACCCAGCTAAACTCCCCTAATCAACCACCACCTGCAACGGGCTTTGCCGCAACCGCCGCAAAGCTCGTTCACGCAAACCTCGAGCAGACTTTCTCTGCCTGATCACTCCTTTATTCTCAACTCTGTACCCTTACCTCAATCCTCTTTCCTCGCTTAATCCTGTTCTCGGGCTCTCAATCGATCGCATCAGGCCAGGCATCTCAAGATAGAACTTGAATCGAATTTGGCAGCATTCAAGCATTGTGCTTCCGGATTGGATGCGAAACTAAAGAGGGGTTTCCATTGCTTCTCACCCTCTCCCAGACCGGTCCGCAGGCTGAAAGCATCAGCTTCCTGCTACATAAACACCCAGCGAATCTACATGTGGTGGAGTTGCCGTTTGGGAATGCGACGGTCTTCTATACCGAAACAACCGACGAGAAGTTTACCGTTCAGCTCTTACTCGCCATTGACCCAGTCGAGCTTGTGCGAGGTGCGCAGCAACTCGAACAGTATGTGAATGACCGCCCCTACGTTGCGTCCTCGTATCTCACCGTGGCTATGGGCCGTGTCTTTGGGACAGCGATGGCAGGCAACTGCAAGAAGCGCCCGGAATTGGTCGACACCAAGCTACCCCTGACCGTAGTAGTTGAAGTAATTCGTTCCCTCGGTGGCGAACAAGTGCTTCACAAGCTGTTCGAGCCACTCGGTTACAAGGTGAGCGTCACTCGCCATTCTCTCGATGAGAAGTTTCCCGAATGGGGCGAGAGTCCTTACTTTCGACTTGCCCTTGAAGCCAATGCCACCGTTCGCGATACGCTGACTCACCTTTATGTGTTGATGCCTGTTCTCGACGACCAGAAGCACTACTACGTTGGGGATGCTGAAGTTGAAAAGCTGCTTTCGCGCGGCGAGGGCTGGCTGAACACACATCCGGAACGGCAATTGATCGTCAGCAGGTATCTGAAACGCCGAGTGTCGCTCATGGATCAGGCTTTCGCCCGCCTCCTGAGCGACGAAGTGGAAGATACGGATGCTGCCGAATCGCAAGCGGAACAATCAGGCATCGCAGAAAAGGAACTGGAGCGGCCGCTCACCCTCCACACACAGCGAATCAACCTGGTGGCCACCCGCCTCAAGGAACTCGGCGCGAAGACCGTGCTCGACCTCGGTTGCGGGGAGGGCCGCTTGATCCGTCGTCTCCTTGCAGATCGCACCTTCGAACGCATTCAGGGAGTGGATGTCAGTCATCGAGCCCTCGAGGTTGCAGCCTCTCGCTTAAAACTCGAAAGCATGCCTGCGCGCCAACGCGAACGCCTTACGCTACTGCAAGGGTCGCTGCTTTATCGGGATCATCGCCTCGCAGGCTTTGATGCCGCGGCGGTGGTTGAAGTCATCGAGCACCTCGATCAGCCTCGGCTGCTTGCCTTCGAACGGGTGCTTTTCGAATTCGCAAGGCCGACTCACATCGTAATCACAACGCCCAATCGCGAATACAACGTTCTGTTTCCGACGTTGCTTCCTGGCAAGATGCGGCATGGGGACCATCGCTTCGAGTGGACCCGCCAGGAGTTCGAAGGTTGGGCCTTCAGGGTCGCTGAACGCTTCTCATACACTGTCCGTTTTGAACCTGTCGGACCCGTCGACGCCCTTCACGGCGCACCGTCCCAAATGGCGATCTTCGTGCTGGGTGAAGGAGGTGCAGCGTGAAGACAATCGAGATTCCTGATTTGTCTTTGGTTGTCCTGATCGGCGCTTCCGGCTCAGGGAAATCGACTTTTGGCCGTTCCCATTTCCGGCCAACGGAAGTTCTGAGTTCAGACTTTTTCCGTGGACTCGTTAGCGATGATGAAAACGATCAGAGTTCAACTCCCGATGCATTCGATGCTCTTTACTACTTGCTTGAAACAAGGCTAAGGCGCGGCAAGCTGACTGTGGTCGACGCGACAAACGTTCGTGCGGAAGACCGTAAGCGTTTGGTTGAAACGGCTCGAAAGTATCACTGCCTTCCGGTCGCCTTTGTCATCAATACACCCGAGAAAGTATGCCAGGAGCGCAATAGCAACCGTCCAGATCGCAACTTCGGCCCGCATGTCGTGCGTCGCCAAGTCTCCGACCTCCGCCGAGGGCTTCGTGGGCTTCAGCGCGAAGGATTCCGTCACGTCCATATCCTCGACGACACGAGTGACCTCCAGATTCAGCGTGTGCCGCTCTGGAACAACAGGAAGGGCGAGCACGGACCCTTCGACATCGTCGGAGACATCCACGGCTGTGCGGACGAACTGCGCCAGCTTCTCACGAAATTAGGCTGGGAGCCTCATGAGCAGACCTGGCGACACCCCGAAGGCCGCAAGGTCGTATTTTTGGGTGACCTGGTGGACCGGGGCCCGAAGGTGGTCGAGGTCATTGATTTAGTTCGCGGCATGATCCAGGCTGGCAATGCACTCTGCGTCGCCGGCAATCATGATGTGAAGCTTGTGAAATGGCTGCGTGGCAAGCAGGTGCAAGTCAAGCACGGGCTTGAACAATCTATTGCCGAACTGGAGCCGCTATCTGAGGAAGTCCGCTCTGGCATTGCTTCCTTCCTCGACGGTCTCGTGAGTCACTACGTGCTTGATGACGGCAAACTGGTTGTCGCTCATGCCGGGCTCAGGGAGGAAATGCACGGTCGCGGTTCCGGGGCAGTGCGCGTGTTCTGCTTATACGGAGAAACGACTGGCGAAACCGACGAATTCGGACTTCCGATTCGTTACAACTGGGCAGCCGAGTATCGCGGCCGGGCTGCAGTTGTTTACGGTCATACTCCGGTGCCTCAACCAGAGTGGCTCAACAATACCGTCAATATCGATACCGGCGCAGTCTTCGGAGGGGCGCTTACCGCCCTCCGTTACCCCGAGCGTGAGTTCGTTTCTGTCCCTTCTGCACGTGAGTACTCCGTGCCGATACGCCCCCTAAATCCTGTCGTGCCCCAAGCTCGCTCGTCGCAACAGGTCCTCGACGATGTTCTTGATCTTGCGGATGTCACGGGCAAGCGCATCGTTGAAACGCGGCTGCATCGCAACATCACCATCCGTGAAGAAAACTCCATCGCTGCGCTTGAGGTGATGAGTCGCTTCGCAACGGATCCGCATTGGCTGATTTATCTTCCGCCGACCATGTCCCCGAGCGAATCCTCAACGCGCGAGCACTATCTCGAATATCCTTCGGAGGCTTTTGACTACTTCCGCAAGAACGGCGTCTCTCGTGTTGTCTGCGAAGAAAAGCACTTGGGTTCCCGCGCGGTCGTCGTCGTGTGCAAAGACGCGAGCATAGCTCGCGAGCGCTTCGGCGCGGTCGACGGTCGAGCGGGTGTCTGCTACACGCGAACGGGTAGACCGTTCTTCTCCGATCCTGCCGAAGAAGCTGCACTGGTTGAACGTGTTTCCCGAGCAGTAACGGAAGCCTCCTTATGGGACGAGTTCAAAACCGGCTGGTTCTGTTTCGACTGTGAGCTGATGCCTTGGTCGGCCAAGGCTCGCGAGCTATTGCAACGGCAATACGCTCCCGTTGGTGCCGCAGGCGTGGCATCTTTGCAAGCGGTAGTGGACGCACTCCGTAAGAGTCAATCTGCAGCGCATCTATTGGTAGTCTACGAAGAACGTCTCGAGAACCTGAAGGCCTATCGCGCGGCATATCGGCGCTATTGCTGGCCTGTCGCCACTCTCGCGGACTACAAACTCGCACCATTCCACTTGCTAGCTTCCGAAGGTAAAGTGCACAGCGCACAAACCAACCGATGGCACATGGAAACACTTCACAGGCTTGCTGCGGTTGACCCCGAATTCATCGTCGCCACGCGCTACATCGAGCTTGATATAAACGACGAAGCTGAAGTCAACGCTGCATGTCGCTGGTGGGAAGATCTTACTGGTGCAGGGGGAGAGGGTATGGTGGTGAAGCCTCTGGACTTTATTGCACAAGGCCCCAAGGGCTTCGTCCAGCCCGCATTGAAATGTCGCGGTCGCGAGTATCTGCGGATCATTTACGGTCCCTAGTACACCGCTTCAGATCAACTTCCCCGCTTGCGCAAACGCGCTGTTTCAGGCAAGAGGTCTCTTGCTTTCCGTGAGTTCGCTCTGGGCCTCGAAGCCCTCGAGCGTTTCGTCGCCCGTGAACCCTTGCGGCGTATCCACGAATGCGTCTTCGGCGTCCTCGCGCTCGAAAGCGAGCCCATCGACCCACGACTCTAGTTTTAGGCGCGAGGAGTGCACCACAATCAGAGTCATGAAGAAACTCCTCTTCGCGACCCTGCTGGCCTTCTCTCTCCATGGCGCAATTCCCGAAGCGACCCGTACGGAGATCGATAATCTGACCAAAGCCAAGGGCACCTATACCGCCTCCGAAGACGTCTACCGAGTCGCTTTCCCGCGCATCGATGTCAAGGTGAATGTCGATGGTCGCCCTCTCCATCCTTTCCTCGGCGTTACATCCTGGGCCGCCTTCACTCCCGCTTCTGATGGAGCCCTGATGGTCATGGGTGACCTCGTCCTGTTTGAAGACGAAGTCAACGCGGCCATGTCCGCCGCGCTGGATGCCGGTCTCGAAGTCACCGCCCTTCACAATCACTTCTTCCACGATTCTCCTCGCGTAATGTTCATGCACATTGGCGGACATGGTCCCGCCTCGAAGCTCGCTTCGGGAGTTCGCGCCGCTCTCGACGCCGTGCAGGCGATCCGCAAGACCCTCCCCCAGCCTGCCTCTCAGTTCCCCGGCCCTGCAATTCCTCCAACCGACTCGATCGACGCAACTGCCCTCGACTCCATCTTCGGCATGAAGGGCCAAACCAACTCAGGCATGTACAAGCTAGCCATCGGCCGTGACGCCACCATGCACGGCAAAACGGTCAACAACCAGATGGGCGTCAACACCTGGGCCGCCTTCGCCGGCTCTATGGATGCCGCCACTGTGGATGGCGATTTCGCCATGACCGTCTCCGAACTCCAGGGTGTTCTCAAGGTCCTGCGCCGCGCCGACATCAACATCGTCGCCATCCACAATCACATGACTCACGAGCAGCCTCAATACGTCTTCCTCCACTATTGGGGCAAAGGCAACGCCACGGCTCTCGCAAAGTCCCTCAGATCCGCACTCGACGCCCAAAACCTCCGGCACGTACAGAACTTCGAACCCACCAAAAACATTGTCTTCGTCTGCGAACACGGTGCCGCAAAGAGCGTCATCGCAGCCACGTATTTCAGCCAACTCGCCGCTGCCCGCGGGCTCACCGTTCGCGCCATATCCCGTGGCACCAGCCCTGATCCCGAAATCGGTACCTCCACACGCAACGGCCTCATCGCCGACGGCTTCCCCGCACCTGCCATGAAACCCACGCTCCTTTCCCCCGAAGAAGCCCGTAGCGCGCTGCACCTCATCACTCTGGCCGCCCCGCTCCCAGCTTCTTTTTCCGGCATCCCCACCATCGAATGGAACGACAAACTCAACGTCAGCTCAAACTACCCTCAAGCTCGCGATGTCATCCGAGCCCATGTTGAGGGACTCATCAATACCCTCGCCGCCAAACATCCTCACTAAACAAGGGCGAGCGTCGATCACCCACTCGTGTTGAGCGAACCAGCCGGGCTCATCGTGAAGCATCTTCACTTTGCCCCACGGATCAACTCAGCAAAGTCACAGTGCTGAAATTCCCGTCGCTCTTGGCGATCCACCAGATCCTTTTTCCTCTCCCGGTTCGGGAGGCAGGCAGGAGCCTCAATTCGACTACAAGGATGGAAAACAGCTGATCTGCGCAGGCACTATTGGAGCTAAGGATCAGAACAAAGCTGCCATCGATGGCGTTAGCCGAGATTCTCAAGCAACGAGAACGGAAAGAGAAGAAAGTACTGCCGCCCAGACTGGTCGTCGCACAGCAAAACTCTAACGCGAGAACAACATCTCTCTATATGACTCGATTGCTCACGAGTGCAAAATGCCGAATCGCGGCCCCTCACCGCTGCCCCAGCCGCTCCCGCATCGCCCACTCCACGCTCGCAAGCCACCCCACATACATTCCCTCAAACACAATCGTCCCCAAGCCGATCACCGTCGCTTGCCCAGCCAGTTGCCACGCCGCCACCGCGCAAACCACCATCCAACTCGCATTCGCCACCGCGAGCAATCCCACCATCCAGGCCGGCCTGCCCTTCCACATCGCTAGCGAAAACGAAAAGCACGCATACGCAAGATTCACCATCCCATTTCTCACCACCAGCGATTGCGGAATCCCATACAGCCCGCTCAGCCAACCGGATAACAACAGCAAGTAGCAACCCACAATCGCCCCACTCAGGCAATCAATCCACAAAACATTTTTGGCCATCTTTGGAGCTGCAAGCATGCTCTTCCCATTGAACCAATTCTCGCTGGCAGTGCAGGATTCAGTCTGGCATCTCGTCAGGATGCCCCCGAAGATCATTGGGTAAGGACAGAAATGCGAACCAGCGTGGGTGCCTTTCGATCTGCATCATTTTGGGATGGCCCATGCGCCAGATGCTGTCTTTCAACGAAATCTTGGCTGATCCATGGCCCAGGACGGGCGGGAGCCCATCGCACAAGATAGAGTGCGAATCAGTCCTCCGCATTGCGCTCAAAATTCAACGCCGAGTTAGGCCGCAGGCCCCTGAACCAAAGCCCACAATGTAAGGCCACCAAGAATGAGCGAAGCAAGTCCAAGAGAGGGTAGGAAGCGAAGTGCTTCAGGTACCGCCTGACGAGCGAACCGTTGATGCCATTGCCACGGGATGCAAAGCAGCCCGGCGGTGGTGGCGACAAGTGCCCAGCCGAAAATCCTAAAGGCTTCGGGCCACAGTGCGCGGGGTGCGGCAATCAGGAAAGCGCCGCCCACGAGGAAACGAATTGCAAGCTCTGCATAATGCTTCAATGGCGACCCGGCAAATCCGAGAAGAAACCGCCCGGCATGATCCGGCATCACCAGACACGAGATACCCAACACAGCAAAGAAAATGCCGCATGTCGCTATGACGCCGAGAGAAAAGGCTTCGATCAGGATTGTTTCTCTATTGAAATTCGAACTCCTGCTTCTTTGGATTTCGCCAGGCGCGATCCCTACCAAACGGCAACCGGTCTTACAAATCCCGAGCACCGCCCCAAAGCACTTTTTCACAGGCTGGCGGATCAGTTGACCTCGCCTCTCCGTATTTTCACCATGGCATGAAGCAAAATTGCACGCCGCCGACCGTTCGCCTCCAGCACCCAACAGCGCTATCCCGCTTAATTTCACGCTTTAGCTGTAGTTCTGCCCGCTACAAGCCTCTCCAACATTTACTAGAAGCCCCTACGCATCCACTTTCGGGCTGGGAGCACATTCGCCCCAGCTCTCCCGACACCAGAATCAATTCACCATTCCGTGGTCAGGCATTGACAACCCGCTGCTAATCGTCATACTCTACGCCTTATCGTTGTCAGGCCCTGCATGCCTCCCGCTCCCTGCCGGAGTAGTTCAAATTAATGAGGTCTCGCGTGCGCCCAATCATCGCCCTTCTCATCGCAGCATCCCTGCTCCCCGCACAATCGGAGCTCCCGCCCGTCGCCAAGCTCCTCATTGATCTCATTCGCATCAATACGTCTAACCCGCCCGGTAACGAAGACCAGATCGGCCAGTTCCTCTCGCCCATCTTCAAAGAAGCCGGCTTTGAAATCGACATCATCCAGACGCCTCAAAAAGGCAAGTCCCACTTCATCGCCCGCCTTCGCGGCAATGGCAAGAAGAAACCGATCCTTCTGGCTGGCCATGCCGATGTGGTTGGTGTCGAACGTGAAAAATGGACCGTGGATCCCTTCACCGGCGTCGTCAAGGACGGCTACATCATCGGTCGCGGCGCCATCGACGTCAAAGGCGGCCTCGCTGTCTTCGCCCAAGCTGTGCTCGACATTGCCCGCAGCAAAGTCGAACTCGATCGCGACATCATCCTCCTCTCAGAAGCCGACGAAGAAGGCGGCCTCTACAACACTGGCTGGCTCGCCGAGCGCCACTGGGACAAAATCGATTGCGAGTTCTCCCTCAATGAAGGCGGCTGGATCGTTAAAAACGACAACTCGAACAAGGTCAAATACGTCTCGATTTCGACGGCAGACAAAGCCGCTCTGAACATCCTGATCCGCGCCAAAGGCACCTCTACCCACAGTTCCATGCCTCTGGCTGATAACGCCATCTTCCGGCTCTCTCGCGCCCTCGCCAAACTCGGCGCCTACGATACCAAGCCCAAGCTCAACGACTCGACAAAGAAGTTCTTCCTCACCCTCGGCGAAGTCTCCGAGGAACCCCTTAAAACCCACTTCAAGAATCTCGTCACCTCCATTGACCCAGAGAAGGTCAAAGCCGCCGATAAGGCCATCAGCCAGAACACCCTGCTTCACTCGATCATGCGCAACACGATCGCGCCCGTCTTTCTCAACGCTGGCTTCCGCGGCAATGTTATCCCCGGCTCCGCCGATGCCACCATCAATTTCCGCACCATCCCCGGCACCACTGCCGGTGAGCTGATCGACGAACTCCAAACCGTCATCAACGACCCCATGGTTGAAGTTCTCGAGGCGCCCATGCGCCTCTCCTCTGCTCCCTTGACTCCCGAGCAAGAGAAAGCGATGGCCACCGCCGCGGCGCGCCGCGCCAAGCCCATCCCGGAGTCCCCGTTAACCACTGAGCTCTATCAAGCCCTGGCCAAGCACGCCAAACTCACCTATCCAGAGGCCCTCGTCACGCCCTACCTCTTTCAAGCCGGTACCGACGCCTACGCCTGGCGTTCTCGCGGTGTCCCCGTTTACGGAATCTATCCGTATCCGATCACTGCCGAAGACCTCACGCGTATGCACGGCAACGACGAAAGAGTCCCAATTGAATCGCTCGTCTCGGGGCTGAAGATGATTACCAATCTTCTCCTCGACGTCGCTGCCAAAAAGTAGGAGTTCTTACCCCAAATGAATAGCCTCAAGCTCGCCCTCCTCGCGGGGGCGCTCAGCCTATCTTTATCCGCCCAGCAGACCGCCATCTCGGGCACAGTCGCCGATCCATCCGGTGCCGTCATTGCGAACGCAGCCGTACGCCTCATCCCTACCAGCGGCGGTGCGGTTGCTGCCACGGTCACCACGCCCAGCGGCACTTACTCCTTCCCGAGTCTGCAGGCCACCACCTACAAGGTCCGCGTTGAAGTGCCTGGATTCACGCCCGCAGAACGCACAGTCAACCTGCTCGTCGGTCAATCCGCCACTGCTGATTTCGCCCTCAAACCAGCTGCTTCCACCACCACCATCGAAGTCAAGGAGGATGTTGTCGAAATTGACGTCAACTCCTCCCAGGTCGGTGGCAACGTCGACCCCGGCCGCATGAAGAACACGCCACTCAATGGTCGCAACTGGATGGAGCTGAGTTTGCTCGTCCCAGGCGTTACTGTCAATGCCGTCTCCACTGTCCCGCTTGGCAACGGCAGCCAGGGCCGCTTCCAGATCAATGTCGATGGCCAGCAGGTGACGCAGAACGCCGTCGGCACCGGCTTCGGCCAGCCCCAGTTCTCCCGCGAAGCCATGGCCCAATTCCAGGTCATCACCAATCGCTTCGATGCCACCCTCGGCCGCTCCTCCCAAATCCAGATCAACGCTCAAACCAAGTCGGGCACCAACTCCCTCCACGGCTCCGCCTACGGCTACTTCCGCTCTGATCGCTTCAATGCCGCCGACCCCATTGCCCAGCGCGTCCTCCCCTTCAAGAATCAGCAATTCGGTGCCACCATTGGCGGCGCCATCATCAAGGACAAACTCTTCTTCTTCGGTGCCTACGAGGGCGAGCGCCAACCTTCAACGGTGGTTCTCACTCCCCTCGGCTTCACCGGCCAGCGCTTCGAGTTCCAGAACGACTTCCAAACCAACACGTACCTCTCCCGCATCGACTTCCAGCAAAGTGCCTCAAAACGCCTCTCCCTCCGCTTCAATAAATCGGAATGGCGCAACCCCTTTGGTAACGTCACCGGCACCTCCCACCCCTCCCAGGCCGCCCGTCAAACCCGCGACAACTGGTCCTTCTTCGTCAACTACAACTGGACCATGTCCCCCACGCTCGTCTCTGAAATCAAATACGGTTTCAACAAGTTCAATTGGTCCAACTCGCCCTATGTCGAGTTCATGGAGATTCGCATCCCCGGTGCTGCCACCATCGGCGGCCCCTTCAACTTCCCCCAGATCTTCGATCAGAAAACACACCAGATCCGCAACGACCTCTACTGGATGAAGGGGTCTCACTCCGTCAAGTTCGGCGGGGAATACTTGAGCAACAACCACACCGGCCTCTTTCAGCAGAACATCCGTGGGCAGGCCAACCCGCTCTCCGCCGCCCCAGCCAATCTCACAGCCCAGGTCCCCACCTGGAACGATCCCAAAACCTGGAATCTCGGTGCCTTCTCCGCCCTCACCAATAGCTACGTCCAGGGCTTCGGCAACTTCGACATCGACATCCCGCGCAACGTCATGGGCTTCTGGGTTCAAGACGATTGGAAGATGGCAAAGAAACTCACTGTCAATCTCGGCGTGCGTTACGACAACGACATCGGCATCTGGTCCACCCCCACCCTGCGCTCCAACGTCGTTCTCTCCCGTGGTGGGCGCAATCTCAATTTCGCTCCGCGCCTCGGCTTTGCCTACGATCTCAAGGGTGATCGCAAAACCGTCCTCCGCGGCGGCACCGGCCTCTACTTCGCCGACATCCAGGCCAATCAAGTCATCAACCAGTCCATCTTCAACGGTGAAAAATCCATCCAGGCCAGCGTGAACCGCACCGCCACTGTCTCCATCAATCTCGCCAATCCCTTCGGCGGCATCAGCGGTGAAGACTTTGTTTCCGGCAGAGCCCCCACTCCGATCCAGAACATCCAGGTTCTCGATCGCGATGCGCGCACTCCCTTCTCCTTCCAATCTTCCATCGGTTTCGAACACCAGTTCCGCGGCAATTGGACCGTCTCTGGTGACTTCGTCTTTTGGCGCGTCTATCACGAATGGGTCCGTCAGGATCGAAACCTCTTCTTCAACCCCGCCACCGGCTTCCAGGCCGTCCCTGCCGTTGCTGGCCGACCGGATCGCCGCTTCGGACAGATCCTCAACTTCACCACTCCCGCTGCTTCCGGTGCCATTTACAAGGGCGGCCAATTCGAGGTCACACGCCGCTTCGGCAATCGCTTCCAGGTCGGCACTTCCTACACGCTCGCCAAGCTGAAAGACTCCACCGACGGCGCCTTCAACTACGTCAACAATCAGTTCAACCAATCCGACGAGTGGGCTCGCTCCCTTGATGACCAACGCCACACGCTCAACTTCGATGGCAGCCTCACTCTGCCCTGGGGCCTCTCCTCGAGCCTCTTCTATCACTTTGGCTCCGGCAATGCGTTCCGTTCCCTCAGCCCTACCAATCCCTTTGCCTACGTTGGAACCAACAACCGGACGTTCCTGTCCACCGCCAACGTCTTTATCGACCGCAAGTTCATCACTCCCTCCATCGCCCCTGGTTTCAGCGACGTCAAGCGCAACTCCATCAGTGGCTTCGCCATCAACCGCCTCGACTGGCGATTGAACAAAGCATTCAAGATCAAAGAGCGTTTCAACGCCACCGGCATCTTCGAGGTCTTCAACGTCCTCAACGCTCAGAACTACGGTGTCTACAACACCAACATTGGCATCGCCAGCTTCGGCCGGCCCGCCTTCAACTCAAATCTCGCCTACGCCGCCCGCATGCTTCAGTTTGCGGCCCGGCTCGACTTCTAAATCATGACTGCGCTCTACGGGCTCCTCCTCCTCGCCGCCGCGCCAGATCTCTGGCTCAAACGCGTCGAGCCCGTAATGTCGAACGATGAGCGCACTCTTTACTCCTCCCTGACAGACGAGAAAGCCCGCGAGGTCTTCCGGACGGGCTTCTGGTCCTCGAAATCCATCACCGAAACCGAATACTTCGAACGAATCCAGTTCATCGACGCCAAATTCGGATCGACCCAACCTGGCTCTGGCGCAAATACCGACCAGGGCCGCATCTACCTTTCTCTCGGAGCACCCAACTCGATCAGCCGACTCCCCTCCAGCCGCATCTTCCAGCCCACCGAGATCTGGGCCTATGACCGCTACCGCTTTCTCTTCTTCGGCGACCGCATGAAGCTCTATTCGCCGCAGATCCACACCATCCGCGCCCTCATCATCCCCAACGCTGGCACACGCGGTCTCTTTCCCGTCAACGACGTCATCACCGAAACCGACGTCAGAGAACGCCTCAACCTCACCCCCGCCGAACAAGATGTCGTCGAAGCCGCAATGGCCGTCGGCCGTGGCATCAGGGGCAGCGGCAATTCTGAAGTTCTGTACCTTGCCTCAAGCCCCCGCGAAATGCTCTCCCGCGCCCGCTCCGGGGCGGCCTCCTCTCGAATCCGCTTCGAAGGCGAAAGACCGAAGATCGAAACCAAACAGTTCGCCACCCCCAACAAGATCCCTGCCCTCGACCTCACCTTCACCGGCTCGGCCCGCAACTCCATTTCGGTTGAAATTCGAGACCTGGAAGCCTTTACAAATCCTTTGAACTTCGACTCCACCAAGCCTTTTACTTATACTCAGCGCGTCTACTTGTTGCCCGGCGAATACACCATCCTCGTCGAAGTCGACGGCTTCCGCACTGGCTATGTCGTTAACGTCGCCAAGCTCTCCCCCACCGACCCTCCCGCCGACCCCCATTATCCCGGCGCCGACTGGGCTTCCATCGGCAAGCAGTATCTTATGTTCGGCGATACCTCTCGCGCCCAAACCTGCTTTAAGAGGGCCCTCGTCGCCGCCCGTTCGGTAGACGCCCTCGTCGGCACCGCACGCCTCACAAAAGATCTCGACCAAGCCCGCAATCTCCTCACAGAAGCCCTCGCCATCCAGCCCAACCACTTCGAAGCGCTACTCACTCTCGCCGCCATCACCGCCGAGTTCCAGGATTACCCCCTGGCCCGCAGCTACTACCAGCGAGCCCTCACCATTCGCCCTTCACCCGCAATTGAAGAGGCCATCCGCCAACTCAAAAACTAAGGAACTCTCCCCGTCGTTAAGGTGTCGAAACAGACGAAAGGCGGTGGATATGGCAATGGGTAACTCAACGCAGGAGATCAACATGACTCCTCTCATTGATGTGCTTTTGGTCCTTCTCGTTATCTTTATGGTGATCACCCCCATCACCCCTAAGGGCCTTGAAGCGAAAATGCCACAAGACTCTCTTGCCGTGGTCGCGGAGCGGGATCAGGCAGTGGTCGTCAACGTCGCAAAGGACGGCTCGATTCATCTGAACCAGGAGCTGGTGTCGAAGGATAGGTTGCGGGATCGGCTCAGGGAAGTCCTTGGACGCCGTTCCGCCCGGGTTTGCTTTGTCACCGGGGCAAGCGAACTGGAGTATGAAGCAGTGGCCCAGGTGCTCGACATTGCACGCGACGAAGGGCTCAATCAGGTTGCTCTCATGAGAATGCTGAATTGACCCGCCCCAAGTTTGGGCGCTAAACTGGGCGATTGGCCGTCGCGTGGCCAAATTTCCCTAAAGACATGGAGTGGATGAAATCAAGTGGCTGAGGCAATGAAGCAAATTTTCACGTCGGAATCGGTGACCGAAGGCCACCCCGACAAAATGGCGGATCAAATTTCAGATGCCGTTCTCGATGCGGTTCTGAAAGACGATCCCATGGGCCGTGTGGCCTGCGAAGTGCTGGTTACGACCGGCCTTTGCGTCGTCGCTGGTGAAATCACCACCAAGACCTATATCGAAGTCCCTGACCTCGCTCGCGAAGTGATCAAGGATATCGGCTTCGACGATGCTGCCTACGGCTATGACGGCAACACCTGCGGCGTGCTGAACGTAATTCAGCGCCAGAGCCCCCATATTGCTATGGGTGTTGACACCGGTGGTGCTGGCGACCAAGGCCTCATGTTCGGCTATGCCTGCGATGAAACCCCTGAACTGATGCCCCTGCCGATTCAAATGTCCCATGAACTGGTCCGCAAGCTCAGCGAAGTGCGCCGCGCCAAGGGTCTGCCCTATCTCCGCCCCGATGGCAAGAGCCAAGTGAGTGTTGAGTACGCCGACGGCAAGCCCGTCCGCATCGATGCGGTCGTGATCTCCACCCAGCATGGCGATGACGTCTCCACCGAGCAGCTCCGCGCCGAAGTCCGCAAGCACATCATCGACCCCGTTCTTCCTCAGAACATGGTTGACGAAAACACCAAGTACCACATCAACCCCACAGGCCGCTTTGTAATCGGCGGCCCCAACGGCGATACCGGCCTCACCGGTCGCAAGATCATCGTCGACACCTATGGCGGCATGGGCCGTCACGGCGGCGGTGCCTTCTCCGGTAAGGACCCGACAAAGGTCGACCGCTCGGCCTGCTACATGGCCCGCTACATTGCCAAGAACATCGTCGCCGCTGGCCTCGCCAGCCGTTGCGAAGTGCAGCTCGCCTATGCCATCGGAGTTGCCGAGCCGGTCAGCGTCCGCGTGGATGCGTTCGAAACCAGCTCTGTGTCGCCCGAAAAGCTCACCGAGATCGTCCGCGCCAACTTCAAGCTGACGCCGAAAGGCATCATCGAAACCCTCGACCTGCGTCGGCCGATCTATCGAGCCACCGCAGCGTTCGGCCACTTCGGCCGCACCGAGGCCACCTTTAGCTGGGAGCGCACCGACAAGGCTGCCGCCCTCAAAGCTGCATTGTAGTCAAGTAGAGAAAAACGGGGGGCGATGCACCTATTGGTCGGCATCGCCCTTTTATTTTGAAATTCAGAAAAGGCAAATAGGTTATGGCATTGATCGAAGGTTGCCGGCATGAGCTGGAAGTAACTGTGAATGTGCTCGAGATCGCTGAAGCGACTGAGCGGGTGCTGGGCCGAATCCAGGCTAAGGCCCATCTGCCGGGATTCCGTCCGGGTAAGGCGCCGCTGAGCGTGATCCGGAGCCGGTTTCAAAATGAGATTCAGCAGGATGTACTTGAAGAAGTAATTCCCAAAGCCCTCAACACACGCTTTGAGGCCGAACGCCTGCAGGTCGTGGGGCAGCCCAATATTGTCGACCTGAAGTTCGAGCCTAACCAGCCGCTCGTCTTCAAGGCGCAGTTCGATGTGCACCCCGAATTTGACCTCGGCGAATACAAGGGTCTTGAGGTGGAATACGAAGATCCGGAAGTCGCTGAAAAAGACGTTGAAGATCGCGTCGAGCAACTCCGTGAGTCCAAGGCCGAATACATCAACATCGACCCTCGTCCCGCCGAAAGCGGTGACTATGTTGTGGTTGGCCTTGAGAGCGGTGATGGCCTCGAAGGTGAGCCCATTAAGAACCCCGAAATGATGCTCCAGCTGGGCGACCCCGACGCGCTGCCCGCCTTTAGCGAAGGTATCGTCGGCATGACCCCTGGTGACACCAAGGACATCGCCGTTGAGTATCCCGAAGATTACGGCCAGGAGCGCCTGTCCGGCAAGAAGGTCACCTTCGATGTCGAACTGAAGTTCATCCGCCGCAAGGAACTGCCGATGCTCGATGATGAATTTGCCCAATCCATGGGTGACTTCCGCACGATCGACGAGTTCAAAGAGCAGGTTCGCACCTCGATCGTTGCCGAACGCCAGTACCGCGCACAGGAAGAAGCCAAGAGCAAGCTGATCGAGAAGCTCGCCGACAATCATTCGTTTGCTGTCCCGGAAACCTATGTCGAACGGCAGCTTCAGATGCAGCTCGAAAATTACGCGCGCAGCCTCCAGATGCAGGGTATCGACCCGCGCCAGTTGAACTTCGATATGAACAAGTTCCGCGAGAGCCAGAAGGACCGCGCCACCCGCGACGTCCGCGCCACCTTGCTGCTCGACCGTATTGCTGAAGTTGAAGCCGTTGCCGTCCAGCAGGATGAAGTGGATCGCGAAGTGCAACGCCTCGCCCGTTCCCAGCGTGAACCCGTCGCTGCTGTGCGTGTGAAGCTCGAGAAGGATGGCGGCCTCGACCGCATCGCCAATCGCATCCGCACCGACAAAGCGATAGCATTGCTATTTGAGCAGGCCCGCAAGGTGACCCCCGCTCCCAAGACTGAAACCGAACCCGCTGAATAGGAGAGCTCCATGTCTGACGCCATTTCACGAAGAAACCTGCTGAAGGCCACCGCCGCGGCCGCTGCCGTCGCGCCGTCCAGCGCCCAGAACAACCGTCTCAAGGTCGGCTGGATCGCCACCGGCATGCGCGGTGCCCACGTCATGAACCAGATGTTCCTTTTGTCGAAAGACATGGTGGAAGTGACCCACGTCTGCGACACCTACAAGGGCAATCTGGCCAAGGGCAAGGATATTGTTCAAACCAATGGCAAGAACACGCCCAAGACTTCGGTCGACTACCGTGACGTCATCAACGACCCCAACGTCGACGTAGTCTTCATCTGCTCCCCCGAGCATCTCCATCACCCGATGGCGATGGCCGCGCTAAAGGCCAAGAAGCACATTTATCTCGAGAAGCCGATCGGCCACACCATCGAGGAAGGCGCCGAGATCGTGGCGCTGGCCGAAAAGATGGGCACCGTCGTCCAGATCGGCACGCAGAACCGCTCGAACAAGCTCTACATCCAGGCCAAGAAGATGGTCGAAGACGGCTACATCGGCGAAGTGCACTACACCCGCGCTTTCTGGTATCGCAACTTCGATCAGACGGTGGACCCGGCCAAGGGCGTGCCGGCCGCCTGGCGCTACATCATCCCGGGCGACGCTTCAGCCGAGACTGCGGATTGGAAGCGCTTCCTCGAGTCGGCAGAAAAGAAAAACATCCCGTTCTCCAAGGAACGCTACTTCCAGTGGCGCAACTACTGGGATTACTCCGGCGGCATCTCAACCGACCTTTTGGTCCACCAGACCGACATCTCGAATTTTGTCGTGGGTGGCATGATCAAAACCGAATTGCCCACCTCCTGTATGGCCTCGGGCGGTATCTATCAGTGGGGCGGCAAGGACGACCGTGAAGTCCCCGATACGCTGAGCGCTCTGTACGACTATCCGAACAAGTTCCACTTGAACTATTCGTGCTTCTTTGGCAACGACCAATGGGGCTACGGAGAAGAGTTCATGGGCCAGAAGGGCACCATCGAAGTGAAGGACCGCCAGAACCTGTTCTTCACTCCCCAACCCAAGTTCATCCGCAACGTGAAGCCGTTCTCCGACAAGCCTGCAGTCTCGATGAACTACCTGAAGGACTTCAACCAGCCCGATTCGACAGCCGACCACGTCAAGAACTTCCTAATGGCGGTGCTCGGCAAGGAAAAGGCAATTGCGCCAGCCCGCGCCGGCCAGATTGCCGCGATCCCGGGTCACATGGCGACGCAGAGCTACCGGGCGAAGAAGGCCGTCTTCTGGGATGCGAAGCTTAACAAGCTCAAGATCGGCTAGCCTCGGGCTCGCATTGATCGCAGTTCTCTTCGGGGGCTGCCGCCGGCAAGCTGTTGCGCCGGCGGCAGCCCCCGGTGCCATTGTGCAGGCTCGAACCTTCGTGGATCTGGCTATCGGCTGGCGGCTCACTGTAATCGCCCCAATCGGAGAAGCGGGCAATTTGAACAATGCGCAGACGAATGGTCTGAATGTAACGATCCATCTCGATCCGCAAAAGAAATTCGGTTTTGAGCGGACGGAGTATGCGGTCACCGATAAAGGCTTGGTCTGGCAAAAGTCGACGCGGACGCTCGAAGGAAAGGAAGAATCTGCGAGCAGCCCGATGGTGCCGCTGTTCGAGAAGTCTCAAAGGAAGCAGGTTCTGCGGCTGCTCTTTCTGACTCGCGCAAGCGACCAGAATTACAACACAGCCCTGTTATCGGCTCGCGACCTCAAAGCGCTGGATCAACTGATGACGGTAGTTCGCGCGAACCCCGACAATGCCTGTAATGCCCCAACCTGCACTTGGATGCCCCCAAGAATAGCCGCTCGGCCGGAAAAGCCAGGCCCGAACGGCTTCGTGCCCGTGCTCTAGGAACTTGTTGAAAAACTCCCAGCGGCACCTGTGACGCGGGAGCATTTTCGAGCATCTATGTTGTATGCGCGGAAACGACCAGAACCAGGCATCGCTGATCAGCTACGTGAGTCTTGAAGACCGGATAGCGCCGGAGCATCCGCTGCGCAAGGTGCGGGCGCTGGTGGAC
>Ga0194133_10002862_pt1 | contig 25542 bp, 20 predicted proteins | sample TA2KigOf40mmetaG_FD_155448 | JGI IMG/M metagenome (GOLD analysis project Ga0194133, IMG submission 155448) | Freshwater microbial communities from Lake Tanganyika, Tanzania - TA2015055 Kigoma Offshore 40m | ecosystem: Environmental > Aquatic > Freshwater > Lake | place: Tanzania: Lake... | reverse complement strand
TTCGTCTTGGTCTTCGTCTTGGGTTTCGTCTTGGGTTTCGTCTTGGTCTTCTTGGTCATCCTCTACTACCGGCGCATTGCTATCTTCTGATGTATTATTCATAACGGTTTGTAAATACTAGAATATTTTAATTTTGATTTTTGATTTTTGAATTTTGATTTTTGATTTTTTAACAAAATACAAGGGAGGGGTATATATACTACTAAAATAATTTATCTAGCATACATTAACCCGCAATTTCCCGCCATAAATGTCAATATATTATATCTCTCTTCCATTAAAATCATATCATAGGTGTAGGTATAAATATTCCAAGTCGGTTTATTGACACCAATGACTTCTTTTGTAATGGGGTCGCAAATGGTCAGCACTTGGGCATATGGGTCCATCGGCGGGTAGTGTGTGCTTATTTCCAATTCAATTTGCGTAAATTTACTCATATTTATTGCGCCCGTGGGTTGCTGTTCCAAGGGGTCCGTATTCAAGCAAAAATTGTAGCAATACAGCCCGGGAGGCGCAGCGCCACTGGTGCGCGTATATTTTTCAATGTAATTATACACCCCCGCATCCAGCACATTTTCACGGTATTTTCCGTTCAATATAATCCCCATAGTTTGTAATATTTCGCGCTGGTTTTCGCTTTTAAAATCGCCGGTAATATGAATGCCGGTTCGGCGCAAATCAACCGGGTTTATACCGGGCCCAATTCCTGCTCCCGGCCCATTTTTGGGCAAGTCGGCAAACCCGGTAATCGTCCAACTGCCGTCATCATCCGCCGGAATAATGTCATACGGCAAATAATTATACGGCCAATTTGTGTAATTAGACCATTCATTCCGTTGATTCACGTCACTGCGTCTAAAATAAAACATCCAATTGGATACCATACCCAGCGAATTCTCTATTTTAACACGCCGGTTTCCGGTAATGTTGTTAAATTCCCAATCATACACGGCCTTGATTAAATACTGCTGTTTGTTGGCGGCAAACACCTTGGTTTCATCGCTGGAAAGGAAGCAGTACGTTGCCATAATATGGACATCCGCATTCCAATCGGTGCGACGGTCGGTGAAAGAGGTGTCCCGCAACGCAACGTCGGGTGGCGGCTGTAAAAACCGAAACAACTGATGTTCCGGCTGATTGAAGTCCGGGCGTATGGTCGGCCACCCGTTTTCGGCATCTAACACGTCACGAATCGTAAATAACTCTTGCACTGGGCGAAGCGTGACATCTATTTGAAGCATGTTGTATTGCAGGCACACCAGCGGAAACGCCATTGCGGCGCTCAATGTGAACCAAGCATTGATGGGGATGTATAGTTTTCGTCCTCGTATGGAGGGTTCGGCGCCTTGAACATTGGCGGTGTAGTATGCGTTTGGATATTGATTTATACGCGCACCGGAACACCCCGGATTATACAATTCAGGAACATTGCCGGTCATGTGGTTGTATTTCTCTTTTTTGGCGGTGTCAAAATCCCGCTGTGCCAGTGCCAGTAAATACCGGCCGCTGAACTTTTGGAGAATTTGCCCGCCAACAGAAATCACCACTTCCTTTATCATCTGCGACCCAATGTTTTCAATCCATTTGAATTCATACGGCGCCCACATATCATTTGCGGTTTTGGGCGGCATAATTGGACTCCATATTGTGGGAAGCGTGACTACCACATACGTGTCCATCAATAAATCGGCGTATCGTGGAACATAAAAAGTGAATTTGGATTCTTCGCTGAGGCGCAATTTACGCTGGCCGTCAAAGTCAATTCGGAACTTTTGAAGACCAAAATTCGTATATTTTTTATATGTGGATTTGAAAAATGATTTTTGTGGATTTGAATTTAATATAACATTTTGATTTCCAGTTGCCACTAAATTTAGTAGTCCTCCTGCCATTTCTATTAATATTCTGTATAAAAGAGGGGCGGTAAAAGAGGTGTTGTATATATTATAACATTTTATTATCTTTATAATATAACACCCCATCAATATCAACCAAATTCAACACCATTAAATATTATAAAAAATGATAAAACTAAAACTTACGCAGAGAGAATATGGTATTATAGGCATTATTTTAATCATTGTTGGTGTGTGGCAATTGTTGCGCATGTCAAAATATACAATTCAAGATTACCAGCGCCACTCTTTTTCAGCGCGGGCTTCTGAATATCCGGCAGCGGCTTCTACATCCTTACTCGCAGTTGAAGGGTTTGAAACTGAAACCGAAAACTCAACTTTACCGGCAATTGAATTACCCAGTATGCTTGTATCAACGCCGGTATCAGCAGCGTCAGAAACCGCCATTCGCGAAGGTTTAGAAAACAAAACAGATTCGCCTGGAATATCAAATGTTAATTTTCGCGATGCCCAAAGCAAATACAAACTGAAAGACTATTATGTGAAAACGGCATACAATTGTTTCAATGGCGAAGATTACAAAAATTCTAATGTGAGTTATGACGCGTTGCGCTACTGCTTGGAACGAGGGGTGCGGTGCTTGGATTTTGAAGTATGGTCGGTTAATAATGAGCCGGTGATTGCATCATCTTCTGAGGATTCATTTTATTACAAAGAAACATACAATCACCTGCAATTTAGTGAAGCAATTGAAACAATTGGAGATTACGCATTTTCTAATTCAATCAGTCCCAATCCACTGGACCCCCTTATTTTACACATCCGGTTTAGAAGTCAAAACGCAACAATGTATGAAAAGATGGCGGAAATTATGTCTAAGAGCAGCATTATTACGCCGCGCTTAATGGGTGCGGTTTATTCCAGAGAGAACCGCAAAAATGATTTTGGAAATGTAGCACTGAAAGATTTAATGGGAAAGGTCATCATTATGACGGATGGAACCAATGACGTGTTTCGCCGCACAAAAATGCACGAATTCATTAATATGACCTCTTCCACGCTGTTCTTAGAAAAGAAAACATTTACCGAGGTGAAAAACATCGGCAATCCGCAATTATTTAAAGAACACAACAAAAAATACATGTGTATTGTGTTGCCGGAACGCGGCGCTAGACCCGAAAACAAGACCGCCATTCCAGCGATGGATTCGTGGGGGTGCCAACTGGTGGCAATGTGTTTTCAAACCTCCGCACAAGACGACAAATTAGAGGTATATGAAGACAAATTTAAATCGGTGGGCTACGCGTTTGTATTGAAGCCGGAAGAATTGCGTTATGTTCCAATCAAGATTGCGCCACCCAAACCGGTTAATCCCGCGTATTCTTATGCCAATCGTGAGTTTTCTGTGCCGGGCGGCGGGTTTAACATTTAACATATAACGTTTAACATATTGGTATATTGGTAGGTAAATAGGTAAATAGGTAAATAGGTAAATAAAAAATCATCTTTGATATATATAGCATCATAATATCGCATCATTATATATATCAAAATCAAAATGTTCCCCTATTTTGAAAACGAGGATTACGAAAAAAAAGAACTAGAAATATTAAAAAAAGCGGTAGGCATCCTTGAAGAAAAAAAGGGAAAAGAAATAATCCAAAATGAAGAAGTCCAGAAAATAATAAAAACCGTGGAAAATTTTATCAAACGAAAAAACTTGTTTTGCTACGGCGGAACCGCAATCAACGCCATTTTACCGGAAAAAGACAAATTTTATAACAAGGAAATTGAATTACCGGACTATGACTTTTATTCTTCCAATGCGTTAAAAGATGCCAAAGAGTTGGCGGACATTTTCTACAAGGCAGGGTATAATGAAGTAGAAGCAAAAGCGGGGGTTCATCACGGCACATACAAGGTATTCGTAAATTACATGGGCATTGCCGACATCACCCAAATGGACGAAGCCTTGTTTCTTAAATTAAGAAAATCCGCAATTAAGGTGGATGGTATTCAATACGCCCCGCCGAACTTTCTTCGCATGGCAATGTATTTAGAATTATCACGTCCAAGCGGCGATGTTTCACGCTGGGAAAAGGTCCAAACGCGCCTAACCCTCTTGAACAATAATTACCCGCTTAAAGGGTATGCGTGCAACAAAGTGGATTTTCAGCGCCCGTTTTCACAAGAAAAAGATAAATCGGCGCAAGAACAAATATACCAGCACATTCGCGACGCGTTCATTAAACACAAAGCCGTGTTTTTAGGCGGTTATGCCAACATATTGTATTCAAAATATATGCCCAAGAAACTGCGTAAAATCGTGGAAAAAGTCCCGGATTTTGATGTGCTGTCTGAAAATCCGGAAGAGTTGTGCCAATATATAAAGTCGCACTTGACAGACGCAGGGTACACCGCGGTAAAAATTGTGAAGCACCCCGGCATTGGCGAAGTGATTTCTACTCATTACGAAATCAAGGTTGGCGAAGAAACTATTTCGTTTGTATATTCGCCGTTGGCGTGTCACAGTTATAATACAGTCCACTTGAATGGCGAAGATGTGCGGGTTGCCACCATTGAAACCATGCTTAGTTTTTATTTGGCATTTATTTATGCGGACCGAGTGTATTATGACGAAAACCGGATTTTATGCATGAGCCAATTTCTATACGACTTGCGTTTAAAGAACCGTCTATCAGACAGCGGGCTATTGAAGAGATTTAGCACCGATTGTTATGGAAAACAGGAAACACTGGATGATATGAAAAATGAAAAAAAGGAAATGTATGAGCGGTTGAAAGACGATAAAACCAGCGAACAATATGAATCGTGGTTTTTGAAATATGTTCCATTGGAGGAGCATGCGTCAAAGTCAAAGTCAAAGTCAAAGTCCAAACCAAAAACCAAAAAATCATTAAGTTATGGCACAATTTTTAAATCCAAATCCAAATCCGAATCAAACTCAAAATCCAAGTCCAATTCCAAATCCGAATCCAAATCCAAGTCCAAATCCAAATCAAACTCCTCCACCAAATCCAAATCCAAATCAACAAAATCTAAAACACAAAAAAAGAAATAAAATATTATTATTATAAATAAAACAAATAAAACAATGAGATATTCAGTAAAAACATTCTTTATTATTGTATTTGTGGTGTATTTGACACTAATGCTCATTTTTTCATTAAATATTTTGCCACGGTATGGTCCCAAAGAAGGTTTGTCACTGGTGCATGACAACTCCATACTTGAAACCACAAACGCATACGGCACAACTCAGCCATACACCTCTCACAAACTTCAAAATTGGGAAAACTGCGTTCAGCAAGGATACCCGAAAATGTTTTGTATGACAATGCCTTACCCAAATGCGGCGGTTGAATAAAATTTATATAATTTATATGATTGCTTGTCCCACGCGGCTCAATATTTTTTGAATAACATAGAACACAACAGCAAACCCGGCGCTGACCGCAATCAAACCCGACAACTTATAATTCCCGTCTTCTGAAAAAAAGGACGGGACAAACTTCATCGTGTTTGCCCGAAACGCCGGCATTTGAAATATGAAATACATTATTCCAAGTAAAATGGGGGTCTGAATCTCTTGATACACCGCATCCACGGTATTAACCCGATTTTGCTGTTTTACGGCGCCTCGCATGATGGAATGGAAATTCTCGTGATTGGTAATGTAGTCGGATTGTTGTGCCGGAGGCTGCGGAATGTAATTGGGTTGATGAACATACTGGTCGTGGGTGAATGCGTTTGGATTCATGGGTATGTCTCGTGTGGGCAGCATGGTGAGGCCTTGGGCGCTGGCTTTCTGAATGCCGGAAACCACTTCATTCATAAGTGCGGGATTTGCGGGGGGAAGCATGCCGGGTCCCGCCATACCTCCGGTGGATGGAGACATCCCTTCTACATTCGGGGAATAAACCATTGGAGACGCAACCGCGTTGTCATTTTTTTTAATTATGATATTTTGTCCGCTGCCGGCCATGCCGCCGGCAGGACCCATCGGTAAATCATCTATACTTGTTGTGTCTGCCATTTTAAATCACCTAAAAATCTGTTTATTCAATATACACCTTTGAAGATTTAAAATGGCGCAGTTAAACGCCAAAACCGGGTATTCCGGGTATTCAGTTACCACCAATGGTTTTTTTATTTTTATCACAAGTCGTCGTTTTTGACTTGTATTTATAGCACTTGTCGTCAATGCGATAAACATCTTTTTCTAATTCTTTAATAGACGGCGCTTCAAATTTGATGCAATTGCGGTCCTTACACGCTTTTCTAAACAACGACGCAATGCCGAGCCCTAATATAATTGATACTATTATTTTACCGGTGGGGGTGTGAAACAATCTTCCAAGCGCCATATTATTCCGATTCCGATTCCGAATGTATGTATTTTATGTTATATATACACAATAATATAATATAAAATACGGGATTATGGCATTACAGGGTTACGGGATTACAGGATTACGGCATTACTGAACCGGAATGCGTTTATAATCATTGTTTGCGGGGCATTTCACTTCTGTCATATCAAAACTATAACAATTATCCGCACGGTCTTTATATTGGATTTTATCTAAATTATTGGGGGTTGGATACACATAAATAACCTTGGGAGGCGGCACGGAAATATACACATAAAACAAACCAATTGCTAGACTAACCAAAAATATAGGGAAATTCACAAAATTATTAAACATTTGATACAAGACAAATACACAAATACAAATATATTATATAATACATATAAATTAAAATAAAGAAATGGGCTGGTGTGTTGGTGTTGGTGTTGGTGTTGGTGTTGGTGTTACACTTTTTTTATAACATTTGATATAACATTTGATATGACGTTTGATATGACGCTCGGAACCACCACAGGGACATACAATTCGTTATAAGAATACGTCTTTTGTATCATATAAAATTCGCCCTTGATATACGACGGCACCAATACGCCTTCTTCATTATCCATGGTCTCTATGTTGCGATACACCGATTGTTTCAACGCAAATTCTTTATAAAGCGGTTCTAAATTATCTTGGTATATTAACAGGACGTCATCTATCAGAGAGCGGTTTCGGGTTTCAGAAAACTCCGCCATAATACCTCTGATTTTCTCTTCATTTTCACGGATGCGTTCCATAATGGTGGCTAACTCTTCCCGTTTTTCCGCGTTGTCAGTCACGTCAAAGTAATACTTACGAAACTCCGCATATATTTCCAGTTGTTCATTTAATTCCTTCATAATAGATTCAAACTTCTGCGCGACTTCATCTTCCGTAATAAAATTAAACAACACATCCAACTTCATACGAATAATGTGTTCCTTGGTTTCTTTGACATCTTCATGCGACTGCTTCATCAACTCCTCCAAACTCTCGTATTTTCCGCGGTTAATTTGTATGTCAAGGCCACACGGTTGCGAAATGTTTCCGCAATGCGCCTTTAAAATGCCGTCTTCGTTCTTGAATATGGTGCCGCCTTCTTGCCTGCAAATCACACACTTGGGTTTTGCGGATTGAAATAACCGCTGGCGTTGTCTGGTGGATAAATCCGGGTTTCTTTTAATCAAGTCATCTTTTTTGTTTTGAACCGCCTTTTCGTACTTGGTTTTCAGCATATAGTATTGATGAAAGGCGTCATTCAACTTTTCAAATTCATCTTGCGAGAGAATGTTTATTTCGGCCGCATATTCCAATTCCCCCGCGTTTTTGCCTTTTCCTAAATCGGTTCTCGCAATCAAACGATTCGGTATTTTAGCCCCGCCAAATTGGGTTTGTGCCTGTCGTTTACGGCGGTTTTTCGCGGTGAGTTGAAGCAAGGCGCGTGTCGCCGCCTTCATCGTTTCCCGTGTTATTTTCCGCTGTTTAAGATTTTTTCCACCACTTGCTTTTGAACCTCCTCCACGATATTCTTGGTTGTACTCGTCAGCGTAAATGCGGTTGTAGACACCGCCGTAAGTGATAGAATTGCTAAGATTGCTTGATATATTTTCATTTAGATATGGTGAATTGTAGACTGACCCTGTCATATTATAATGTATCTTTATATTTCTAATATTTATTTTTTTATTGAATGGAATGTTTTTAATGGAATGTTTATTGAATAGATTGAATAACGAATGGTTATGTATTATTTCCGTTTATAATATTCTTCGTCGGGCCCGCTCCATCTAGGTAAGTTTGTAAGCATGCCAAACCCAATGCCCGCACCATCCCCGTAATCCATGTATCGTGAATCAATGGGAATGCCTTTACTTTGCGCATAGTGCGTGGCATTCACAAATTTTAATTTAGACATAATGTATTCCATTTCCTTTCGTTTTTTCGCTTCCTTTTGTTCTGGTGTTATTTTGCCCTTGTATTTAAAATATAGTATTGCGCTTATCACCGCAACAAACCCGACAAAAAAATACACATTGTATAACTTGGTGTAATACCGTTCTTTGATTTGTTTACAGTTGTTTAATGTGCAATTTAAAAAGTATTTAACACCGGGCTCTATTAAAGCAGGTCGGTCCATATAATTTTGGTATGTGTATTGGATGTATTGTATATGTTATATGTTGAATATTACAAAAAAAATTATACTTATAATATAACCTTTTATCTCTTACAGACAAACACACACATACATCCTAAATCCTAAATAAATAAATAAATATGGCAGAAACAGTTAGTCCCACATTTGGCGTTTTGTATGCGTTGGGTCTTTTTGTTGGGTTGTATTGGTATCATTATTCCCGAAAAGGCGAAGGTGCGATGTGGGCGTACTTCGGGTTTGCTAGCATCCTTATTGTGGGCGAATTATTTATCAACCTTGGCATAACCAAAGACGTGTACGGGTTTGACCAGTTTCCAATCGCACTGTGGGGAACGCTGCTACCGTGGATACTGGTAGTCGGCGTGCTAAAACTGGCATTAAACACCTTTCCCGGCTGGCTATCGCCCTTTGCGAACACATTTGGATATTTGTTTGTTTCCATTGCCACCGACATGAAAGACACATTTGATAAAATATTAACGCCGAAATACAATTTGGACCCGAATGCCCAGGTGCCCGAAGGCAGTGCAGACATTCCTAAACCATCGGTTGCCAACCGCAAAGACATTGGTATGGCATTGGAACAGATATACACCGATAAATCTGTTTTACTAAATGAATTGACACTGGAAAATATAGACTCTGTATGGAAGAGTTTCAAAGATTCTAAATTGATTCGTGAAAGCGCTCAATTAGACGACCTTGTCAAATTGAGGAATTATATTTTGTTAAAAGACGTGGTTGCTGAATATGTATGGATGGTTCTGGGCGGCATATTAGCAGTCACCATTAGTTATAGTTACATTTTGAATTCTACGCCCAAATACACCGAAGAGCAACAGAAAATACGCAAGAGCGTGCTAAAACAAAAGATGGAAGAAAAGAAACGGGCAAAACAAGCCGATGAAGCAAACATTTCCGAGATACGGTCATAACCGCTTTACACCTTTTAACCTTTAATAATATGTCCGTGGAGAGATATAATACAGCACAAACAAATAACACAATATGGCTAAAATAATTGATATCAACCAAATGGGTATCACTGTTTTATTTTTGTATCCTATGCCAAATTCTCTCAGACTACCGTCTTCGTTGTATAAAAATGCGGGTTGAATGTATTGAACCAACATAAATACCACAATAAATAACGCAATGGAAACCCCCGCAATATTTTTCCGAATCATCATTTTATTCAACATTTTATATAATATTTGTTATTATGTTATGATACCGATATATGATATATACTTTGAATAAAATGATTTACAAATTTTGAACTTTTTTTTGATATTTTATTGACACGACACACTAATCTAATAATCTAATAATCCTCATTTGGTTCTAAAATATATTCGTCGTCGTTGTTATAATCCTCATCCTCCGGCAAGTTTGCCATGGAGTATTCTTCCGCTTCAATTGCGGCAGCACGGTCCGCTTTTTCAAGTTCATCCATTAACAAAACCTCACGGTTCATCGCTGTCACCACGTCGTTCTTCCCAAGGCGACGTTCCATCATCGCAATCTTTTCACGTTCTTTCATTGACCGGTCGTATTCCTCCGGGTCATATTCAAAGATGCTGCGTTCCAACCCCAGCCCCCAACGCCCCATTTTAAATTTCTTTTTGATGTTCTCAATCTCTCGTTCTTCATCAGACATGACCCTAAAATAAGAAACAATTTCATCTTTTTCCTTGTCTTTCACTTGCATATACTTTTCTTTTATGGATTTGATGTTTATATTAATTGCTGCCTTATCTTTGTCAACAATGTTTACGTACGCAATTATTAATTCGGCAACCTTTTGACCCAATGCCCGCCTGCTTGCCATAAGCATGTCAATGTCAAATTCATTCATGACGCCGGTTTGTTCGCCGGTGCTGAACAGCAAGTCTTGTTGTTGTTGTTGCTGTTGTTGTTCTCGGGTTTTAATGCCGCCCTTTCCGACCATGGTTCGGGTGCTTTCTTTATCGGTTCCTTTGTCCGTTCCTTTGTCCGTTCCTTTGGCCGTTCCTTTGGCCGTTCCTTTGGCCGTTCCTTTGGTCGTTCCTTTGCCAGTTCCTTTGGCTAATTCCATAGGCTCATGGTATATGGAAGTCGGCGTGGCTTGCACCAATTCAATGTACGCATTCAGCAACAAAAGAAAATAGTGTTTATGTAGCAATAATACAATCTTGCGGTCAAACACGGCGTATTCGCCGTCATTGATTTCTGCGAAAAAAGGTGTTACGGATGACATCTTTCCCAAATCTGCCGCCTTGTCGCCAATGGCTTCAATCACCTCTTTCACAACCTTGTCGTTGTAAAATTTGCGAATGCCGGTGTAGTGCTGAGAGATGATGTTTTGTAAATTGCGAATGTGGCGTTCGGAAAATCCCCAATGCGTCGGCATTGACAGTTCGTTTGTATCAAAATCCACGCCATTTATGATGATTTGCGGTAAAACATCCGTGATGCGGAACATGGTGTTTTTCATAAATTGGGCGCATCGGCTAGCGGTTTCGTCTTGGGGTGATATAAGAATGTTTGTGTTAAGCGGTTCAAAATCCAGCAGTGTCTTCATTGTTTCTTCCACACCTTTTACTGCCTTGGACTTAATATTTTCATGTAAAAACGCCATGATTCGGGTAATCAATCCATCATTTTCCGCCGCCAAATAATTTTTCAGGTCTCGCATTTCCTCTGTATCTTCATCGGTCGCAATTTCAAAGCGGTCCATGTTTGCCGTCAATAAACGCCGCAATTCGTCAGATACCGCGCACTTTTCCCGGCAATCCGTGTATTTCGCGTCTAGGTGGATGAGCACATCTCTCAATTGTTGTATTTGCGAGTATTCATGCCGCCCGTCATTTCGCACAATGCGCGAATCCAACTTGTGTTCGGCATCATTATTCACAACTCGCAACAAATTATCCAAACTCTCGCTCGTGAAAATGTGCGAATCCCTCTTCAATTTCTGTATTTTTTCTTGAATGGTGTCGGCGGGGTTCCAATCAGACGGGCGTTCCATGCACATTAATTTCAATTCGTCGCTAATCGGCATTCCGGTGTTAAGCCGGCAGTATGAAATAAACACGCTATAAATGGTGGCTTCATCAAAGGTTTGGGGTATGGCGGGATACACCATTTTAGTGTTTCGGTAATCCGACAAAAATGACGCTTTGCTGATGGCGTCCATATCAAGCAACACGTCGGTCAAGTATTTAATAACCGTGTTGTTGTGCTGGATGAGTTGGTTCTCCTTTATAAAATAGTCAATGGTACGGATGTTTCGGCTGTCGCCCGTGCCTTCATTACAGCACGCGTTTTCTAGAAATGGTTCGCCGGCATTGCTCGCAAGCAACGGGCTCTTTGATTTCACAACCTCGTTAATCAGTTGTTGCGTGTATAACGAAAAATACAACGCCTTGGCTTCTAACAACAAGAGTTTTTCGTGCTGACTGCCGTGCCCCTTTTTCATTGCGTCCAACAACGAATTGTTAAAGTCGGTGGACACATTTTGCGGCGTTTTCATATCTGCCATGTCGTGCAACGACGGCATGAATGTTTGCCACCGCTTGACATCCAGTTCTTGCGGAACATCGTCGTCGTGAGAACTGGAACTGGCTTGTTGTTTTAAATAGTCGCGCTTTGTTTGCAGTTTATTCTGGATTGCCCCCACATTTACTACGTAAGTTTCAATGTATTTCTTTAACATGGCAATGAGGTCGGTTTCCTTTTTAAAACTCTTAATCGTTGTCCACGGTTCAATGCTTCCGCTGCGAATTTTAAACGCAATACAGGCAACATAAGTTATGCCGGTTATATCTTCGGCGCCGTCCAGTGGAAAGCCACTGAATGACCGCACACAGCCGGCGTGTGTCTTGCGCGTTTTTAGAGAAGGGATGGCGGTTTGAATGGCCACCACAATATACGCCAGCGAGAGAAGCAACAAATTTTGAAAGTAGGCTTCTTTGTATGGATCCAAATGCTTGCCTTTTTCTTTAAATATTTTTTCGGAACGAGCCTTGTATATGTCTTCGGGCGGGATGGAATTCTTTATGGTTGAAATCGTGTTTTGGATGACGAATTCTCTCTGGTCGTTCAAATCTACGCCAATATACCCGGACATGGTGGTGATGATGTTATTTATCATGCGAGCGTCGGGGCTGGTGTATTTATTAAGCACGGAGGAGGAGGGGGAGGTGGAGGCCAATGCGCGCTTCAAATACTCGTCTCTGGCATCCGTTTCCAGCAGGTCTCGTGTTATTTTAAATCCGGCTTCGTCAAACCCTTCGTCCGTGCTGTGTTCAATGCGCTTTATGGTGTAGCCGCTGTATTTGTCTACACACACGTCGCCGTGTTCGGTTCCGCGCTCTTTACATATGGCATCAATCACCGTCGTCAATTGCGAAATTGTGCCGCTGGCTGTGTGCTGAACAAATGCCGTCGCAATGGTTTCAAAAAATGTCGGCAACAGTTTTTCATTGGTCTTTATACAATACAGCCAATGCGGGTCTTCTTCCAATACCGGGTTTGCACGACGGGTGTACGCATTCACAAATTTGATAATGTCGTTCTGTTTTTTCACATAGTCGCCTTGCCCCAATATCATGTCCCGGAGAGATGCGTTTGGTGAAACCACGACTTCATAATCCAATTCGCTGCCTTTATCGCCTTCAATGCCAATCTGGTATTTGCGGTCGTTGTGTTTATAAAAATTGAGGTTTGACAAATTGGTAAGGCGCGTCAAGTTGTGTAAATCGTAATCAAACTTCTTATTCAAAAAATCAAGAAACTTGTCCTTGGTTATCTGGTATTTCATGTCAAATTCTTTTGTCATGTCAGCGAGTATTTTTTGTTCTATTTCTTCTTTGCTAGCGCCGCCCTTGTATTCTTGGGTTTGCTGTGATTGCTGGGTTTGCGGGTATTCTTCTTCTAATCCCGACACCGAAAGTACCCCCTTTCCTGTGGCGCTGTTACAAAAATAACTGGGGTCGTCCATTTGCACGGTTTCCGGAATGCTTTCATCTCTCTTCCACTGCAAGCCTTCCGGCGTTTTTGTCATCTTGTAATACAAAAACCGCGGCTCGTCGCTTTCTTCTTGTATGGGTTCTTCTTCCACCACGGCATAATCCCCCACCATTACTTTACGAAATCCATCCAACACCGCATCTGCTTCGGTTTCGGCATCCTCCAATCGCATATTCTTGTGTTTAATGAATTCATTTGCCAAAAACATGCGAAAGTCGGCCTCGCTCATATTTGCCTTTTCGGTTTTGTAGAGATACAGCGAATTGTAATCGGTGGTGTCGTATTGCTTGTCATAATAAATCGGCATCTCTCTTGCGTTGTCGTTTGCTTCTTCTACCGCATCCACATTTGGATACACTTTCGCAAGTGTAAATCCGCATATTTTATTTTTATTGTCGTTGTCGTCGGTTACGGCTACGGACTTGGATGGTATTACGTCGGCAGCGGCGGCGCTCTGATTCAGTTGCTCCTTCATAATCAAATTAAAATCAAAGGGCGTGATTAAATCCGACGTGGTTAATGCGATGGAATCCATGTACACTTTCGCACAATCTAACGCAACAATCCGAGAGATTAATTCCGACGATGTCAGTAAATTTTCGTTGTATTCTTTTTGGGCACCCAACCCACTTGAAAACGCCCGACCTTTTTCCCGCAGTTTCTCTTGTTCGGTGGTCGCATTGGACGTCCCTGGCTGCGAGCGCACTTGCGCATCCGTGAAACCATACGCCGCAAACACATTGGAATCCAACATTTTACCCGACACCAACAACTTGTACAGCATTGTTATGCCGGCATATTGGAGAGAATATTTGAATGTGCGAATCTTATTGAATTTCCTTGAAATGTTGGCGTAATTGCGTTTGTATTCCAACACCCGTTCATAAATAAATTCGGTGATTTCGTCATACTGTTTTGCCGTCAAATCGGAATGATACACCATAAACGGTTCTAAGAACCCCACCACTTCGGTGAATGACAGCCGTCCGTGAATATAGCGCTGCATGAGTTCAAAAAATACCCGGGTTTTCGGAATAATCAACTCCAAAAACTGGCGGTATTTGTCTACCGCCGGCTCATCATCTTTTTTACCCGGCAACCGCACATTGGGGGAAAGCGTGATTTGTTTGATAGACTCTAAGAATTTCTTGCTGTTGAAGTCAATGGGTTTGGTTAAATCCTCAATTTCGTGGGTTACGATGCTGGTGTCTTCTTTCAGTGCCTCCCAAAAAGAGAGGGGTATCAAGTTCAAATTAGATTTATCCAGTATATTGGTGCCGGGTAGAGAGATGCGGGAATAATTCATGATTTGTGCGGGAAACACCAGCACGGATTTCAAAGACAGCATGTCATTCGGCGTCATTTGTGTAAATTCGGCTGACAACTTAGACCCGGTGTGTTTTGTGGTGCGAAGTTTTGACAAGCCCAAATTATACTTCTGGATGACATACCGCCGCTGATTTACGGTGTCAATTTTGGGAGTTGCCTTAAGCACGCTGGAATAAAAGTCGTCCAAATTATCTATTATGGCGCTGATATTGTCATTCACGCGGCGGGCGGCAATCACGCCCGACTCATTTTCCGGTTCTTTAAACGGGGTTATCACATCCGACATTTTTTTCACATATTCGCTTAATACATTTCCGCCCTTGCCTTTATACGTCTCGGTCAAATCTTTAATATCGTCTATAAAATCGCCCACTTCTTTTGCGCTAACATCGCTGTTTAAAGCAACGGCATCGGACAAATAATTTAATTGAAGTTTTCGCTTATTTTTGACTACCGGTAGTATCCATTGCAAATTCTTATTGAAATTATACAGCGTATCTACCAACGGCTTGTGTAATGCGCCCTTTATATCCGGAAGCGTTGCATTTCCATTTTCGTCAAATTTGGAGTATTCGGTTCGCAGTTGTTTAAATCTCTCTACCATCTTGTGGAGATTGGCAATTACACGGTTGGTACGCTGGCTGTTTGGAATGTTGGATAACAATTCATCCAACAAGTCGTTTGTCTGGCGTTCAATGCTGTATCGTTTTTGTTCTTCGGGAACATCCACGGTTTGAACCAAGACGTCCAATTCTTCGCCAAACACAATTTGGTCGGCGTCAAACAACAATTCACGCAGTTTTTCTTTGATTTCGGCTTTTGGCGGGGCGATGATGTTGGCAATTCGTGCGTCTTCGCTGGGCGGTGCGCCGATAACACCGGGGGTTGTGTCCGTTATGCCTTTGGGTTGTGAAACCAACATTTCGCCTTCATCTTGTTGTTGCTGTTGTTCTTGTTGTTGCTGTTCTTGTTTCTCTTGCTGTTGTTGTTTGCTTTCCCGCAGTTGTTGCCGCTCTTCACGACTAGACAACAACCCCCGCTGCTGTTGTAGGATGCGTTGTTGTTCTTCTATTTGTTCTGCGTCGGCGTCGGCTTCGGCTTCGGCATAGCCTTGTGTCTCTGCGTCTGTGTCGCCATGTAGCGTTTTATCCGTTTTCAAAGGCTCTTGACGAATATTAATGCGCTCAATTGGGAGGTTTTCTGGCAACCCTTTGTAATCAAAATCAATGTATATCATGTCTTGTTCCGGATATGTTTTGATTTCAATGCTGTCTTCTTCCAAATTCGTGATTAACCCGGTTATGACGCTTGGTAAATCTCCACCAAAATGAATGTCAATCCATTTTCCGACTACGAGCCCGTTTTGCCGGGCGTATCCAAGCACTTTGGTAGGTCTTAATATGATAATGGTGTGAATGGATTCATCTTTGAGTTGTCCGGTGCTTGAATCTATTTTCAGAACCACGTCCGAGAGATTATTTACATTAATTAACTTTATTTTACGAGTGTCAATGTAATCCACCAAATATGTGTTTCTATTTAATTCACGGTTTGTTGGGGCATCAATTTGAATGATATCGCCCAAATTTATAGATATGGGGTTTTTTGGTTCAGTGCGATCGGTGGAACTCATATATATACTTATATTAGTGATACATTTTTTTAGATGAATATTTGACCACTATCGCCCGCAGCCATGTTTAACACGGTATCGCGTGGTTTATTCTAATTACGACTTAAAGACACACAGCGTAGTAGTATAAGTATCTACTCCGTTTTTCTACTCCGTTTAAAGACCCGGCAGTGTAATATAACACCATACAATGAGTTACAACCTTGATTCCGAATTCATCAAAATAATAGACCTTATTAAGAAAAAGGCTGACACCAATTCCAATTACGATTCCAATTCCGATTCCGTGACCGAAACTACATCTGAACTAAATAACTTGCTTTCATCCAATGGACTTGAATTAAAAGAGTGCCTTGCTACCGTGTCATTTGATTTCAATGGCGATAAAACCACTAAAAAATACAATGTTCTTAAATATGACCGTAAAAAGTTGAAACCCGAAGAATTTTCCACAAAGGGGGTGTTGCGTTCATTGGTTTTGAATGACAAAGGCAAGATGATGGCGTTTGCTCCGCCTAAGATGGTTCATCCAAGTGAAGAAGCATTGGCTTCATACAGCGTGAATGACCTCACTGCCAGCAATCACATTGTTGCTGAAATGCTGGTTGAAGGCATTATGTTTAATTTGTTTTATGATGAAGTGTCGGTTATGAACACTGAGCTCACGACAACGGCGACCCCGACACAAGAGGACACAAAGGAAGAGGAAACAAAAGAAGAAAAGACAATGTCATACGGCTTCTGGGAAGTAGCAACAAAGAGTTGCGTGGGCGCGCATTTAATGCCGGAAATTCAGCGCGAAACGACGCAGTCTACCTTGCGTGCGCGGTTTTTTGAAGGCATTCAAGCATCTGGCGTGTCGCTGGATAAACTCCCCCGCAACATGTCGTATTCATTTGTATTACAGCACCCCAAAAACCCCATCGTTCATTACATTGAAAAGCCGGTCCTGTATTTGATTGCGGCGTATGTGTTGGACAGCGACACCTACACCATCCACGAATTGTCCCACGACAGTGATGTGCTGACTCATATATTTTTAGGAACAAAGGTGTGGTTTCCGGCAATGCTCACCAGCCGGCCTCACACCTTGGAGCAAGAAGCCGAAACTGCCTTAACCAAGCCCCGGGAAACGATTGCTGATTTCAAGGCGTTGTATGCGTCGGGCCAGACCGGCGTAGAATATCCCGGCGTCGTGTTTCATAACAAGACCACAAATGAACGCTTTAAATTTCGCAATCCCAAATATGAAATTGTGAAGCACCGCCGCGGCAAGGACACCAAATTGATGATGCAGTATTTGCACCTGCGTAAAGACCACCGAGTGCAGGAGTATTTGGTTGGATTTCCTCATCACGCCGACTTGTTTAATGATTTTCGTCGTAAGATTCACGATTACACCAATTCACTGTATGAGACATATGTGAAGTGCTATGTAAAGAAGGAAAAGCCGCTGAACCAATTTCCGGGAGAAGTTAGAACCCACGCATTCAAACTGCATCACGATATTTATTTGGCTGAGTTGCGGGCCAAGGGGCAGTTTGTGTCAAAGGCAACCGTTATTCATTATGTGAATAATTTGGCTCCTGCGCAGCAATTGGCGTGTTTAAATATGACTGGATACAAACATGTCAAACCCGCGAGCACACCCGCGAGCACAAATGTACCTGGAACTGAAACTGGAACTGGAACTGGAACTGGAACTGGAACTGAAACTGAAACTGAAACTGAAACTGAAACTGAAACTGAAACTGAAACTGAAACTAATTGTGACACTTCTAAGGTAAATGATGATACCGGACACGATAACTGCGAATTTGCTTAACATAATTCATAATTCATAATTCACATAATTCATATTCATATTCATATTCATATTCATATTCATATTCATATTCATATTCATATTCATAATTCATAATTCATAATTCATATAAAATATGTTGTAACATCATATCTTACAATATACTTGAAAAACTAAAAAATTGAAATCACTCGCAACTATGTGAGGTGTATCCAAACCAGACCAAATCAATTCAATTCAAAATGTTTAACAACATTCAAAACCAAGACTTAGACTTATCGCAAGACTTATCGCAAGACCAGAAGAAGACCTTGTATGAAACTTATATCCGGGCCAATACCACCAATAACTGTGACCCTCTTACGATGTTCACGACGACTCGTATGAGCGACGAAATATTACATCGCATTTATACCGAACAACTGGATTTAATTTATCACAACGCATCCGTATGTGAAGAAGCGTGGGAAAACTTTCATAGATTAATGAATGTGTTGTGGGACAATTATGCGGAAGGCTGTATGATGCGCGTTTCATATATGAAACTACGAATAGATGAATTGAAAGATACGCATACGCAACTTACAGAAGTATTCCGCCCGATACGCACGTTCCTGTTCAATGAATTGGCAATCATTGCTCGCAAACTCCGTGTTATAACCGAACAAATGGAAACGTGGCATATAATTGGCTACGCATATTCGGAGGTAATTAAACCGTGGAGTGAATGCGTGTTTCAATTACCGGAAAATCTTCTTGACCATCCTACCGAACAATTTCACGGAAATTTAGGTGATGACTTTTTGGATTACTATGTCGCGTTATATGATGAACACTCGGAGTGTTTGTCTGAGATTTACAATGAGTGGTATAATCGCATTGTTCGTGGCTCATACTACAAACAAGACCATATATTCACACACGAAGATTGCTTGTCAGATGCGAATACGATATTTAATGACAGTGACCATTTGGAAGATTTATTGGAACATGACGACGATGCCAATAACTACGATGCCAGTATGTTAAATCAAGCGTTTTATGTAGAAGAAAATGGTGATATTTGGGTTATCGGGTAAAAAATACGATACGAGTAAAAAATACGAGTAAAAAATACGAGTAAAACGAGTAAAAAAAACTAAAATAAAATAAAAAATAGTTGTCGTAATAAAACAACTGTTTTTTATTTTATTTGGATTATTTTATTTGGATTATTTTATTGAATGTGAAGAGGGAAGAGAAGAGAGAAGATATTTATTGAAAGTGGTCGCGAATATTTTCAAACACGTCAATGACGTCGTGCGCAGCCTGAATAATGTATTTTGACGCAATGGCTTCATCCACGGCTTCGGCAAAGCCAATGCGAATCAACGAATCAATGCTATGCGGATGCACTTTGCGAAAGGAACAATACGATACGCTCTGGTCTTCTATGTAATGTTTGTCATATATAAAGAATTCCAATGCCTTTCCTAATGTATAATCCTCGCCCTTCAACTCAATGTCAAACCCGTGTTCCAAGGTAGATGCCGACGGTTGAACCCGGTTTTCGCCGCTTTCAATATCTGAAATGAATTTCTTACATTTGTCAATCATTGCTTTTGCCGCCATTGCAACCAATTCCACGTTGGAATATACGCCAATGGTTTCAATGACAAAGTCAAAGCTGTTTTCCTTGGTGCACCGTTGGCCGTCTAGAAGCAACCAATTCTTTTTCTGGTCCTTCATCTCATCCGAACCAAGTTCAATGCCATCTTTTATCAATTCGGCTTCCTTCAATTTCCACGCATCTTGGATTTTACTGGGGTCCATTGTCATGGAGTATGCGCACGTTGATACGACGTTGTACGCCCCGTCTTCTTTTGCCCGGCCAATGTCAAATTCGCACGTAAGGGCAAGGCGTTCTCCTTCACCATATTCCGTCATTTTAGGCATTAATCTCCCAAATTCAATGTAATCCCCGGTAATCGGGTCAGGCGGGAATATTTCGCGCACTTTGGCTTCGGTTAAATATTTGTCGTTTTGTTTGTTCTTTATTTTGAAGTCGGCGGTGGTTATATAGCGAATGTTTTGTGTGTTATTCACCACATCCACTTCCAGGATATAATCTTTATACGGGAATTCTGGGTCGGTGATGTGGATGGGGATGGCGCTAAGGCGCTGTTTCATAATTTCATTGTGTAAGCGGGAGGTATTCACCGAGATAGAGGCTTTGTTTTCAGAATACGGGAATGTGCGAAAAACTAGGGTGGGTATTTCGGATAAGATGATGCGGCGAAGCGCATTGGCTAAACTTACATTTATATTGTCCATTGTGAATGTCAGTATACCGCCTTCTTCCACGCGGGACATCAGCCGGGGAATATATCTGGATGACGCCAATTTAGATTGTGTGGGAGTTGATAACAATTTTGTTTCGCTCATTGTTTTATGGAGATATTGAGATTGGATTGTTGTTGTATATATTTATACATTATATTTCTAATCAATTTTTCGCAGTAGTGTATTGTGTTGTATGTGTGTGTGTTCGTTAAAACCACAAGTTATAAAAATATAAATAATATATCGTAAAGATTATTTAGAATAACTAACCCCCGCCCAACCAATCCAAACCACACACATTAATCCATCAATCCATCAATCCACCCAATTCATATAATAAAAATGAGTAGTATTTTGTATTACAGCAATTATTGTGATAAATCAAAAGCAATTTTAACAAAATTAGCGAAAAGTAAAATACAAGAGGACATACATTTTATATGTATTGACAAGCGTGTAAAAACGGGAACCACGTGGCACATTGTGCTTGAAACCGGGGCGCAGATTTTGTTGCCGCCGCAAGTAAATAAAGTGCCGGCGCTTTTGCTTTTAAATAAACAAAACCAAGTGTTGTATGGCGAACAAATATTGCAGCATTTACAGCCGCTGGACACCGCCCAAAATAACAGCGCCACCAACTTTAACGGCGAACCAATGGCGTTTTCGTTGTGTAATGAAGGGCTTGGAGGGTACGGGGTTGCGTCGGATACATACAGTTATTTAGACCAAAGTCCGGATGAATTGTCGGCAAAGGGAAATGGCGGAATGCGGCAATTACACAATTACGCAACCATAAATCAAGTGGATAAAATAGAGACCCCGCCGGATAATTATAGTCCAGATAAAGTAAAGGACGTCAGCGTGGAGACGCTTCAATCTCAGAGAGAACGAGACATTAAAATTGAAGACAGCCCGCTTAACCCGACCCAGCACATTTCGCCTCCAATGAAACAAGTCCCGTCTACGCAACGCCCGGACCAACCCATGTATCAAATGCAGAAATATCAAGAATTTTATCCGCCGATGGGACAAGGCCAAGGACAAGGCCAAGGCCAAGAACAAGGACAAATGTATTCCCAGCAAGCACCATTGGGACAGTCTTATTATGCGCCTCCCCAACACACCCAGTATTCGCGGCTTCAAAACACACAACAACAACAACAATATAATCAACAACAAATGCAGTATCAGCAGTATCAGCAACCTCAGCAATATTCACAGCAACTCGGCCAGTATCAGCAGTATTCTCAGCAGCAGCAACAGTATCAAGGCCCGTATTCTCAGTATCAGCAACAATCCCCTTATGGTCAAGGAAATGGAACCCAAAGGGGAGCTGGCCGTCAAAATTATAGTAGAATGATGTAAAAACTGCTTAAATATTTGAATTGTAATAAATGTAAAATACTAAAATACTTACCTTACAATAGACAATTAAATCGGCATAGTAATAATTAGATGTCATATCCCGACGATTTCAAAAATGTAATTAACGACTTTTTGCGGGATATTGCGACTACATTTCCGGAATACGAGACGATATTGGCGTCTGAGTGTCGTGATTACGAGGCATTGTATACATATTGTAAGACCGTGTATCCAGCCCGGTTTTTTGATATTCTCTATAAAAATGAAAAGATGTTTAACCGGGAGTTGATTGGCACGACCGACGATGTGAATACGCAGTTTTTACCCAAGGTGGAGTTTAAAGAGTTGTGGAACAGTGACATTTCAGAGGGGACCAAAGACGCAATTTGGAAATATTTACAGTTGATTCTGTTTTCCGTGGTTTCCAATGTGTCGGATATTGGGTCTTTTGGAGATACCGCCAAGTTGTTTGAAGCGATTGATGAAGGCGAATTAAAGACCAAGTTGGAGGAGGTGATTGAAGGAATGAACGGCATGTTTTCCAATGACGGTGATGACGGCGGCAATGAAGGACTAGGACAAGGACAAGGACAAGGACAAGGAACAGAAGAAGAAGAAGAAGCCTTTAAAAAGGCGTCCGAGTTTATGAAGGGGTTTATGAATTCGCAACCGGGTGACGAAACCGCCGGCTCACACGCAAAGATGCCAAATCCGGAAGGCATCCAACAGCATTTGAACTCGCTTCTCAACGGCAAGATTGGCAGTTTAGCCAAAGAAATTGCTGAGGAAACGGCCAAGGATTTGGATTTAGATATGACGAGCGAGAGTTCTGTGAAGGGCATTTTTCAGACGCTGTTTAAAAACCCTGGAAAATTGTCGGGGTTGGTGAAATCGGTGGGAGAAAAACTGGACAAAAAGTTGAAGTCGGGCGAATTGAAAGAAAGTGAAATCATGCAAGAAGCCAGCGATTTGATGAGTAAAATGAAAAACATGCCGGGGATGGGCAATATTGCCAGTATGCTCAGTCAAATGGGAATGAATGTTCCAGGGGGTGGAAAGGTGAATGTAGGAGCGATGCAATCCCAACTCCAACGAAACATTAAACAAGCCAAAATGCGTGAAAGGATGATGAAGAAATTGAACGAAAAGGCTCCCGGACCAGGACCAGGACCAGGACCAGGACAATCACAGGTATTTAGCACTGGCGAAACAGTTGAGCGCACACCAAGATTTCCTAAGCCGGCACACCAACCGACTATGCAGACAACACAAGACCACCCCATCGCATTGACCGAAAAAGATTTTGAAGACGACGAAAAGACACAAGCAAAATCCAAGAAAAAGAAGAATAATAAGAAATAAATCACATTTCAAAATTTCAAAATTCAAACCAATAAAAATAAATGAATTACGCAAACAAAATGCGTGTTGTAAAAACTATATATCTATAATATAAATATATATATAGTATGAGCGGACAACATTCTTCAAATAATGAAAAAACGCAGGAGTTTTGGACCAAAGACCCCACTGTGCTTTTTAACAAAGAATATATATCACAATTATGGCCCAAGGCCGGTATGACGACCGAAGAAAAACTCAATGTAACTTCTCGCCTTGTTATTATTTTGACATTTTTAGGGTATTTAATTACAATGTCATACAATATATTTATCATTGGTCTTATTACACTCGGAATTGTCGCCTTTTTATACAATTATCAAAACAAAAAAGAAACAGTAGAAACAAAATACAAAACAAAGGAGGGGTTTAGCACAAATATAACAAATCCGGATTTTTATAAAGCACTGAAAACCGAATTTACGGGGCCGATTCAAAAGAACCCCCTCATGAATACCCTGCCGCACGAAATACAATACAATCCGATGCGCCGCAATGCCGCCCCCGCATTCAATCCCGCCGTGGAAACCGACATTAATGAATCCGCAAAGCAATTTGTTAGCCGCACCATAGACAGCAACGCAAGCAATTTAGTTCATAACGGACAAGTCGCCTTGGATACTCAGCCAAATCATACCAGCGAAGAAACGTATTCGCAATTGTTTGGAACTTTAGGTGATAATGCGCAGTTTGAATCGTCTATGCGAAATTTTTATACAATGCCGAATAGTCGCATTCCGAATGACCAATCCGCCTTTGCCAAGTTTTGCTACGGAGAGATGTCGTCGTGTAAAGAAGGGAATGAATTTGCTTGCGGGCGCATTAATTCTCGTTTAGGACCGGTTATGGGGGCGTAATTGTTTGGGTTGTTTGGGTTGTTTGGGTTGTTTGGGTTGTTTGAACGGTGGTTTGAACGGTGGTTAGTGTTTTTTTGTAGAAATATTTTATTTTTATTTATATACATTATACACAGTAATTATATAAATAAGTAAATGGCATATATTCGTGGATACACTTTTGACAATCTTTCTAGAATAGGAAACGACAGTTGTGATTTGAGCCAGCGCAATGTCCAGAACTTGGATTCGGCCAATTATATGTTGGCAAATTTCTTTTCTACGGATTGCCAGATGGAGCGCCCCATCGCTTTTGCTACCAGCCAGCCCAATGTGTTCTTTAAGGGAGGCCACCAAACCGGGTTCGGCGGGTGCAACATTGACACCAACTCGGACCTCTCTATTGGCAGTTTGAACACCCATTCCAAGAGTAAATTGAGTTTGTTGGAGCGTCCTTTTCGCACGGTTCCTTATTTAGGAAGGGGAAAAGTAGACCCCAATGTAGAGTCTTTGCTTTTGCAGGGCGATTCTCATCAGAACAAGAAGAGCATCAACAACTTGACCGAGCAGTCATTTATGGCACACAGCAACTACCCCTTGCTTCCATCTCTCGCCGCAACCATCAATAACCCGGTTAATTATGTAGAAGGTGCGGCTGCGGATGGCTGGGTTCGTGGCGGCGTTCCTTCCCGTGAGTTGATTCGCGACCAAGAGTATCTTTACAAGTAACAAGAGAACAAAAGACCCCAAACAAAAGACACATAAATAGAACCCGTGTGTTCAATTATAAAAAATGACCGATTTTTATAATTTTGAATTAGTTACGACTTATAAACAAATGGATACCGAAGACGACGCGGATATGATGTTTAAAATCCAGTTTCTACAAGTATTCCAAATTGAAAGTGGCGAATATGACGCAGACAGAATAAGCGACGCTTTAACAAAATTATATGAAAAATTCAAATTTCATAATGATGTTAGAGAGATTATTTCAAATCATCCGCTGTTTCAGAAACAGAAACATACGGACACTGACGAACATTCAGAAAGACAAGACCCAGTTGAAGAAAATAATTCCGATAATACCGATAATACCGATAATTCAGAACTCATATTTTGTATGATGTATTCCTATAACACCTTTGATTTATTTCACAAATGTTTAGTTGAAATACACCGGTCTGGGGTTGTATCGCCGGAATTAAAAACCGAAACAATTAATGCTGTAAAATCCGTTTTTTCTTCCAAGTGATATATAAATATGGCATCAACTCGCAATAAAAACACACGCTCCGATTATTGTATTCAACAAAATTCTCTCAACAAGGCACGCGATTACGTGGGCTTTGAAAATGCCGCAACGGGGCGGGCTTACCGTGATGGTCTAACCTACGAAAGTCTCGG
>Ga0194133_10002861_pt1 | contig 25545 bp, 28 predicted proteins | sample TA2KigOf40mmetaG_FD_155448 | JGI IMG/M metagenome (GOLD analysis project Ga0194133, IMG submission 155448) | Freshwater microbial communities from Lake Tanganyika, Tanzania - TA2015055 Kigoma Offshore 40m | ecosystem: Environmental > Aquatic > Freshwater > Lake | place: Tanzania: Lake... | reverse complement strand
ACCAGAAAATTTACCTCTTTGGCACTATAGCCAGATTTTGCCAAAAGGCACAAGAAGAGTCGCACGCCCTTTATATGTAAACATATATATTTAAAATGTGTTATTAAAGTATCGAAGTATACACTCAAACACCCCATTTTTTGCTCTGTGATATATTTTTCACTTATTGCAAGTTCAAAGTCTTTTCAAACAGGCTTCCGTTAGTTTGTCTTTCCTTCCATGTAACGTAAGTCATTCCAAACATAACTGCCTTGTTTTCATTCCCGCATTTTCTTTTCCCACAGATTCAGTTCTACCCTCTTCAAGGAGATCTGTTATTTTCTTGATCCGTTTATTTTATCAAGATATTATCAGATTATCTTGACCCGATCCTTTTCTCCCTTTTGCATATAAAGCCCCTGTTTCCCGCATCAATAAACAGTTCAGTATTGATTCTTTTCTTGATTGCGGGAAGGTCTTCACTGGGATTTTTGCTCTCGGTCTTCATCTCTACAATGCTCGCAGTTTCTGCCTTTTAAAGTTAACTTCAAACCTGTAATTAAACTGAAGTCCAAAAAGATAAAATTATTGCGAGTGCAAGCCAAAAGGGTTCACTTTTCAAAACCTGTGAACCCCGAGATGACCTTCCAGATCAAGAAAAGAATCAACTCTGAACTTTTTGTTAATTACAGTGCGAGGTGATAGATATAGAGAGCACATTGATCAACTGTTTAAGTAGTTAAGGGGACCAAAATTTGAACAATTTACCAAGTGAACAGCTGACCAATGCGCTCTCTATATCCATCACCTCTCTGGTTAATTAGCGGAAAGTTATGACAGCCTTGGGCCTTGGGGATAGGTCAACGTGAAAACTATTTATTGAGGCACCATCATCCCCAGTTAACTCCTCTGTTCATTTATTTGAGGAGACTTTTAAAATAAGTCTGAATATAAGTGAGCATTAGCATTAAAGATGTCCTAAAATGGTTCAATAATTATTTTTTATGTGTAAATCAAAAACTATTTTCAAAATTGAACTTGGTAGTTCAGCACGGTAAAAAAGTCTTCCGTTTTCAGCTATTTCCCTCGATTTTCTATTTCCTCAAATTATCACACAAGGCAGAAAATAAGTAGAAAAAGGAATATTTCATCTGAAAATCAAAGACTTATGTTATGTGATCATTTGAGGACATAGAAAACGGAAGATTTTTTTTTACCGTGAAGTTTAAGTTTTTTTCTTATCAACCGTCCCCTGCTACACTTAGTGGGGGAAAGCCTATTACCATATCTTGCCACCATCAGTGGTTTGGGGGTATCTGTGGGTTGTCGCCAAATGGCCTTTGGTCTGGGTATACCCAGGAATATAAGCCTATTGTGGGGGATCCCCCTTTTTGGAACCAGAGTGGGTTAGTGTATTGGGAGGGAGGGAAATCTGTTCTCTGTACTACAGGGATAGCTACTTCAAATTTCAGACCGTAAATTCGTTAGCCCTCTTGGAGTATCTGTCTTAGTGAATTTTTATCCCAGTTTGAGTCTTCAGGTAGCACTAGGATCTTAGATAGGAAGTGGGGAGGGGTGGATAACGGATCTTCAATTCCGACTAGGAACATAGACCTGCACCCTGTTTTGGTAAGGAGGTTGAGTGTATCTATGTCCGAAAGTATCTTCCATGTGATCTGGTTTGTTTCCAGAAATTTGGGTATCTGATGTAGTTACCATTTGTGGGTTAGGGATATTTACATCCAGGGTTTATCGAGGTGCAGCAAGGGGTTGGGTTGAGCCAGAGCTGGGGAGGGGTTTGGGCTAAGTGCAGGTCAGGTCAAGGTGTAGGGTTGGGGCAGCTCAATGCTTGTATTTTTATTATTTTGCATATAGAATTTCAAGTCAGGGTTGGGGGGTGAATTTGGGTTATGGTTCTGGGGGTCTGCTTTTTATTTGTATTTCACGTATTTATATCAATCGAAGAAAAAGATAATTTGAAAAGTTTTGTCTTGCAAACAATCGTTAAATTCATTAATTAAATAATAAATTCAAGTTGAAGTCTTGCGAGTTAATAAATATTTATTTGTCGTTTTATATCTGTGGTTGAAGCCAAAGATACCAATAAACGCGCGCGCAAAAATTGAGTTTTGTTTACTATTTATATTTGTAGCTCTATCGCTGATCGCTCTATGGTAAATGGTAATTTAATCCAATTTTTAAATTTTAACGCCAAACGTCTAGAAGTTAAACAGCAATTTCAATCTCAAGAAACAAAATTACCAATTAAACCTTGTAAGAGACTATTGTTTCTTGCAGTAAATATAAGTTGAGTGAAGTGAAATTTTTGTTATTTGAAAAAAATGTCGGAGGAAGAGTTAAGTGCATTGCCTTATCGTGAGCTTCAAAAGAGGGCCAAAGAGCTGAAGGTAAAAGCAAATCAGCCCAAAGATACCCTTATAAGAGCAATTCTGGAAGCATCATCTGTCCAATCGCCAAAAACCACGGACTTGAATCGAACCTTTGAGATATCGAACTCATCACCAGGTCTAAATTCAACGTTCAGTCTTGACCAGCCATCATTTTCTCTGACGCCAAGTGTAAAAGATTCCAGCAATGATCGTGCGACAAATGAAAATAAGCCTCCGTCGAGGGTGACGACTCCTCAGATTCGAAAGTCTGGAACTCCGCTGAGGCCAGCGGCTAAATATACTCCTTCCTCCACTGCACTGCACAGAGTTCAAAGAGGAACTATGTCTTCAACTTTTAAAAGAAAGTCTTCTTTTATGCCAAAGTCTGTACTGAAAGGTGTTGTTGATTTAGGGACACCTAAAGGAGCAAAGACAGCAATAACACCAGGTAATATATTTTTAATTGGGCTAGTTTCAATTTTTCGGTTTTTTGCTGGAATTCATTTTGATAATAAACAAGCTTTTTGTTGTCAGGTGTCAAGTTCAAACCTTCTATAGAAAGCTCCGATTTATCCAAACTGACAATCCCATCAAAACTTCCAAGGAGAAAGGTTCCAGATTTTGCTAAAATTCACGAGAAAGAAGTATGTAATTCCTTTGCGTTCCTGTTTAACGAAGCTGGTTTTTTTCATTAAAACTGGATACTTACTTTTAGTTTAAAAAGATGGATACCCTAGAGGGATATTTACAAAAGAAGCAAGAACGTATCAACCGTGTCATGACTCCTGGAAAGTCTCTGCTGCAAAGCGAAAGGACAGAGTCACCGAGAATCGAAGCAGCAAAAAAGCCTAACGAAAAGAAGATCACGGTGAAATCCAGTACTGTCTCTGATTCTGTGAATTCATCATTGGTCACAACGAGGTTTGCTTTTTTTAGAACGATTTTATTAACCCTTTTGCTAAGTTTGCAAACTCCGTTTCTTCAGAAGGCAACCCGTTCTCTCACTCAGCCAAGCAAACTTCAACTTTGGGAACACATCCACCAATAAATCGTCTGTTTTTGTGTTTAATGCCAACCCTACTGTAACCCCCTCGAAAAAATGCGTTTCCTCCAACCTTGTTGGAACACCTGGATCTGCTTCGAAAAGGTTTGATGCCAAAGCAAGCATTGCCAACAAGAGACCGCTTGGTTATCAACCATACACTGGAAAGTTGAAACCATGGGACCCAAAAAGGAAACTTGAAGAAAGGAAACAATTGGCAATTAAGTCTCGTCCATCCAATCTTAATGGCCAAATGAAAATTCGTGGAGTAAGAATGAACCGAAGGGCAGAGCTCCTGCTCAAAAAAAATCTTTCCAAAAAATAGCCTAATTTAATGAGCCTTTAGAGTAGGAAAATTTGACGATTTCCATAGTCTAGTATTAATATTACAAAAGGTGAAAACTCTCCTATCGTTTTTCTTGTAAATTCCTGTAAATTAAATCGAATTTTAATGAATATTTCCGTCAAAATTCAAGTGACGATCTCTTGCTTCTTTCCCAGTAATGGAACCCATCTTCCAATTTAATTGTATCACAAAGGCGGTTTTAGGAGCTGAATGATGGCTCTTTGAAAAGAATTTTCAAAATTCAAATAAGGAGTTAAAAAATTTATTTTAAAAATTGTTTTAGTTAAATAAAGGTTAAGGTAACGAGTGATATCATTCCTTAGAAATATTGCTGACTTTTTCCGTAGCCTTTTTCACTGTTTCTTCATCAGCAAGAAATTTCATCTAAAAGTAAAAACTTGTTACTTAAAAACGAATTTTCTACAAAGATAATTTTATCAATTGACAGTTAATTTAAAGATGGCTCACTTCTCCATCGTCTGATCGCAACGTTGTCTTATTTATTTTCATAATGAAAGGTATTCCATTGGGCAGGTTTAACTAGATCAATAAAAAAATATGTAATTTAGCTTGAAGAACTTTTCACACGCTTAGAACATCAATAAAAAAGACTCACGCTGTTGATAGCTTCATCGTCAATATTTTTAACATATTTTACTACGCCCCGAAGAGATGTTCCATGTGCTACCACTATTATTCTCTTTCCAGCCTTAAAAAGAAACTGTCAATTTTATTGGCAAATAGATGTTGAAAAACTCTCACCTTTATTTCAGGTCCGACTTTGTTTTCCCAAAACGGTACTGTTCTTTGAACCAAATCCTTGAAAATACAATTGAGATTGTTGACTCGATCACCAAAAAAGAAGTACGGCATATAAACCCAATATATTACCTTTAAGGACTCACATTTGGGAAAGTTTTCATGAGGTATATTTTGCAAAACTGGACTCTCAACTGTTAGATTATTAATTTTAAAAATGACTAAAAGCTGTCAGTTAAGTAATAAAACCTTACGAATTCTTTGAAAGCAAAAGTGACCTTCTTCCATAGGGGGAGGCCTCACATCATAGCTTCTGCGCCAGATTTGAATCTACCAAATTAAAATACTTCAAATTAAAGCCAGCAAAAAGCGCTGCTATATAGCAAACACTTACTTGATCTTTTCCATACTCCTTTACCATTTGGGCCTTGTTTTTACCCGTTAGGGCACCGTAATGCCTTTCACTGAGTTCCCAGCATTTCCTCACTTCGGGCCAGTCTGATTTTTTATCACCATAAATTTCTTCCAGAATAATATCTGTTGAAAAGTGAGCTCTTCTAAGCACGGATGTGTAGGCCAAATCAAACTGAAGTTTAGCCAGGCTCAATTCGCAGCCTGCTCGGTGGGCCTCTTCAACACCAATGTCACTACGAGAATAATATAATATAATAATAACTACAGCAATAATATCACACACGCTTAGTGAAATTACTTTTAAAAGATAATCAACTACCAAATGAAATATCTGTTACCTGAGCCCCACATCTACCCAGCCACAGAAAAGATTCTCATTGTTCCACTCAGACTCTCCGTGTCTCATGAAGACAACATCGATAAAGTTATCCTCTGACATAATTATTTAACCTACAATTTAAAATAATTTAACTCTTCGAATTTGTCATTGTTTGTCATTCAAACTTTACCTACCTTTCCCACCAAGAAATAAGGACGAGGGAGAGTATATTTCTGCGCCAGGGCCGCCAGCACCCTCCTTTCTTGCCCTATTTGGATGGAATTTAACTACTTTAAAATTTGCCACGTCCTTGAATATACTTACAGAACCAAAAAAGCTTAACCGCTGTCACAATCCAAAGCAACAGTCAGGTTTGAAACTTGAAAAATTGACGCATTTGTACTTGTTTACAAATAACGCCAAAAAATGTAAATAAAACGAATTTTGCTTAGTAAAGTGTGACTTAAAGTGAAAGTAAGACAAGATCAAAAGGAGAGATTATCGCAATAAAAACTTAGAAAAAAGGTCCAAAAAAGGTAAATTTATTTTACACAGTCAACTGTTTAAATATTTGCCTGTTAAAAAAGCAAGAATGATTTTCAAATCTTGGAAAAGTTTCAGAGTCGCATCCCATCCGTTCTTGGTTCTTAGGATTTTTCTCAGACGTGGGGCGGACCGACAGCTGACGCATTTTCGCGTAAATAAGTAGGTTACACGTCTGTGTATATATATATATCTATAAGAAAATGTGGAGGCCGTAATTAACAACAATGTGCTATGGCTGACCCATGTAAAAAAGGGGTTCTCCAGTTCGTCTCTCGAATGGACTGGGTTCTAGTTTTGGTTAAGTGCTTGTTCCAATTTATTTGATATTCAAATATTTATTAAATACCCCAATTCAAATCACCCTCAAATCGTTAATATGAATGAAAAAACTATAACCTGATAAATCTTTTTGATTGAGCATTGAAGCATGGATTTTGTAAAAAAATTTGTACAAAAATAAACCTTTTCATTATTTTTTTGATCTACTTAAGTAATTGGTTCTTATCCAAGATGAATATTTGGATACATCTGTAAATAAACTCGGGCTTCTATGGTGAGGACAGGATGTCCCAAACGTTACTATGCCTGCCAAGACATGTTGACCATCTTTTTGGCAAGAAAGTGGGCTTCCTCCATCCATTGCATCCTACAGTAGATATTGGATTGAAAAATTTGAAATCAGTAATGAGCTATATCCAGAAAGATTAGTTACATAGCAAGTTTCTTCTTCACCGGATCCACCTGCACAAAGGAAGTTCTGAATACTGCTTTCAGTGCCAGGAAAAGAGCCAACATTCTTTAGATAAGTGTCACACGTTTGTTGGTTTACAATAGGTAGGTCTGCTTTCCTAAGAATACCGTCAGTTGTCTCATCTAAAATATAATTTAAAAAAAATGCTGGATTGAATTAAAGAACATGAGAAGTAAATTGGGAAAACCTTCGTCACTTGCAAGTTGGTTGTCGACATTGTCTGATGATCGACCATACCCAACCACTGTGCAATTTTCGGCCTCAAAGTTGGCTTGAAACAGAGGAAGACATAGGAGGCAGATCGTATTTTCAAGCTTGGCAAAAAGTTTTAACCTGATGAGGCCTAAAATTGAAATAGAGTTTTTGGAGCAGAGGAGAGGTGAAAGGCAAAGATTTATTGTTTAACCTATGTCATCATAATGAATTTCACTGTCTGTTTTGTAATTTTCATGTATGATAACTTCGCTTATTTCGTGCGTTTGGACACCAAATGGCAGGTCTATGTTTAGATTAGAATCCCCGAGTATTACTTTGAAGTTGTTGATTCCTTTTTGGAAAAGTCTAATTTAGAAAAAGATAAAGGATGACACTCTCTTCTTGGTCAATTATAATAATATTTCAAGAATGCCCACTTGTGAGTACATGATGCACTTGTTATTACAAGATCCCTTTTGACCAACGTTCCCGTACACAAAAAAGTCTTCCTAGGTCCTGGAGAATTTTCAACAATAGCAGCCATCCAACAATAAAGGACGGTGCTAGTTACATCTCCTGAAATGATTCTACGTGAAAAAAGACGATTTAATTCTTGAACCAGAAATTAAGAGTATATTTTATTTCCTACCTTGGCTCCAGATCGGCATCATGTAATCTAGCTGATTTACTCTGGCTAAAGATTCCATGACCGCTGTGTCCTGTAACCCAGTTTGCAACCAAGTCTAATACACAAAAATTGGTACTATAAATATTAAAAATTTGTTAAAGAGTTAAGAAGATGTTCTTATTAACCTGGTAATAAGTTATAAGCAGCTCTACCAAAGGCCTGTAATACCGCTGACCCTCCTAGCCTGCCGCAATTTTCTTGGCTGAAATCTTGGTTTTCTTCAACATTCTCTGCTCGAGACTCTAAGTTGCCATTCGGGGTGTCAAAATTGGACTGGAAACAAATGTTTTTGAAATCATATCTGAAAGAATCTGAAGCTTTACGAAAAATCTTACGAGGTCCAAGTTTACAAGATCAGATTTGGGCAAGTTTTCCTTTTTTTGTTTAACATTCTGTGGGCTTTTCGTCATGAAGGATTCTGTCACAGATTCAGTGGTTTGACTGATATCAGTTGGCTCATTTAATTCTTCAGTCGTGTTTTCTGAAAATTTTACTGGAGATAATAAAAAAGAAGACAGAAAAACTACTTGTTACATCAGTTTACCTTGATCTGTGGGACCTTGCAAAGAATCTTCCCCACGTTTGATTGGGGATTGTTTCATTTTTGTCGGTAGAAAGTCCTCGTCTACAACAGGCAACCCGTTCAAAAAGACATCTCCTTGTTTGATCTGAATACTCGTCTAATGAAAGCAAACTTTGGTAATGAGGGATTAAAAACTTAAGGTCTGGTGCCAAAAAGATTATACTTTTGATGGTGCAGATTGAGAAGAATTTAAGGAGGGACTTTGGCGTGTTGGTTCTAACTGATTTGGATCATCAATGGTCGCACTGGAAATGACAGCATATCAGCTATTCAAATTATTTGAAATGAAGTTATTTTACCTTGAATTTATAAATGGTTTGTCCCCATCAAGACTCGAGCAGTTTAAGCCGAGTAAAAGGGCAGCAAAACAATTTGTTTCTGGGTCTCTTGATTTGAAACCGTTGACAAATTTGGAAGAATCTGTCTCAATTTTTAAACCTATGTCAGTGTTCATGAGGCTACTGTCTTCCTCTAAAGGTCCTACAGAAGTTTCGGCGATGACTTCAGTCACTAATTCAACTCTATTATAAACTTGCATGTACTTCTCAGTTTCAGTGACTACCTCTGTGACTATTTCAGTCTGAGTGTATGTGCTGGCTAAAACGTATGTATCAAAGGTCAGATTAAGCTTGATTGAGAAAAAAGTTCCTAAAAAGTTAACCTGGCACATCCGTCACCGTTTCATGTTTTGTAACCAAATCGTCACTCATTTTATCAGCTTCGACAAACTCTTCATTTTCATCTTCCCCTACTGGTAACTCAGGCGCAGAAACCTCTTGGTCTTGGTTTTCGTGAACAGTATCAGGATTTTCCCTGCAACAAACAAAATTTGTGGTGGGGTTGAATGCCGCCCCAAGGCCATCGCAGTGGCCTCCTAAATCGTCAGGTAAAAAGTCCTGCAAATAAGAGGAAGAGTATTTACTTAGCCCAAAGTTGGCTTTTACTGAGTCCGCTACTACCTTGTCCACATCACAGCTGTAACCTAAAATACAGTATCCAGCATTGTTTCGGCACGATTGGACATGAGTTATGACGAAGACCCCTTCAACCAAAATAAAGTACTATTTTCATAACCATTTTTCATCCGCTTCGTATCAAATTTTACCTGGGTCCACGCTGGGTCCTGAATCATAGCGCCTGGAGTCTGATGTTGCCAGAGATATTAGGAAAAAAAAGCTGAAGTAGGCAAACCTCTCCATGCTGATTCAAATAATATTTCCAGGTTATTTACATGGAAGAAAACGAAATAAACTGGCCCTCCCTTGAAGACGAATACAATTATCTCACCTTTTTTCTAAATGCAAAGCCTCGTGAATGACAAAGGCAACTGAGTCACTGACAAAAGAAGATCTTCATAGGAAAACGAAAGATGCTTCGACATATCTGGTTTTTTGTCACCTGCCTTTAAGTGTTTTTACCTTCCTTTTAAAGTGGGGTCATCTCTGTGGTATTTTCATGCCTTTGGAATACATTTGAATCTTTGGTGTGTTTTCTTTTGTTTACATCACGTTGAAGACGTTGCGGTCACATTCTACTTGCTCATAGATCTCTATGGCTGTTTGCAAAAAAGTGAAGTATTTGACAATTTTGCACTTAAAATTAAATGTCAAACCTTGATTTGTTATGCACGCAATTCAAAATGGTTATTTGCCAAAAATAATGATGATTTGCAATTTTTCTTGGGGCTAATAAAATCAGTCACAAAGAGGCTAAGAGGGCGCATCGATCGCCATCGCCAGCGAACAGCTCTGATTGGTTGAGACAAACGCCCGGGTAGATTCATATATATTTGTTGATTTTAAAATTTTGAAATTACAAAAATATTCAAGAAATGGTCATCGAACAGGTGCTGAAACTCCGTTGGACACGTTTGTAAGGTATTTGATTAACATTCAAGTTAGACCTTTTGTTTTATTACCTTTCAAAATTATGTCCTTCAAATTTTTTAGCCTTTTGGAACTTTTCCAAATTTTGAGAGTGCTTTTTTAAAATATAAGATCGAATGCAGGCAATTAATTGAGTTCAATTTCAGCTTACAAAATGGGTAGCAGCAGCTCTATTTGGACGTGTTACTTGGCGACGAGATTTCTCATTGGGATAGTTGACGCAGGAACAGACATAGCACAAGCTTTCAGGTTTGTCACTCTTCAAACTTTTAGTCTCATTAGCCTTAATTTTAATCAATGCTTTTTAGATTATTCTTTCTCTCACATCCAATATGGGGGTCTTTGACTCTAATCTTTCCCTTGGTTGGGTTTTTGATGGCAGTTATGGCTGTTCTGTTCGGGCGACTACAACGAGGAGATCCGATGCCAGTGAAGAAGTTTGTGCTCTTAACAATAGTCTCCCTCGCGTCTGTATTTGAAGCCTTTTTTGAGTCTGCACCTCAGCTGGTTTGTTTCCTCAATATGGCTTTAAACTTCAGTAATGTTCAATTAAGTGCTTCAAAAATTTGGTCCACAGGTTCTGCAACTGACCATCATCTGGCGTGGCGTGCTGATCGATGACATTGGAAATCTATTCCTAGAAGATAAGGTCGGTTCGTCGCAATGGTTCTTCGGTCTCCTTTCGTTTGTATCTTTGCTGTCAAGTTTCTTATCGTTAACTGTGACCTCCATGTATTACAATGATGAAAAGTTGCGATCTGACCGACCAGTCAAGTTCTTCGTTGGATTAGGTCTTACAGTCTCCTCGATACTGTACAGAGTCTTTTTATCGTCTATACTTTTTGCCGTCGCTCCGTACTGGGTCATGGGACTATCCCTCACTGTCTATATTCTCACTGTCACTGTAATGAAGGCAACAAGTAAGAAAATAAAGGAAATTTACTAATCAATTGAACGAAATGTCACTTTACTTTTTTCCCCTTCTCTCCAGATCACTCTTGGGAGTGCCTTTTGTACAGTTACACTTCACTTTTCTATCCAAGCGGGTACACCAAAAATCAGGGCCAAAGCTCCTCTTCTATTTTCAGAGCAGGGACAATTTTATCAAGTCCTAGGATTCCTGTCTCCGAAGTAGAGAGGGCAAAAATCAATCAAGTAATCCTTTTAATTTTCCAAATTACTGCCACAGTAACCCAAGGGGAAAATATGAAAAATCTTTTAGGAAAGCCTGTTCAAACGTGTTTATGTAGTTCAAGGACTGTTTGTGTTAATTAATTACAGCCTTCTTTTTGCCTTCATCGGTCTTGTTGAGACGAAGTTGATGGAAAGTGATATTAACAGAAACAAAGTGTTGGTTGTACTGTTAAACAGAGGCTTTATATACGGCCTTCCGTGCAGTATGCTTTTCATTTCTTCTGTTTTTTCTTGGCTTTACATCAGGGAGATAAAAATCTACAGAGACTTCACAAGGACATGGGATGCTATTACTCCCAAAGCTAAAAAGTAAATATTTAATGGTAAATTTTCATAAACCAAGCCATGATGACCGTTTGCACGTAACTTTACAGATTCAGCTCACGTTTAGGAGGCGGCAGTTTCGGACCGTCGACAAGTCCTGTTCCTTCTGCCCCAGCAATGTACGAGCAGCAGCTTCCACTTAACCCGTCTGATTACATAGAAGTGATCAGAGAAACTGGAGACAATGTAAATTTTAACAAATTAAGTCCAAACTGTTACAAGTCAGCTCTTGTAAAATCACATCAAATTTTCGCAGATTGGGCATAGTGCAAGGCCAAAGTCTGCCATAAGTAATTTTCGAAAGCCTGGCAACGTTCGCTGCAGCAATGACAACTGTGTAACGTGTGATCTCTTGATCGAAGGAACAACTTTCAGGTGACATTTGAATAAAGTCGTCCAATGTTTTTATTACAGGCACGCTTTATTGAGTCTTCTTTTTCAGAAGCAACATGACTGGAAAAGAGTATCGCTTTGTAACGAGTGTTTCATGCAACACTAAATGTGTCATTTATTTGGTATGCTTCAATCGTTGCTACTAAACGAACGTGGTTTTTTTTAAATACATTTCGTACAGGTGACCTGTTCTAAGTGCCAAAAGCAATATGTAGGAAAGACAGAACAGGAGCTCAGACAACGTCACTACGGCCATCGAAGAGAAATAGAGACGGAGTCCAGCCCTTTGGGGAAACATTTTGCTCAAATTTGTGGCTACACAAGCTGGAGATTTCAGGTAAAAACTACCAAGTAAATTAAAAAGAAGCATAAAAAATTGTAGTTTTGGTAGATAATTGATCAAGCTGTGCCCAACGAGTTGCAGCGCAGAGAGGGTCAGTGGCAGCATGAACTAATGACATTGCAACCGTGGGGGCTGAATTATAGGGATGAAGGAAATACCCAAAATGGCTGACGAACTCACGACATTTTTGATGAAGTTAATCCACATTCAGAAGGCTTTTCAGCACCATATTTTTTTACTTTTGAAAGAAACATTTCTTGTCTTGTCAGAATTACTCAAAACCACAAAAGAATCTGCTTTATTCTTTCCAATTCCCAAATTCAAGCATTTATGCATAACCTTTCATCGTTAATTCCCGATCATGAATACGAAATCTGCCACAAACCGTGTCTACCTACATTGATGATATTTTTCAAATTTTAAGTTGCATGACAATCGCTTTTTCTTTGTGCCAAGTTTTTCATCTAAGCTTTTAAAAATTAGTCCTTAAATATAAGGATCCAGTTTCTTTTTGTTACGATTTATTGATTGGGAAAAAAGGTTTCGTTTTTGCCAGTTTTGCCCAATTTTCAACACAGGTAAAACTAAGCCCCTCTTGATCTGGTCAGAAAAAAAATCTGTTTCAAAACTGAGTCAGCTCTTTTGTGCTGCAGGTTAGCAGTAGAGATAGTGCATGACTTGACCCGTGGATACCTCTGACAAGAATAAAAAGGAGCTGATCTAAGTATTGGATGACCCAACCCGGAGGGATTTTTTTGTCTGAATGGTAAGAAATAGCAAAATTTGGCTTTTTTTGGGACAATCTTTCGGACGCAGATTGACCTCATCAAAGTCTGACCCGACCTGAATGGTTTCGAAACCGTCAGAAGTACATTCAAGTAGGGTCAAATCTCTCCTAAAACGAAAGAGAATCTGTCATTGCAAGGGGGAGATGGATTGTCCAGTATGATTTGTGTTGCCGGTGGGTAATGTACCAATAATCTTCTCAGATCTCTGCAGGATTGTTTTCAGTTTGTTCAAAAAGCCCTCCAATAATAATACAGAGCTGTAAACAGTATCTGATCAAATTGTTTGCTTTAATTTGACTGGATGACTTTTGACGCAATAAACAGTAGTCAAACATTGATTGAGATAGACTCAAAATAATACCAAGTTAATTTTGAGGTTTCAGTGTGAAGGACAATGATTTTAAAGAAGACTCATGTTATTGAATGATGAATTGAGAATCAAGATTTTCCAAAGGTTCTGAATTTGGAGAATAACGAAGTCGCCCTCGTTTGAGTTTCTTTTTGTTTTTCTTCTAAAGCTTGAATTTCCTCCTGAAATTTAAAAGAATATTTTAAAAAGCAAATTTTCTCCAAAAAAAGAAAAATTCCAAACCTGAAGCTTCCTTTGATTTTCTCTGAATGCCTCAATTGGATCTTCAAACTTTCTGTAAAAATCGAGGACTTCGCGAACATCATCGACGTCAGACTGTCTTATAGCTACAAAAAATATCATGAACTGTCACAATCATTCATTGCAGGTTTATTTCTCTTGCTTTCCTTACGTCACACAAGAAACTTTAAAGGTGAATCCTTAAATAAAAAATATGTCTAGGAACAAACCTTGCAAAAGCTGAGCAAGCCCAATCAGTTGTCTGTCAGTATTGTCTCCCTCCCATTTTTTAAGGACCAAGGCATTATCACGATTTAGTGCAACTGAGTTGGGGTTCCAATCCACCATTATAACCTGCACCAGATAAACAATAAATAAGTAAAATGAGAAGTGTTGAAAAGGAACACTCAAGGAAAGAGAAGAGCTATTTAACAAATTAAACCTTTTTAAGATCCCTATTTAACGCAGACAAATCTTTTGTATGATGACCATTAACATATCGAGTTGCATCTCTGTAAAGCCTGTACATAATGTGCTGTAGCTCGGGATCGAGACCGTTGACTATTGGGTCAAAAGTCATTCCATTTTCAGTTGTGAATATAACAAGCTCAAAGTTTGGATAACCGATCTGTGTGGACAGAGATGTTTTAGGTAAACGTCACATTAAAAAGTCTTTTTTTTCCTTTATATTCACCTGGGATAAAAAAAGGTCAACGGCAGGTCGTTTCTGGAATCTCCAACCGTGTTTGTGCTACAAATATTTAAAACTAAATGTATGGGTTGATCTGCATCAAAGCCAAAATTAATGAAACTTACAGTCCAGTTTGAGTGAACTAGTAAACCGGTGAGTTCAATTAAAACTGTATATTTGGGTTGATAGTAAGGTTCAGTCATAGGATCTGGTAATAGTTTGTCACTGAATGGATCTTCCAGGTCTTTTTTCGTCTTGAAAACTCTACTTTTTAACCTAGGAAAATTTTGCTATCTTTATTGAGTAAAATCTAAACAAAGTGATTTAAAAAGATAAAACTACCTTGCATAATATTGAGAAGGGAATGGAAGCTTAGAAAAGTCGTCCTCTATTGTGTTACCATTTTCATCTTTGTCTGGTAAACCTAAGTGGGAAACTTAATTTTCCGTTTCCATTTTACAAAAAGAAAAGATATGAATCGACTTACAGAAAATGACTGCAGACATAACCACACCGTTGATAAGTGTGAGTCCGAAGAATGCATAACCCAATTTTTGCCATTTTGTCAAAGGTTTTGGACCCTGAGGTGGTTCTGTCTTACTGGAGTCTTCACTACTTTTTCCATCACCAGAGCCGGTTTTTTCATTTTCTGTACCCTTTTCAGCTGTCAATCTGCACCAAAGGACAAAAATGAATGGAAAATTGTTTGTGGGTATGATAAGATGTTTCTTACTTTGATTTCATTACTTCATCAGCTAAGGACTTTGCAGAGTAATTTCTTGCCACAAAAACCACATTGGAGACCCCGAATGAACAATCCCATGGTGCCAAAACAGATTTTCTTTTAAACTGACCATTAGACTTTGGCAAGGTTGAGTGTGTGAAAAGAGACCTAGATGTGGTTGAAAATGTTCGAAGTAATAAATTGCTGGTTTTCAAAGCCATCATTTTGCAATTAATCACATTTAGTTTATTTACAAATATTTAACTTTTCTTTCGCACATTTTCCGAACATAAATTTTATCCTCAGTTTCAAGCTAGGCATGTTCATAAGATTACAAGCTTTTTTGTTATGTATCAAAATGCGATAGCTTTTTGCATCGCTGGTTGGCCTTCAAAGATATCTCATTGAGGAGTTTGTTTTGAGATATCTATGCATTTAAAGATTTTGGGAATACATAAAAATAAAAACAAAACAAATTCAAATTTAGAAAAATCAAGAATTTAAAAAGAATTTCTTAGTTATTTAGTTGCAACCCAATCTGCATTATTGAAGATTAGTTTGAGTTAAATATGGATTTTTCTCGAACATAATACTTGTGAAAAAATTAAGTTTCATCTGACCTGCGAACTATAGTTTCTTTCACACTTTTTTATTGATCAAACTTTGTTGAGATTCGGATGAATCCGACTGCTTTTCAGTCGAGAAAACTAAGTTTGAAAAATGCCTGACATCAAGAATCCTCAAATAATTCCCTATTGCGAAGAGTCTGTCGACATGACACTTTTTGACACTAAGTGGGTGCCGTGCTCAACTAGATTTGCAGTTTTGGGAACTCATTTGAAGGGAACAGGTGAGTTAATTCAACTAAGAAGGTCTTTTTTGGATCTGAAAAATTGGTAAAATACATTCCTTTCTAGGAAGTCTGCGCATCTATACCCTTGACTTAGAGAAAAAGGGAATTCGTCTCCTAGAAGAGCGTCAAACAGAATTTCCCATCAAATGTGGATCGTTTGGAGCGACAAGTCTTGAAGAGAGGCATCTTGCCACGGGAGACTTTAAAGTAAGTGATGCTTATTCAAAATGGACTATTTTGACATCTTGAAAAATGTTGCTTTTGAAGGGTAACCTTGATATTTGGGACTTGGAAAATTTATCCAAAGGACCTGTCCTGAAAATCCACGGCCACGAATCCATCATTAATAGTATAGATGGAGTTGGTGGTCTAGGTGAAGGTGCAGGGTCTCCTGAAATTGTGACAGGCTCTCGAGATGGACGAGTTAAAGTATGGGATGTGCGTGTGCGCGACAAACCAGTTGCATGCATGGAGCCAAGAAAGGATAGTGCTGGAGTTTTACAAAAGAGGTACAAACTCAATTCTAATAAAACAATAAAGTCAACTTTACAAAAGCCACGTTGTATATTAGGGACTGTTGGTGTGTTTCGTTTGGCAATGCACACAATGAATCTGAACGCTGTGTTGCGTCTGGTTACGACAATGGAGATGTGAAAATGTTCGACCTAAGGGCAATGAAGATCTATTGGGAAGATCATTTGAAAAACGGTGTCTGTTGTCTCGCCTTTGACCGAGTAAGCTGTATTTGTATCATTTATTGCTCCATCGATTTAGTCAATACACTTTTCCCTTATTAAAAAAACCTTGAAAAATTCACTTTTGTTGTAAATCGTCAAAGTATAATCTGATCAATGAGTCATTAAAACTATGTTGAAATTGATTTTTTAAAAAAAGTTTTGAACATTGTTTCTGGAAACTTTTCTTTATAGAAGTCGATTGAGATGAATAAGTTACTTGCAACATGCTTAGAAGGAAAATTCCACTTATGGGACCTAACAACAAAACACGAAACCGAGGGTTTTGCTTCAGTCACTCAAAAAGTGGAAAGGTCAACCTTGTGGTGAGTATGATTTGTTGGACCTCTTAAAATATTAAGACAACGTTCATTTCTGGAAATGTACCAATTTATTGGCTCAATGCTATTGAGAGTAATGCTTGTTTTTGAACAATTAGGGGAGGAAAGTTTCTACCTCAAAATCGCGAAATTTTTGCTGCTCTCGGGGGAAGTGGATCGATCTCCCTGTGGCGTTATAATTATCCAGCAGAAAGGACCTCAAAGCGAGAAGACGGCTCGATTGTTGGTGTTTCTGGATCCCTGACTAAACTTCAAGATACTCAGCTGGGTAACCTTTTGGTCATTTTTAAGACATTTTTTTCTCCAAATTGTTAAAATCAGTATTGACTTTTTCTAGGAGATCAGCCAATATCAGGCCTAGATTGGTCACCAGACAAGACTGGTTTAGCTGTCTCGACATCGTTTGACCAAAAAATCAGAGTACTCATCACAACAAAGCTAAATCTGCAATAATTTTTATGACCACGTGTTACTCAAGCGTTGTTTAAAAGCGATTGAATAAAAAGTTGAAACTGGATAAACGGCCTGAGAACTTTGACGCAACAATCAAATTATTCTTTCAGGTAAATGGAGAAGTCTGAGCTGGAAAAGAGAAAAAAGCATTGTGAAGAAGAATCGGCATCGCAAACGTCAGCTACTAATAAGAGGCACTCACTTGCTCATTTGTTTAACACGGCTGGAGAAAAGTTTGAGCAGCTCAGTAAGTAATTGGCCAATAGAAAACGTATCAGCCTCTGAAAACGTGAGGTATTTCGCGGTCCAACTAGCTTGGGCACTTCAAAAATGTTAAATCAGTTATCCCATGTTTAGCACTTATTTTTTATGTTGAAGCTATTGTATCTTATGGTTCATCGGGAGAGACCTGTCTTACCAGGGGTAAACTGCCAATAGGGATGGTAGATTGTGCCTTGGGGTTTTGTCCCTAAGGTCTTTTAGATCATGTCCCTAGCCGTGCCCTTGAACCGTTTGGCTACAGCGACCCCAAGTTTGAATGTAATCGTGCCCCCGATGATTGAATTTCTTCCAATTAAGACCAGTCATGTATGTCCAACCCGACCTTTTTTTCAGGTGTTGCAATTTTTCTCAACTTTTCAAACACAACAAAGGAAAGCGCTAGTGAAGGTAACAAATATATTCAAAATTATCTTATTTTGGAGTGTAAAATTGATTGATTTTATAGCTGCTCAAGAACTTCGTAGAAAAGCTGAAGCTGGGAAATAAGGTATTTGACACTTGTGCAAATGATTTTTGTTCGTCTTACTTTTACATAGTTTCTTAAAGATACAAACATGGACTCTGCAGGAATACCCGACAACAGCTCTACAAGTGATCAAGGTGCTTCAGCCCCGTCAGTGGATCCCCAAGTTGTACCTGAAAAAGCCAAGATATCTGGAGGGATTCTCGTCAGCTCTAAACAAAGGGGGAACCCTATTCTCAAATTTGTGCGAAGTGTTCCGTGGGAATTCACAGATTCAATCATTCCAGACTATGTGATTGGACAAAACTCTTGTGCTATGTACTTAAGCTTAAAATATCACACTCTTAACCCGAATTACATCCACGAAAGGCTCAAACAACTTGGAACAAAAGCGTACGCTCTAAGGGTGCTATTGGTTCAGGTAGACATTTCACATTGTTCTCAACATATTCAAGTTTTAAATTTTTAGCTTCCGAATATTAGGTTGATGTCCATGACCCACACCACTCCCTGAAACAGCTTATGAGAATATGTATTTTGGCTGAACTCACTCTTATGTTAGCATGGAGTCATGAGGAGGCTGGGAAAATCTTAGAAGTATATAAGGTAACACAGTATGATTTAGTAATTGATTACACTGGAACTTCGATTAAGAATTCTCCCTCTTCAGACATTCGAAAACAAGCCGCCTGATATGATCATGGAAAAGAGCAACCCAGATCCTCATTCAAAATTGGTACGAAATTAAAATTCTGTAAATTGTTCTTAAAAGTAAAACAGCTTTTTTAGATCGATACTTTGACCTCAGTGAAGTCTGTGAACAAAACAGACGCTACAACTCTTCTCTCCACCTTTGGCAGCTTCGATAAGATTGCGAAGGCATCTATGGAGGAACTTACTCTTTGTCCCGGATTTGGACCCCAAAAAGCTCAGAGACTTAGTAAAGTGCTCAACATGCCTTTCAAAAAAGCTCCGTTATAAATAACGGGATTGAGTTAGCGTTTCGATAAATGTGTCAATTCGTAAAGCAAGGTGTTATAATGTTAGACATATTTTTTTCGACATCGCCCCAAATACACTCAAAGTTTACTCTCAGCATTTCAAAAAATTCCTTTCGAAATTTCCCCCTCCTTCGGTCTAACTTACTAGTGAAAAAGTTAGAATGTAATTGCACGTGGCCAACAAAAAATAAGCTTGTAGTTGTAGAGTGAAACTAGTTCAATTTTCATCCATTTTTTCAGCAATGTTATCTTCGTCATCCGAATCAGATAAACTTTCGAGGGCAGGCTCCTTAGGCACCTTCCAAGCGTCATTTGGGTCCAAGTCAGAGAGAGAAATAACTGACGCTCGAAATGGACCCAATCTTCGTCCAGAGCCAGACTTGATGGCTCGGCAAGGAAATTCTTTTACTGCTGTCTTGCCTTGTTGCTCGTTAAGGGCAAGTAAACACCCTAAATTTGCCACGTCATGGGGACCCCGGAGCTCGATAGGATTTAATGCCTCACTAGAAATTATCACATTTTTTGATTTACCAACAGAATGGTAGTTGTGTGCCTGCGTAATCGTTCTTCTCCGCGCTGTCGAATCCCTGGTGAGCAATCATTTAACTTTTGTTATGTTTGAAAATATCAACAAAACTACCTGATGATAGGGGAGTAGGTGAGTTCGAAAAAAATTGACTTTTCAACACATTCTTCATACAGCTTTCGGCTCCACCTACAAAAAATTGATCTCATTTCAATCAAATCACGAGAAATGGCTACAACAATAAACCTCATATTTGTTGCCAGTTCATTATCAAATGAAATGATGTCAGGCTTAAATCCACTCTTCAGTAGGTTTTGTAAACTTGCTGTTGATTCTGGGCTAACAGAGATTAAATCGTATTTGGAAACTACTTTGGACCTATTGAAAATGGTCAAAAACTCGTTGTTTTGAAAGGCGATGTTGAGTCTGGACAGGATAACTGGCTTTTTTCCCTTTAAAGATAAATCTGAAAAAAAGTACTTCAAAACGTGTCATTGGTTTATAAATCTACTTGGTGATGGTTATACCAGGATAATCTTCTGTCGATAGCATTAAAAGAGGTGGTTCTGGAAATTCGATCAGGCTAACGTCCTCTTTACTCTTTTTTGATTGTTGCTTCTTTTTTGATTTGAATTTCTTCTTGGTTGATCGTTACACTTAGTGCCAAAGTTTGAAACCCAAGACTTAATGCTCTGCGGACTACATCGATCTTAGAGTTTCCATCTTGACCAGCAGATATGGGAATATTTAAGTCACAGTAACCTTGTCCAAAGGGCAATGAAGTCATCTTTTCAAATTCACTTTTCACCAAAAAATAATTTATCGAGTTTTATTTCAAAGTAAAAACATGTGTTATTTTCCTGCTTTTTTTTGTTGTGATTTTTTACGGAATTATATATGGCTTTGGCGTGCAGTAGAAATCTATGAATTGAGAAAAATGTTTTTGTTTTTACTTTTTTTGTCAACTTCAGAAAATTGAAAAATTCTAAATTTCTAATCAAAGCATGCGCTCAAAAGGTTAAGTTGAGAAAAACTTTCTGAAATTTACAGCTAAAAATTGTAATTTAAGTGAGTGATTAAATTTCAAGATTTTGTGTTTTGAATTCATTTGAAATTATCTGTGTTAAATAAAGTTCACAAAAAATGTCAGACAAGGGACGTAGATTTGAGGATCGTCGTAGAAACGAAAGAGGTGGTGGCAAGGGAAAAAATAAAAAACCAGCTTCATCTAATGAACAATCGACTCCAACAAGGCCAATCATTTTAGCAAAGCCAGATCGAGACAGAGAATTTCCAAGCTTACAACAGGCACACCAGGTATTAAATAAAACACTAAAAAACAATTGAGTATTTTAATTTGATGAATTTAGATTGAGATTGCTCGGAAGCCTCAGCCTGAAGTCCTCAAGCCAGATCACTCCCAAACAGAGGGAGTGTCAAGATCCAATGCAGCCAAACAACTTCTCAACAGAAAGGATTCAAGTGCTAGTCGAAGCGTCAGTCCAAAAACTGAGGCTCCAGTTCAAATATCGATTATCTCGTCGCAAATGCAACAACTCCAGTTGTTGCCAAACTTTATGTCTACCAAGCCGATAAAGATTATAGACGAGCAAAACTTTGTTGAAAACTTCAATGACTTTTTGACGGACAACAGTGAGTTCACTGTTGTTGGCATTTTTGGTCTACAAGGAACTGGAAAATCTACAATAATGACATCGATCGCTCAAGCACTAATTGAAACATCCAAGGAGACTGAAGATGAGACAAAGACATTTTTCAGAGTTCAAAGTTTCGAAAGGCTCATGTCTGCTGAGCATTGCACCAATGGTGTACAAGTTTGGATCAGTCCTAAGCACCGAGTCATTTTGATTGATACTCAGCCCATTAATTCTCCCTCTTGTTTGGACAGAGCCATACAGGCAAGTTTGGAGCGCTCCCATTTCATTTATACGATTACAACTTATGATTGACATTTCAGCTTGACAAGAAGAACTCTTCAGACTATGCTAGTCTTGAAATTACAAACGAAATCCAAAGCTTACAACTTATTACATTTCTTTTTAATGTATGTCACGTAGTATTAGTGGCTCAGGAAGAAGCTTTCGACGATACATTCATGAGGTTTGGTTTTGGAAAGAATTAATATTGATTTTTCTCATCTTTGATATGAAAAATTTAATGTTTTAGATTTATTCATACTGCCGAAATGTTGAAGCCATACTCGCCAGCTATTGTGACAAACACTGCAAGTGCAGGAGTGGAAAATGATAACCAGCCCAGGATAGCTGATTATTTTCCAGATATCATATTTATTCATAACAAATCAAAGGTTTGAACCCCATTATTTCACCCTTTTTATGCAATTAAGTTTGGCACATTTCTAACAGTGTGAAGACTTGACTTTGAAGAACTTACGCCGGCTGAAATCAACATATTTGAAAATGATGGGACGGTCATCTTTGAGATACGCAACGTGTGCAGGCTTGGCACAATCCGACTTTCTTGGAGATGAACTCGCTGACGATAAAGGTACTCTTGAAAACACCGACAGTGTGAATGTATGCTTGCTTCCAGACTTTGACAGTGTCAAAATTGCACAGTCTTCAAGTTTAAGTTTCAACCATTTTGGACGTCTTTTGAGACAAAAGGCTCTTTCCTCGGTGCCAAGGCCTTTAACAACTACACCAAAGCTTAGTGAAAAAGCCTGGTTCCTGCATGCTAAAAAGTCTTGGGATATAATAAAGTCATCTGATATGTTCCATGATTATTACAAAGTCATTACAAGTGATTTTCAATGAAAATAGAAGAAAAAGTTTATAATATAAATAAATGTTTCACTCTCGCCGGAATCTTTTTGATAAGAGGTTGCGTGACCTTCCAACATGCTCTAGGCAAAAATATGTAAACAAACCGTCAAAGTAATTATCAACAGTATCCTTTCAGTAATCAGTTTTAAAGAAGCAAAAGAAATAGAGACAAGTCGAAAAATGCCTTGCTTGTGTCTCGAAACCAATGTTCCTGAATCTGCCTTTGATCTGGATGGATTTTCAACTGAGCTAGCTTCGGCAATAGAGTCTAGCTTGGGCAAGCCGATAAACTACGTGATGGTATCAGTGAAGCCAGGCGTTTGTCTCACTTTTGGCTCAGCGAAAGGTAGATAAACTTCCTTTCTCTCAACTCTTTTGATCATCTCTGATAGAAAGTACCTTAACAGATCGCAAAAAGCCTGCTGCCTATGCCACACTTATGAGCATTGGTCAACTTGGTGTTGAGCAAAACAAGAAACACTCTGCCAACCTGTTTCCGGTTATTAAAAAGCATCTTAATGTGGAATCGGACAGATGCTACATTCTTTTCCAAGTGGGTAACCCATTCATCTCATACCTTCAAGATTTCAACAGATTTTGACCATAACTTTAGGACGCAAAGAGCTCAGATGTTGGCTTCAAAGGAACAACATTTCATGAGATCATGGGAAAGTGACGGAACAAATGGTATCCCGAAAAGTTTAAATTGTAATCAACTGTCAAAAAAAACTTCTTGAAAATGATGAGGCTTTTTTATTGCTTGACAATATGCTTTTCAATTTGGTGCATGATTTTAAAGCCATCTGTAGGAGTTCCCTCGTCACCGAGGATCACGGCCAGTTGTGCATCGGGAACTATCATCCTTCCGTTTTTGCTTGACTGCAACTGGTGACTCTTCACGTACATCCAAATTTTCCTCACAATTTCATATCTTGTGGCCATGTCTGTTCCCGTAATTTTTCTTAAAGCTGGACAACACTCGACCTCTTTGTAAAGATTGATGTGACCCCTTGTACAGGAGGACCGATCAATGGAGGTCATTCCTTTGCAAAAAGGACATCTTTTTCGTTGAACTCGCTCTCTTGCCATCTTAACTTCACAAAAAAAATTTCGCTGCTACGAAATTCTCTGATTGGAGTTGAATAATTCATTATGTATTTTGGCAAAAACAGGCTGAAGACAAAATTTTACAATTTTTGAAATCACATACACTTTTTTTCACTCATCAGCCCACGAAACGTGGGGCTGGTTAACCTCAAGAGGTTTTTACTCCGACGAGATAGTAGTCAGGGCTGAATTGAAATGCCACTGGCTGTGTAGTCAACGGAACTTGGTGTCTGTGCTGAGGGACTAGGGTAAAATGTCTGGTATTGTCAGTTCCACAGCTCAAGGGTCTATGCTGGAGTCCTTGCTCACAGCCCAGCTCACAAAATCTGATGGAGTATTTTTCAATCCAAAAGGTGGGATATTTTGGAATGGTGGTGAGTCCTCAGCACGTGCCATCCGGTCGAAAGCGGAGGGGGAACCTCTTCCAAGAAAAACTCCTTGATTTTTCTTTCAGAAGACCCCAACACGTGCAATCCGGTTTAAGGGAAAGAGGAACTTGTTTTTTCCAATTTGCAGACTTACATAACATACACTTATAAAATTTACTTATATTGCTTCTTTTGAAGGTGTGAGCTTTTTGGTCTTAAATTGCCTGATGGCAAAGCCTATCAAAAGATAAACGTTTCAAAAATGATGCACGCGGATCATGAAAAACAAAACAATGTTTACATTTTTTTACGAATTCCTGATTGACTGATTCAGGGCAAAGAAAAACCTCAAAAAATCAGATCAATTTCTTGGTGAATCTTGAAGTAAACTATTACTAAAAACTTGAGAAAGTAAAAGAATAAAGACGTCATCGTGTCTAATGGCTGCTAAGTTAAAGAAAAGGGCTCTTGCTGAGTACCAGTCTCAGGTACACACAGAGGACCCTGATAAGCCGGGTAAACGATTTCAACTTTTTATCTGCACATTATAATCTTAATAGTTTAATTAAATTATCAAATGGAATAGTTCCGGAGGCAACGGGTGCAGAAAGCGCAGTTAAAAAGCTTCGATTGCAAAGTGGGGGCCTTAAAAGTCGACTCTCACGATCAGTTTCTTCTTCAAGTAAAGTCAGAACCTCATCACAGTCTACAGATTCTGGGCTAAAAGAGTTACCCTCTGTTCTTGGACTAGAAAAAATTATCAAACCTCAAGATTTAGCTTCTACCATAGTACAGCTTACACCCAGAATAATCTCGAGGAGTTTAGTAAAAGACGAGTTGAACGAAATAATCTACAGGCTGACAGAGTTCGGAAATAAAAAATCTGGTGATCCAATTATAAAGTCTCAGGTAATTAGTTAAACAATTTTTAAATTTAAATGAAAATATAAAAGAAGCAGAAAAACGATTAATTTTCTCAAATTTGACCTAAGAATGAAAATTCTCTGGTTTCCTTAATCTTAAAGACCAAAACAAAAGAATTTCTTTGTTAACGTAAGTTTGAAAACTCTTCATCTTTTAAAATCTGTATTTTGTCCAAAAAGTATTGGACTTGAACGAACTGGTTGATAAAGTTGAAAACTTTCAATTTTATTAGAGTTTTTAATTTTTCCAGATTTATCTGTGCTTATCAACAATCATGAACTCTTATTTGGCATTGGAACAACATGGAAATTGGTAAATGAAAAAAAATGTCATTTGAACATTGATAAAAGTCCAATGGGGAAGGTTTTTAACGAATTTTTTTTGTTCAAAACAGGCGAGATGGGGAGCTAGAGGAAATGTCTTCATTTGTGAAGCTGTTGTTAAAGGATCGTTGTGACGAATGGGGCAACCAAATGTCTCAGGAAAAAGATAATCAAGTATGACCACTTACGTTTTGAATTGAAAAATTTATGAGTAAGTTGTGCTCTTCTAGGTTGCTGCTGCTGGGTTTTCTGTGTTAGCAGACTGGTATAGTTTAGGTCAACGTTTGAGCTCAAACTCTCAATCACACCTACTAAATTTGACAAGAGAAGCCCTTAAACGAGAGGGCCACTTGGTAATTTTTCCTATAAATAAGTACAAAATTATCAGTTAACATGGCATTTCCATATTTAAGATAAAA
>Ga0194133_10002860_pt1 | contig 25554 bp, 18 predicted proteins | sample TA2KigOf40mmetaG_FD_155448 | JGI IMG/M metagenome (GOLD analysis project Ga0194133, IMG submission 155448) | Freshwater microbial communities from Lake Tanganyika, Tanzania - TA2015055 Kigoma Offshore 40m | ecosystem: Environmental > Aquatic > Freshwater > Lake | place: Tanzania: Lake... | reverse complement strand
GATATTGCAAATGAAATGCTTGATAGTCTTTCAAGCGAACATGGAATTGGTATTTTAAAAAAAGTTGATAATGTTACCGACCAAAAGCTAGTTATCAGGTTTGCAGACACTTCATACCCTGCAATCAAACCTCGCGGCAGCACAGATGATTTCTCCACAGAAAATGTAATGCAAAAAACAGCCGCTGTTTTTGGATCAATGGCGCTTATGGGTCTTGTCGGTATCGCTGTTTTAAAATCAAACAATCAAAAAAGTCTTATCAACTTGCAACAAAGAATGCAGAAATCTAATGATACATTTAATGAAAAAATAGCTGCAGAAAAAGAACGCCTTGAAGCCAATCAATCTGCTAGCCCAGGGGAAAAAAAAGAGGGTGATCCAAAAATTGATGAATTAGCAAAACAACGCGCAGCTCAAGGTAAAAAATGGAGCGATTTTATCTCAGAACAACGCAAAAAAGAAGATGATGAGTTCGCCTCAAAACTCAAAGACCCAAATCTATCTGCACAACAAAAAGCAGATCTTCAAAAAAAAGATGCCGAACGACAAAAAAATCGTACCAGTGCTGACTCATATCAAGAAAGAATCTCAGAAGCCCAAATGCAAGGCGGGCTTTCAAACACACTCTGGGCAGACAGAAAAAATACTCGAAACGAATGGCTGAATGAAAAATCAAATTTCTCGGAAGAAATTAATGAATGGAAAGGCGTACGAGGCAAAAATACCACCGCAGACAGAGAATCCGATAAAGCATTTTATGACTCTTTACTAAAAATGACACCAGAAGAACGAAAAGCCGCACAAGAAGCACGAAACAAAGAAATCGCTGACAAAAAAAATGCCGCTGTTGATGCAAAAAAAGAACGTAATCAATATTGGAAAAGTGCGCGAGAACAAGGCGGGTTTACAAATAACGATGGCTCTGCAATGTCAAAGTCACAGATGGTAAAAAAAGTCTTATGGAATAACGCCCTTAACAGAGGAAACTCCTCATCTAAAGATGAATCAAAAAAACGAAAAAACAAACTCACCGCTGTTGCAAAAGTTGCTGCTATTGGCGCAAGTATTGGAGCCCTTGGCGCAGGGCTTGCCGCTATTGACGACTCATCATCTACGATGGTTACCAGCCTTATCCCCTGGGAAATTCCCGATGGAAAATTTAGATGCCCCATTTATAAAAATCCACAAATCCTCGGCTTTGGCTCAAGCTTTATTCAAAATTTTGAAGAAGGCTCTATCTTAAAAATTCAACGACTTATGGGCTCAGGAGCTGCATGGCTACAAAATCCCCTTCCCTCCCCACTCAACTTTACTCTTCGATTTAAAGTGCGCGTTCAAGACGCTGGCGGAGTTCATATTTTACTCCGTAAAGGACTCAATTTTTCTTCCCAAGAAGACTCCGACCTTAATTATCAAACAAAAATTATGTTAGGCGTTTTTGATAACTCCGCAACTGCAATCGTCGATAACGGCGAAATCGTCGCCCAAATAAAAAAAGATCAGTATCCTGCAGCTGCAATTCCACCAGGAATATTTACCCCATATTGGCTTAGCTATAATAACGGATTTATCATGCTCGGTTTTGGCAATCCCGGAAATAACGTCATTTTAAGCTGGCAAGACCCTGACCCCGATTTATCAATCGATCGAATTGGCTTTAGTTGCGACGTCTCAAGTGTTGAATTTAGCGAAATGTATATCTCTCCTGCTATTGAACCTGTTTTTACCCCAAAAGAATATTTTTCAAATAAATCAGAACAAACAATTCCATCAAAAACTGTTTGGCTGCAACAACAACTGAGAGAACCTGGTCGAGGCATGATTGGAATCAAAAAAAAGGGTTCTAGCCCGCTTAATGTTATCCTTGCACTTGAAGGAAACGATGATGCGCCACAAGTTCAATTTACCCTCGGCTCAAAAATAGACGAACCTATTATCGTTCGCTACAAAAGCTCCGAAACTGGCCAAACCGTAGAAGAGCAAGTTGGTGTAATCTCTGATCCCTACGAATCAAACCCCGCTGAATACGAAACGTTTTGGATTAGTAATTTATACGGTCAATTTACGATTGGTCACCCAAAACCACCCAAAGACTATCCAGAAAAAGAACCGAAACAAGGAAGCAATTTAATCGCGTGCGCAACAATCCCTTCTCTTGCAACAGCAGATGTAATTGGACTTGCAAGCGCAACCGATGATTCAGTGGTCGTAAAAAATATTTCTGTCCATCCCGCAATCGAACTCGAAGAGTTCTTGCCACCTGGATACATTGAACGAAGAAAAATTGCCGGAACCTTAAAATTAATTTCACCGTTTGCGTATCAATTTAGACAAGCAGGACAATCTATCGAAGTTAACGATAAAATCTCAGGCCAAACATGGTACCCTGCAAAAACACCACAACAAAGCGCCACCTATTTTTTCAATACGATCATTCACCCTGATGGCGACCTTGAAATGAAAGATCTTGGATCTCCAAAAAATATGGTTAAATTTGGTATCAGTGCTGCTGCAACTGCGTTACAACAAGCCGCAGGGTTGGTAAACACGACCGCAACAAAAATTGGCCAAACTGGTGTTGACCCAATAACACAAATAATCACCGCTGCTGCAAGTATTGGACTGACTGGTGTTGCTCTTGGCATAAACACGGCCGGCGCTGCATTACAAGCAGAAGCAAAACATGGATTTAGAGATCAAAATGCATATGTGTTCACAGAAAAAGCAAACAAAGAGGCTGCAGGATCTACAACCGTCACCCCTGAAATTCAAGAAAAAAGAGAATTGATTGCTCAATTAATTGCTCAATCAGAACGAAACAAAGCAGCTTATTATGAACGACTCAGCTCGCTAAAACTTCTTGAAAAGAACACAGAGATTCTAAAAAGCGGAAGTATTTGGACAAAAACTGTGGCCGATCGGCACAAAGAAAAACTTAACTACTTTGAACAATATGTAAACAACTATAAAAAAATTATTTCTCTCATAGACCATCCAATGATCATAAACCCTTCAATCAAAGAAGCTATTTTTAATGGATTATTTTTTATCTACCAATCTGTCGCAACTATTTACACACAAAAAGAAGACCTTCCTCAAAAACAAATTATGACAGACGCTGTGATTGAACTTCTCATAAATGCACGATTAAACCAATACGTGCTTAACAACAAAACAAATGATGATAAATTTAGAGAAAGAACATGGTCAAAATGGATTCAAGATCTTGCATTATCAGCGATAACACAAGATCCACCACAAGATTTTACTCTCAACCCAATGTTTGGCGAATATGTGTGGCTTGATGAGCCCTTCACTCTTCCATCTGGAGCAAATGGATCTGTTTTTTTTGAAGCAAAAAGCTTAGGTGATATTTTTGTTGGATTAATCGACAATCCACAACTTGTACGAAATACCGAAGCAGATTTATATGAAGTTGTTTTTGGCGGAAACAATAATAGTTCATCATTCTTGAGAATAAAATCATTGGGCCGATCAGTTGCACAAGTTTCAGCAGTTGATAATCCAAACGCACAAGTTACTCCAATGGTCAAAGAACAATTTTGGGTATCAATTAAAAACGGAGTTGTTTCTGCGGGCAAAGGAGACTGGGGCGAAAACAAATTGTTTGAATGGCAAGACCCATACCCTCTTGCAAGCATTAAATACATTGGACTTTCTACCTGGAATGGACCTGTGTCGATATCAAACATCAAAGTCGGACCCGCGGTAGAAGACTTAACACCAGGCCTCAAAAAAATGTTACTCGCAAAATCGTATGCAAAAAAAATATCTGATGAAGAAAAAAATAAAAAAACGTTATTACAAGATACATTTTCTGATCTAGATGAAAATGATGCACTTGCAAATGACAATCTCACTCAAAATGATTTTGAACGTAATGATTCCTTGTTATACGATCAACTTGAGATGCCAGATATCGATGAATTAACCAAAGATGTCTTAGAAGAAAATATCAATCTAGTAACAAAACAAACCAGTCAACTTAAATTACTCCCTACACAAAAAACCACTCCTCAAAAACCAACTGATAAAACAAAAACAACAGACAAAGATGGAAAACCACAAACAGCTGCCCAACAAAAACAACAAATGGCTCAGATGGCTGGCGGATCTCTCAGTGGGCTGGCCCAAGAATGGCGACAACTTGTTGGAGCAAAAGGAATAGCTGGCAATATCAGAGAATCTCTTGCTAAACGAGCAGAAAGAATTAAACAAAATAACGAGAAGAAAAAAGCTCTTGCGTTAGAAAAAAGCAAGGCTCCTGAACCTAAGGAAAATCAAAAAATTTCAATACTCAAAAGATTGGTCAAAAAGATTACACCACAAGATAAATCGAGCACAAAAAAATCACCGCGAATTGAAGCTGTTAAGCCAACTACAACAGATACACCAGCTACGCTTGTTGCTCGCTTTAAAACAAGTCTTACTCGACTAAAAAAAGCTCTCACAAGAAAAAAAGGGGCTCGTAAAGAATCACAAACCCCTGCAACTGAATCAAAGACTGAACCAGAACTAAAAACAACTGCCGAATCAAGCGCCCCAAGGCTTCAAGCTGGACTTTAAGGCTTCGGCTGGATTGTCAAAAGCAAATGCTCTCACACGAGCCTCGGGAACGTTTTTTGCAACATACTGATAGCCACAGCCATAATCTTGGTACAACGAATCAATATAATTCTGAATTGAGTCAAAGTCTTTTTCTTCTTCCGCGTTCAAGAAAACCTTTTTTAAGCGAGGTAAATTTCTGTAATTAAAGTAAGACAACGTTGCCTTAGGATTTACCAGAGAAATAACATGGCTCCAAATAGATTTAACCAACACTGCATTCAATGAATTAAATGGAATTCCCATAACAACTGCATCAAACTTAATGCCTGGATTAAAATCGGTAATCGACATATTGTGGATTTTAATTCGCGGATCTGAGCCAAATTTTGCTTCAAGCATTTCGCACAGCTCAGATTCGAGCTCAACCAAATGAAGGGTATCTGTCTGCCCTAGCTTTTCGATAATTGCATGTGTAGAAATGCCAGTTCCTGGTCCAACTTCAAGAATATTTCGAGAAACACCTTCAACAGAAGGTTTAATATGATCAGCCAACGCCTGTGCAAGAAATTTTGAACTTGGTGCCACCGCGCCAATAACTGTGGGTCTTTTGCAATATTCAATAAAAAATTCAATACACTCTTTTGGTGGATTTCCACAAGATTTTTGAAACGCAAAATACCCCGCAAGGGCAGCGCCCACAAGAGCTACACCTGTACCAGCTGCAAGAATTATTTTTTTCTCACGACTTAACGCTGGTTTAACTGTTGAAAAATTCAATCCAGCTAAAAGAACTAAACCCAACAGATTTTTTTTATATTTAACAAACATCACTATAAACCCCTCCCCAAGATTACATAGATTGACCAGTAATACATTAATGCCACTCTTTTACTTTACTATAAGCAGTAAAATTCCCAACCGGATATCCGGACTTATACAAATAAGGCCCATTTATGCAAAAAAAGGCCATTTTTTCAATGGCCTTTTTCAAAAAAGTAAGCTTTTATTAAAAATTAAACATCAAATCTAATATCCGCAGGATTATTAAACTTAAAGTAAAATGTATTAATCGGTAAAACGTTTTTGTACTCGGTAGCTTTTCCTACACCATATAATTTATGTAAATCACTCAAAAAGGTTAAATTTACCTTATAATCCGCAGTTTTCTTTGCATCAAAGAAATATTCCATTTTTTTGAGTTTATCCATTTGGCAATACGCCACATACGAAACCGTTCCACCATCAGCAAGCATTCGCAAAACATGTGCCCAAATGTCTTTAACAACCGCAGCTGGGAAGGCATTAAACGGAACAGTAATAACAATCGAATCATATTTTTCAGACGGCTTAAAATCCTGGATCATTTTTTCATGCACCGCAATATTAAAATCTTTGTATTCTGGTGAGCAAAATTCACGCTCTAATGATCGACACAACTCAGGCTGCATTTCAACCAAGTCCAACGTATCACCTGGCACCATTTTTTTTACCAATCTACGCGTGACCGATCCTGTTCCTGGCCCTACTTCCAAAAACCTACGTGGCTTCTGGCCAATTTGCTTAGCCTGAATACATGCAGTAGCAGCATCTCCAAGATATGGCGAACAAGGCCCAAAGCCTCCCATTTCTCGTGGATTTTTTGCAAATTCTTTTGCAAACATCCAGACATCGTTCAGTGTATTTCCACAATACAATTGGGCACCAACATACAACGCTGAAAGAACAGCTACTACACCAAGGGTCTTGGCAGATTTACTCAAAAAACCAGCTTGCGTAGGTGTTGCAAAGCTAAAACACAATGCAACCAAAAGACCTTTTAAAAACAATTTTTTATACATGCGACAACTTCCTTTATTTTTATTCTTTAAACAAAGCTTTCACTGCTTCTATCGATTTTTTTTGCAAATGAGTAACAGTTATTGGAGGCCAACTCGCAACAACGCGAGCAACTCCCAAGCCACAAACATCAAACATTTTTTTCAAAAATAATTGATGCTCTTTGAACTTTTTATTTTGATCACCAAATGTTTTTAGGTTAATAAGCGTCGATCCACCCATTAATGCAACATACGAAATTGGAGCATTCTCAACCGCCAAATTAAATGTATGCTCCCACATTTGCTTCACGAGCTCAAGCGGTAATAAATTATACGGAATCGTTGAAATAATAACATCATAGGGTTGTTCTGTCGTGAAATCCAAAATTGAACAGCAATGAATTTTGACACGTGGGTCTGATACAAATTTTCGCTCAAGAATGTCACACAACGGGCGCTCAAGCTCTACACAATCTAAAACATCATTTTCTGTCATTTTTGATAGAATTTCACGCGTAACAATCCCAGTCCCAGAACCGATCTCTAAAATCCTTAAAGGACGACCCTTTTTCATTTCATCCAAAAGTTTTGAAATTGCTTCTTGGGCCAAAAATTTTGAACAGGGCGCCGGAAATCCTATTTCTTTAGGATGCCTGCAATATTCAACAAAAAAATCGTAACATTCTTTAGGAGAATTTCCACAATACGCTTGTGTCACCAAATAGAAAGCAAATGAAGTAATCCCAAAACAAGCAAGCTTACGCAATAAAGGCTTTACCTCACGAGCTCCAAGAGCTAACAAAACTAATAAAATTAAAGATTTTTTACTAAAAAAAGCCATTTTTATCATTTTTTACAATCACTGATAGATATATAAAAACTATCAATTACAGAAAAACTTTCAAAAGGCATCCGGCAAATGATTTTTTATTGATCTTTTTTTGAAAATTTCAATAAGAAAAGCTAAGATAGGGGTTTTTTATTATTTTTTGATAAAAACAATAGATATTTTTAAAAAAAGTTTAAATTCAAAGAAAAAATATAATTAAAAAATTGTAACATACTCCAATCAAAATAAGCTTTTAAAATAAAGCCCCAGACGACGATTAATAAACATTATTTTTTATAGAAATAAACAAAAACCATGAAAAATCAATTCTTTTTATTATTTCTTTTTTTATCTACTTCTCTACTTTTTCCGGTCACAAAAGTGCACAACCCTGATGGGACCATTGTGTACCAATGCGATCATTGTGATGAGACTTATGAATTAATCAACACGGCAAATATTCACGAATTGCTCACCCATCCCGCAGTTGAAACTAAGCAACCTAGTAGCGATCACCTATATCGCAGAGAACAAACTGAAGAAACACCTTCAGATCATTCAAAGCTTCATCTGAAACCACTACTAATAAACGAAGACGCTCAGAAACCGAGACAGAGACCAAAAGCTTATCATCTGCAGAAACCCATAAACGAACTCTCACCAGCGAAAAACATTATAAATGCGAAGTATGCGGAGAATCTTTTACCCAATCAAGTAACCTCAAAAGACACAACAGAACTCACACTGGCGAAAAACCTTTTAAATGCGAAGTATGCACAGAATCTTTTAGCGCATTAGATAACCTCAAAAGACACTGTCTAATTCACACCGGTGAAAAACCTTTTAAATGCGAAGTATGCGGAGAATCTTTTACACGGACTGAAAAGCTAAATACACACAAACGGACTCACACCCGTGAAAAACGTTATGAATGCGAAGTATGCGGAAAAAATTTTAGCCTACCCTCAGGCCTGAAGATACACAAGCGAACTCACACTGGTCAAAAACTGTATGCCTGTGAGTTTTGCAAAAAAAATTTTAGTGTAGCCTCAAGCCTGATCAAACATAGACGAACTCACTCAGGCGAAAAACCGTATAGTTGTGAAATTTGCAAAAAAAAGTTTGCTGTCAATTCAGATCTGACTCGACACAAACAAATTCACACCGGCGAAAAACCATATACCTGTACAGATTGCGGAATATCTTTTACAGAAGGCTCAAGCCTGAGAAGACACAAACAAATTCACACCAACGAAAAACTTTATGAATGCAAATATTGTAAATACAAAACCTCAAGACAAGATATCCTCAATCGACATAAAAAAAGTTGTAAAAAAGACACAAAAATTGATGTCGCAGAAGATACCAATGATACTGTGAATAAATATTAATTTTTAGAAAGAATCCTTTTTTTAATTTTTTAATAAAAACAACTCTGCCTTATTTTTTATAACAATTCTTTCTTTAAACTCTGTACAACCCATTCCATAAATAGCTAAAAAGACTGCATCTGCACGTTTTTATTTGTGGATGTGATGCCAGCGTGATAAGTGTAAAAAAAATAATTCTTCTCACAACAATAAGCTTTTCAATTTTAATGTATTGCCCCAAATCAGAGCATGGTATGGGTTTTTTACAACGAGTGAGAAACAACTCAATATACGCAATCGACTTTTCACAAGAAAAAACCTTACTCGATTTTCTCCCAGAAGGAACTGTTATTAGAATAAAATCGCTCCGAAAAGAATATGGCCCTACTGGTCGATATTATGCGGTTCGTAGATTAGTTGGCGCTTATCGCCTACAAGCAGACACCATTGATCCTGAAGATACAGCTACTCACTTTGTGGTCAAACGATATGTTGCGCGAGATTTCTCTGAATACATGGGATTGTACTCAGATTCTGCGGAAGGACTCTTTTTACAAACAAATGATTCAAGAGCTGCAACATTTTCGCTCCAAGATATCATGAGCGATACCAACGCCTCTGGACATTGGTCAATCGTTGATGCATCGGGCGAAGAAAAACCAGACCAGAAAAACTTTTTAGACCCTCAATATGCCTCAACAGTCTTTAATGCATGCTACCTTAAATCACGCGTTTCAGGCTTTATGCAATCACGCGGAACGCCACAAAATTATACCGGACTCAAAGCTCCCGTCAGCAAATCTGTGAATGCCGTTCTGTCAGGAAACGCTAGCTCAACAAGAAATACTAATAATTCAAATCCAACAGGAACTCCCCAAATTAACCAATCAGGAACCGGAACATCCAACGGCACCAGTTCAACAACTCCAGAAAAACCAAAAGAATCTCCAACCGCACTTGGATCCTTAAAATCACTTTCTACCGATCGTTGTATTGCGCTGTGCTATCTTAGCTCCTCAAATATTTTTGCAATCAAACAAAATGGAACACCACTAAGAAAAAAAGAAGATGATTCATGGGAAGCGTTGGACCAAGGATTAAATGGTGCTGTTTTAACTTCTATCTGCGGAGCAAATGATGGCTCACTGTGGGCAACAGATCAAAGTAATAATCTCTGGTCATTTGATGTTCCATCTGCAACATGGATACGCTCACCACAAACACCAGCAACCAGCTCAGTAGTTAAAATTATTCTTTCTGATGCATCTAATGTATGGGTACTTGGGAGCGATGGCGCATTATTTCAACGAACAAAAACAGATGAATCTTTTGTATGGAAAGTTCCTTCTTTTTCGCTTCCAGATGGCGGCATTAAAGACATCAGCATGACCTCTGATGGAACAATGTTTGTAATTAGCAACGATTCAAAAATTTACAAAGGAACCAGAAACAACGACTCCTATTCTTTTTCACTCTTTGCTCACCCTGCAAACCTTGTATCAGAAGTCCCATTTACAATCGCGAGCGGATCGCCAACATTTGTTTCTTTCACGACATCAAAAAACGAAGTATACATCCTTGTGGATGGAAAAAGCGGATCCACCAAGGATAGCTGGAAAAAATTAACCCAAGATGATCAAACAACACCTATCAAATTTAGAACAATTGCCGGATTCAAAGATAAATCTCTTGTTGGAATTGTATCAAATAGCGGTCAATCAAATGACAATACAATAATGCTTGTCTCCAACATAAAAACAACCTGATCGGAGTAAAAATTCATGATAATTAAAAGTTTAAAATATCTTTTGTTACTCCTTTGCGTCTCATCGCCAGTAAATATTAAATTCTCCCCAAAGGGAGGCAAAAAAAACAACACCGCAGCTCCAGTAGCGCCATCTGCGGCCGAACTAGCAGCAGCTGAAAAAGCACGCCAAGAAGCAGAACGATTAAAAATATTAGCCGACCAGAGAGCTGTTCATTTTGGCGATAAAATTGTCATCCGAAGCAAGACTGCCTACAACACAATAACAGCAGCAAATGGACAAAGCGCATCACTTGCCCTGCGTTCTGCAAAACCTGATTTAAAATTTTCTGATGCCACAAATCAATTATGGTATGTAAAAGGAAAACACACTAAAAGCGATCCTTGGAATTGCATTCCTGGAGACGATGTAAAAAACGGAGATATTGTTCGAATCGAATCAGTTCAACATGGAACAAACTTAAGCTGTAGCGGATCTGGCGATTCTGTCATTCTCGTTTTAAATGGAACTAAAGGAATCGGTTCGACCAAAGACAACTGGAAGCTTGTTGCACAAGGTGGATCTATCTGGCGATGGGGTGCTCCATTTTCCTTAATCAATATCGACACCGGATTTGTTATCAATGCAACAGCGGAAGGCGGTATTAATGTAATCAAATCATTAGCTGCAAAACCAAAATCTAATGCCGATGAAATTCCGGGAACCGACGATGCAACTTCAAAAGTCTTACAAGAACAAATGAACAAAGCAGACAAAGCTCAACAAGATGCAAGTACTCAACCAAATCAGACTCAAGCAAAAAAAGAGGCTCCAGCAAAACTTGATACACCTGCACCTGCAGATCCTCAATCTACTACGTTTTGGGTGTGCGACGCACAAGTTGCTATTCCACCAGAAGATGATATCGCCTGGACAGGATCTCCCTCTGGATCGCCAGCAGAAGCAGATGATTCTGCCATGGTTGCTCTTGAAATTGTCAAACTCGGAATGGGTGGCGGAATTCCACCACAAGCAACACAAGATTTTGTTGCACTCAGTGCAGACAAAAAACCGTTTCTCTCTGGATTTGCACGGGACACGATTGATGGATTTACCTCTGGCTTTATGCTTGATGTCAGTCCTCTGCGCAACAAAGGTGCTGCATGGTTGGGAGAATCTCTCAAGACCCCTGGCAGGGCTACCATTCAATTTCGCGCTAAAGCAGAAGACAAAGGAGACATTCAAGTTGTTTTTGCGCAAGATATTGGTATCGATTTTGCATACAAAATTCGCCTTGGCGCATACGATAACACCAAATCCGTTATCACAAAATATGAACGTATTGGCGCCCTTCTTGTGCCTCAAGAAGTTGCCGTTATTCACGTTGACGAAAACCCCCTTGCAGCGACTCGACCTGGCGTATTCAGTGATTATTGGATTACACTTGATAATGGACTTATTTTTGTTGGCGTTGGACCAAATCCCGGCGAAAATATCTTTTTAACATGGCGAGATCCAACGCCGCAATCAGATATCAGACGAATTGGCTTTGGCACAAACATGACAGGCGTTGTATACACCGAAGTAAAAGTTCGCCCTCCAATCAAATCTATTCCACCAACTCGAAAATATTTTCCAAGCGAATTCATTCAAGCGCAACCACCAACAATTACCGCAAAAAATTGGGGCTCTACCTTATTTGTACCAAAAACAACTGCTCCTGACGAAGCAGGATCTGCAGAATGGTCAGCATTTCCTCTCCGAGTTCCTGGTCGCGGTAGTTTTAGCGTCAATCTGAATGGAACAAAAGAAACCGCTGTAATTATATCTGCATCAAAAGACACTTCAGACGATTTTTATGCAATTATCTTTGGCGCAGAAGGAAATGACGGAATCAGAATCAAAAAACACCTCAAGGGAGAATCTTCATACACAACACTTGCAAGCGTTGGAAGCAAATTTTATAACGCGCTCAACTTATCACCAACTAAAATGTCAAAATTCTGGGTGAGCATCACTCGTGGCCAAATTCTTGTTGGTATGGGAAATATTGGTGAAAATATTGTTCTTGGCACACAAGACCTGCTGCCACTTCTTAATGTTTTTGAACTAGGATTTGTTTCAAACTCAGGAGAAACCGGCACATACACCAACTTAAATATTACATCTCCAGTTGCTCTTGATATCACGCAAGAAGAAACATCCTATCAGCGAACTGCAAACCAATATGTGTACAGTGGATCTGTGTACATCGTGCTTCCATTTGAATACCAAATCGACCAAGAAGGACAAGCCGTTAAATTTATGGACAAAATTGGTGGTCAAACATTCTATCCAGGAGCAACACCACAACAAGATGCAAAATACTTCTTCATGATCACAGTTCAACCAAATGGATTCCCTCAACTTGATTGGGTCACTGAACCTGAAAATAAACAAATGATTGAACTGCAGAAAAAAATCACCATCAAACAAACACTTGCTGAATCGCTTGCAAGTGCTGGTCAGAGCGTTTCTGGTAGTGGTATGATTGGGGGTATTATCGGTACAGTTGCAAGTATGGCATTTGCCGGAGCGTCTGCTGGCGTTGGTGCTGAAGTTGGTAAACAAAAAGCAGAACTTGGTGCATATCGTGATGCAAGCGCATACGTGTACACAGACAAAATGTCGAACAGGGTTTTAGGAAACGCAAGCGTTCCTCCAGAAGCTCAAGCAAACGCTCTTGAAGCTAAAAGCAAAATGGATCTTGGTGGAAAATGGACACCATCTTCGACCGAAAAATACGAACGTTTAATTTCCCTCTATCAACAAGTTGTATACTTGGTTAATCACCCATACGTTGTACAAGATCCATCCATCAAACCAAATTTATTCAGCAGCATCACAGCTCTCTACAAAGCTCGCCAGGTATTGTACCCGGGCATCGAATACGAAGGCGCACAAGCTGCATATAACTCATTGCTCAGCTTACTTATTTCCGCTCATGACAACATTTACTTAATTAATCCAGACAAACCAGATGAAGCAAAACAAAAAGATATTTGGTACACCTGGATCAACGAACTTTCGCGAGACTTGCTTGCAAACCACGCGGAAAAACCTGTTGATCTGCAGCCCTTCCACGGAGAATATATTTGGCTCAGCTTCACCCTAGAAAAACTTAATAGCGGAATCGTGTCATTTGAAGCAAAAGGCCTTAGCGATATTTTTGTTGCGTTTGGACAATCTACTTTTAAAACAAGAAACACCAATAATGAAATTTATGAAATCAATCTTGGTGGCTTTGAAAACACTCGAACAGTGATTAGAGTACAAAGTCTGGATACCCCAATCGCACAATTCACTCGAGAAGAAAAACCCGATGCAATGCTTGACTCATTAGACTTTAAACGATTCTGGATTATTCTTGATAATGGAAAAATCATGATAGGAACAGGTGCAATTTCAGAGACAAATAAAGTGCTTGAATGGAGAGATATTTATCCGATTCAACGACTTAAATATGTTGGATTGAGTACATGGAACGCTCCTATCAGCTTTAGAAATATTCACGTCGGACCGTTCTCTGACTTTGCGGCTGCTGCAAAATGGGATCCTGCGAATAAAAAAGAAGTACCCAAAAAAGCTCCCGCAAAAAAATAATTTTGACGATCAAAAGTAAGATATTTAGGCTAACTGAAGACGATTGTCTTTAAATAATTTTTGTATGAAAAACGAACAACACATTTTTTTTATCCATGAGCCCGCCCTGGATGTACACTCACTTTCACTTTCGATGAATGTGACATGTACAACGGCAACCAGTTATCGAATCGCAACAATCCTCAGACTGCGCACAGGAGAGTCAGTCTGTTTGTTTAACAACAACACGGTAATAACACTTCTATTAAAAACGATCAACTCAGGAAAAAAATGTTTAGTTGAAGGAACAATCACAGATATCAAAATTCAAACCCCCCTGCTGCCACAAATAACATTATTTTGTGGCATGACAAAAACAAGCACATTCGAAGAAATTTGTTATAGCGCAACACAACTTGGCGTTTCTGACATCATTCCAGTAAAAACTGAAAAATCATACACAAAATCGTACACCGAAAAAGATTACCTTAAATTTTACACTCAATCCGTAGCCGCAGCCGAACAATCAAAACAACTTTTTTTGCCCAAAATACACCCCCCAACAACCATCTCCGAATTACAAAAAAGCTCTACACAATGGGATAATTTCATATTTTTTGAAGCCGATGGCGCTCCATTTTCAACAATCATCTCAAATATAAAAAAAGCACCGCTTTTTGTGTTTTTTGGACCCGAAGGCGGACTTTCACATCAGGAACAACAAGAACTCACCGCCTTAAATGCAAAAAAAAGCTCTTTGTGTCGCCCTATTTTAAAAAGCCAAGATGCTGTTTTGGTGGCAATCGGAGCACTTCGCTCACTTATATAAAAATACGCATATCTAAGTTGAAACCAGATAAAAAACCTTTTGCTGGAATTGGTTCTAAATCATTTTGTAGAGTCATAAAAATGAAACTTTTTAAATACTTACAAAAATATGCAAAAAAATTATTTAATCTTTCTTGGAGCATTAATACTCACGCTCCCCATGGATCTTATTGCCCCTCCAAAAAAAATCGCTGTTGATGGTGCTGCTGCTGCTGCTGCTGAGGCTGAGGCTGAAACCGAAATTGGAGCTGAAACTAGAGCTAGTTCTAGATCTAGAGGTAGATCTAGAACTAGAAAAGAAAAAGCTAGAGCTAGAGCTGAATCTAAATATAAAGCGAGAGCAAGTGCGAGACGCAGAGCGAGAGCTCAAGTTAGTGCTGATAATAGAAGTCGAGCTAGAATTAGAGCTCAAGCTAATGCTGAAACCATAGCCCAAGCTAGAGCTGGTGCTGATGCTAGAGCTGGTGCTGGTGCTGGATCTAGATCCCCTCGATCAGCAAGTCCTACTCTTTTAACACAACTAGAAATCGAAATAGATGAGTGCAACATCAAAGTGGACGAACTAAACAAGAAAATCAGGCCTATAGAAAAACGTATAATTAATATTCAGAAAACATTAAATAATTTAGCATCAAGATCAAAGGTTAAAAATAATCACGAAGTCTCCCAGATCAAAATTAATTATTCTTTCCTAAATAAAGAACTGCTCGAACTAAATACTGAACGTGAAACAATATATCAAGAAATAACGTTTTTAGAAAATCGAAGAAATGAGCTTTGTGATCGATCAAGACGAGCGTACGACAAGGCGAGAATGCTGACAGAAACGCTCTTGGACACAACTACTCATGAATCTAACTCTACCCCTATGTACCATCAAGCTTTAATTGATTCTAACTCAACATACTATACGACAGCACCAAGTTTCAGAATTCTTCCATGCGACAAGGCGTTGCTTTTGAATGTAAATAATGAAGTTATTGCCAAGAGTCTATTGGAACTTGCCCATCATAATGATGGGGTGCATTATGGTCGCTACCTTGGCGATCGAGGGGACTCTCTATGCCAGTTTTACAAAAAGGTTGCAGGGCGGAGCGATTCTCGCATCTTCTATACATATGACAGCACGAACAACACCATCTATATTCATTTTGCAGGCCCTAAAGCGGAAGCTGAAAAACACAAAAAAACTTTTGCAAGAAGTCATTTAAGCTGTTCCCCATAAAAAATAATTTTTACAAAATTTTAAAAAATGAACAAACTTAGAATATGTAGTTTTTTTAAACTCATCTAAAAAACAGGTTTTTAAACATGCTCTCATATACCAAAAGTATTATTTTAATAATCGCTAGTTGCTTTTTGGGTATGGCCCCATGCCCAACAGCAGAAGAAGAAGCACAAGAAATCGTTAATAAAATCTGTACATGGTGCGAGAGTAGCATATTAGAGGACAAAAAACTTCAATCAGCGAATGAGTTAAGGCTCATTTTTAATGAAAACATACCCAAAGCCTTCCAACTTATTAAGCCAGATGGTTCAACTATTAACCTTATCCCTCCTTGCATTATAGAAGCTCGTTCTCTAGCTCAACATGCGATCGCGGAGATGACACCCTTAGAATTAGGGCCTATTGCAGCCAATATAGTTGATTTTTACTTACAAACACGCCGAGACCTTGCATTGCCTGGACATTCTGGAAATATTTTTGATGGAACACTCGACATAGAAGGCTATTCATGCGGAGAGCTTGAAAAATATAGCCAAGCCAGGAAAGCAGAGATCTACGGAGACTCAAACCCCCCGCTCTCTGAAGTTTGTCCCGTATTTAAAGCGATAATTTACAACGAAATTTTGCTGTACTATGTATTTAAAGGACTTATTTTACTCCACTATCTCAAAGATTCTTATGAAGCTCAAAAAGAATTCGTAAAAGTAAATTTTGAACAGTTAATCGAGTTCAAAAAAAACTACATACGAATATACGCCGACGGAAATCCTGGTCGCTCTATACCTCTTAACGATCTAGAAGATGCACTCAGAGTTAGTGTTCAAAGAATGTTAAGAGATCAACTCGCAAGATAAGATCCGCATAGCCAAAACTTTTTCAAAAAAAGTTGAAACCTAAATAAAAACTTATAAACTTTCGTTGTCTTTACAAATTATTCAAGAAAGAATTTTACATGGAACAAGAAAAAGTATTAGTAGTCGGAACAAAAACACTCTTTCCTGAAGAAAAGTCTCTTGATTTTATCGCAGGAGATTTTGAACATTACGCAAAAAAAATTATATCCAGTAGCGAATTTATCGATCGAAGCATTGCAGAAACCGATATTAATTTTAAACAAATTATCCCGTATCTTGTTTTCATGCACGATAATAAGGTTTTCATGATGCAACGAAAATCAACAGCGGGAGAGCAACGACTCAAAAATAAATTATCTCTTGGGATTGGCGGACACATCAGAGCAGAAGATTTTACTCTTGGCGCTTCAATTATTGACTGGGCTCAACGAGAATTTGAAGAAGAAGTTTCGTATTCAGGAAAAATTACCTTCAAACCACTTGGCATAATCAATTCAAACGCATCTCTGGTTGATCAAGTTCATGCAGGATTTGTATACCTCTTAGAAGGTGACTCTCCATCAATTGCGATCAAAGAAGAAATGAAATCAGGAGAACTCGTTTCACTCCAAACATGTAAACAACGTTACAATGAGTTTGAGCGCTGGAGCCAAATAATTATCGATGTTCTTTTAGAAAAATAATATTCACACCATGTTAAAAAAATATATTTTTTTTGCTCTGTGTAGTTTTGTAACTACGCAGAGCGTCTTTTCGCTTGGCCCCCAACCAATAACGCTTATCAAAGTTGTAAGCTCAGGACTTTTGGTAAAAATCTTATTCAATACATGTATTAAAAAAAAATCACCGCTCATCATTCCACTCGAAATCGTTAGTCATGCTGTTATCTCTGGTTTCATCTTTTTTGCAATTGCACATAGTCAGTTTTACCAGAAAAATAAATGTCCCGTTTTTGAAAAAATTTGGTTTTGCAATGCATGCATAGGCTATATTTTATTACAAAACAGTGACATGTTTTTTTATAAAAAAGCTTTTTCATTCAAAAAATATCTTGAAATGTGTATAAAAACGATCATTCCCCTCGCTCACAGCTTGCCCTCTTTTTTTTTGACCTAAATAGCTCATTTAAATTTTTATTTAGAGCCCCTATTCAAAAAAAAAATTCCATGTTTCTCTATTCAAGGAGAAACTATTAACACCCTAAATAGGAGCAACTAACAATGATAAAAAAAAGATCATTACACCTTTTTGTGCTTTTAATTTTAATGTTTATTACATTCAACCAAAACTCTGTTTTTGGAATGCAAGCAATCGAACAAGCACAAGCCTCATTATTAAAAGAATCAGAACTACAAAAAGTAACTAATGCGGTTAAAGGATACATGATCGCAACACTTATCTGCTTTTTTATCGAGGGATATTTTGAATATCAAAATAAATATCTACACTGGCTTTACGTAGATATGCCCCCTGTTGCATACCTGATACGGTTTTTTATAGGAGCCCCGCTCAAAGGATTAACCGTTTATTCTGCTTCTGCCTTAAATCGCTATATATCCAAAAAAAATGGTCGAAATTGCAACGTATACGCACCTCAAATCACGTCTCTTATTCTGCAGGGAATCGGTTACTACTTATCATGCTCAATTTACGATAAGGACAAAACTCCATTTTCTCGCTGCTCAGACCCAAATGCACTGTTAATTATCGCCATCGCAACTCAAGTACTACCGATAATAATTACCCATATTTTAGATTATAAAACATCCCAAACAGCGACTTTTCAATGGAGCCCCGCCTGCACCGCGCGATTAACAGCTGGAATGACAAAACATGCGATAGCAATGGTTATGGCAAAGCTTTCATAGCCATTTAAAAACAAAAAAGGGACTTCAAAGAGTTTTTCTTGAAGTCCCTTTTTAATCATCTAACAAATATTTTTAATTCATTCGTACTTTTCGATATTTTCGCTTAAAGCTGTTTTCCATGTTGCACCATCATGATACAGGCCCCACATCATATTGTTTGTGCCATCAGAAGAAATCAACACATATCCCAGATTTTGATCAAATGTCGCTTCAGTCAAAGTGCCATTTCTATACCCCAAGGCAGGAATACAAGTCCCATCTGCTTTTTTGATGGTATACAAATAACCGCTACCTAAATAGATTTCATTCATAGCATTTTCTTTTAGCAAGCAACATATCTTTCCAAGACAGTCTTTCTTCTTCTCTTAATCAGGTTGCAATCTCACTTGCCGACTAAGACGCTGTATCAAAATCAGCCAAATCTTGGGCAAACAGCGATGCAGGTGCAGGATTTGGCGTTGTTGGTAAAACATATTGCTCACGCTCATCTCCTGAAAGCTTAACAAGTGTTTTAGTCGGCTCAACAAGCGATACCGCAACGCCGACATGCTCCATGCGTCCTGGAACATCTACAACCTTAAATAATTCACTGCCACGCTGAATGATTTCATCTGGTTGCTTTTCTGCAGCCAATTCACCCAGTTCTCTGTCGGTATCGGTATCGCCAGCACGAGTATAAAAACCATCCCTTACCGGTTGATAGGTTGTTACCCCTTTGTCATGATCATAACCAACCACATACGCAACACCATCGCTGTCAGCAGCTTGCTGTGCTTTTACCTTTGGAACAGTTACATTTCTAGCAAACATCCCGCGAGCGCGAGCTTGAATTTTCTTTGCCGCATCAGTCATAGCGTTAAAAGCTTTACGTGCTTTAAACATTTTCCAGCCAGAGGATATAGTTGTTGCAGAGGTTACCTCTTGTGCCCATTTTTGTTGCGCACGATCAACTCGAGCAGACAGTTGAGAATGTTCATCAAGCAATCTCAAGTGCAATTCTCTTGTTTTTCTAGATTCTCTTTCTTGAGCACCTTGAGCAACTTGACGATCGAGCATCACTCGTTCAAATGTATCCAGAACCTGCTTTGGTGATAAAGCATCTACAGCCGCACGAGAATAACCAAACTCACTCACAAGCTGAGACGCAAATCCATTTCTTACCAGGCGACATTCTTTTAATCTTGCAACAGCATCAGAAAGCGTTGTAGGAAGATCGACCTCACCAAATTGATCACGCAATTCTGCCTGCACTTGCAAAAGATCTGCCTGCATAGGGCTTGGTGAAACTGACGCAGCTTCTACGACGCAAGACGCTCTCGTTTTAAAATCATGAATAGCTCCACAGTCACGCTGCCCGAGAATCAGATTTTTATCTTCTCTTGAAACGGTCTTCCAGCAGCCAGATCCATTGCTACCAGGAAACCATTTTTTAACTTCTTGTTTGCTATTTCCACCAACAATCAAATATCGAAGATCTTTACCATCTTCTATTCCACCGACAGGCTCTGGATTTCCACGATTCAATTGCTGATAACAAACAACTGCTGAGTGTTTTGATTTTTCACGTTGCTTTTTTCGTTTTGCAGGAGATGCCAGACGAGCTTCAACTGCGGCCAAGTCAACAGGAACGTAGCTTGATGCTGGAACGGCTGACGGCACAACTGCTGCTGCAGGCTGCACAACCAATGGCAAACGAGGATCAACACCAGCAAGATCTAGCGAATCTCTCGTCTTAACTTGCCTGTCTCCAAATTCAACTTTATATCCCCCACGACGCAATTGCTCGATTTCTTCCAAACGATCACGCCTTGAAAGAACCAATTTAGACAAACCATCAACAGTTGTCGGAAGTTGTCCTGTGCAACCAAGACTTACAGCTTCTCGCTCTAATTCTTCTTTCCTCTTATTGTATGATGCTATAAAGCCTTCAACAGTCTGAATGTTTGTGTGCTCTCGAAATTTATCAAATTTTCTGCCGACCAAACGATCCAACTGAACATACAAATCTTGCAATCGAGCATCACAAGTGCTTTTAAGCCCTTCTAATTCAGCAAGACTCGAAACTCCCGCTAAACTTTCTAGCCCATATTTTTGAGCAACAACTTGCTTTTGCGCTTGAAATACATGATCCACTGACGGCACAACTGGTGCTGCAGGGGCTGGTACAACAACCCCTCTTTTGGCTGCTGTAAACGCTTCAAGACGTCTCTTATTTTCATCTTTGCCAAAAGTTAGTGATTGCTCTAATCGTCTTAATTCATCAAGAGTAAGTTCTAAATCAGAGACATTGATACCACCACGTGATTGAATATTTCTTAAATAATAATTTCGCGACAGTCTTTCTACATCTTGCTCTCTTTGAAGTCTTGCTGCTACTTCTTGCTCTGCTCTTTGCTTTGCTGCTGCTTCTTGCTCTGCTCTTTGCTTTTCTGCTTCTTCTTGCTCTCTTTGAAGTCTTACCGCTTCTGCTCTAAATCCTTTTACAGAACTAAACGCAGATGCCCCGTAATAAAAGCCCGATCCCAACACATACACTCCCATGGCTGCTTTCCACGCTGCATATCCTGCAGCAACACCAGCACTGAGCGGATCTCTGGTTGGTTGACGTTGCAAGCTCATTTTTGCTTGCTCGTAATGATCTTTCCAGGCTTCTTTAGTTAATAATGCATTGCCCACTTCGCGCAATTTATCTACCACTGTTCGTGTATCAACACCGCGAGTTTCGGTTCCGCGATATGCATTTGCACCAACCTGCGCAGCTTGAATAGCCATAAAAATAAGAACATGCGACAGTGCATGCTTGCCGACAGTTTTTTTATCTACACCGCTAAAAATAGCCGCAACTTCTGCCCGAGATAAGCCTGCAATCGGCGCTTGCGCCAATACCAAACTTGCAACCACTGCAAGTAAAAATTTATTTTTTATATTCATTTTTTATCCTTAATTATTTTTTAAAAGATCTTTTTAACTGTATCTCAAAAAAAATACTCGCTCTCAAAAAACGCAAAAAAGAGATTTTTATGCCGTTTTTGCAAAAAATAGAACCAGTGTCATTTCAGACTGAAACCGGCGACCCTAAATCCTCAACAGGTTGGGCCTTGATTCCCAAGTAATACTCAACAACCCCGAGCAAACAATGACCACTTTTGCTTCCTCGTTTGAGTTCAGAAACCATTCGGGCAAGAACAACCACACCAAACCTGTGCGCGGCAACAAATGAATTTATCGCATACCACGAATAACGATGTCCTACTTTTTCATACAAATATGCACACAAAACAGCCAAGCTTCGGTTGTATCCATGAATACAATGAAACAAAACAGCCTGGTTTTGTTTCAACGCCTGATCCACAAGATCAAAAATATATTTTTTATGCGGAACAAATTGGTCCTGAAAGGTATTAAAAAGAACCATCTTCCCCTCTGCAAGTGGCAAGTAAATCATCCGTGTCTTACCAACAAGCACTTCACGCAATTGCCCAATCACAGAAACCTCACCTGGCACAAAACCAAATGTTTTTTTTAGTTCCAAGCAGCCAAAAAGCTTTTCTAGCAAATCATTTTTGACATCAACATCTAACGATAAATCTGTAAGTTTTTTTTCTATCTCCGCCATTTCCTGATCAAGATTTCCAACAAACAAGATAAGCCCAGGTCTTTCTGGCAATCCACACAAGTCATCTTTTCCCCTTGCAAGATTGCAACTTACCCGATCGTTTCCCAAAAAAAGCTTTCCACAAACATGATGCAAGTGGTCCTTGGTACACACATCAGAAACATACCATGGAATTTGATCATATTTTTTTAATTCAATTGACGCTTTAAGCTGATCGTTTGAAAAATCTACAAAATCTTTTGCGACAAACCGTGCTAAATCTGCAGATAATAACTCCTTGAAAGAATCTTTTTGTGCAGATACACACTCACTCTTTGCAATAAAAGAATTACACTCTCCCTGTGAGCATACAAGCAGCTCTAATGCGCACAACAGCACCGTCAGAAAAAAAAGTTTTTTTCTCAACTCTCACCTTTTGATTCGCAAAACAAACCTAAGAACATCCAACCACAAATCCTAAGCAAAATAAAACGCCCCAGAAAAATCCTGGGGCGCTTTACACCGTATAATTTAATTAAAAATTAAAAACGTTTTTGAGCTGGACGCTTACGCAAACGAACAGATTTTGGTGTTACCTCAATCAATTCATCATCCGCGATCCAGTCAAATGATTCTTCAAGCGTCATCACTTTTGGCGGTTGAAGCTTAACAGCTTCATCTGTTCCAGAGGCACGAACGTTGGTAAGTTTCTTTTCTTTAACTGGATTTACTTCAAGATCGTTGTCTCTGTTGTGCTCACCGATAATCATACTGTCGTAGACATCTGTTCCAGGTCCCACAAACAAAATTCCGCGAGCTTGCAACGTATCCAACGCATATGAGGTAACAGAACCGCCAGCCATAGAAATAAGTGATCCACGAAGTCTGCGTGGAACATCTCCCACGCATGGTTCATAACCAACAAAACGGCTGTTGAGTGTTCCCATACCGCGAGTATCTGTCAAAAACTGTGATCTAAAGCCAATAAGACCTCGTGACGGGATGGTAAACTCAAGACGTAATCTGCTATCACCAAGTGGTGTCATGTTGGTCATAATCGCACGACGACGACCAAGTTTTTCGATCACCACACCTTGATGCTCTTCTGGAATATCGATCATAAGCAATTCAAACGGCTCACACTTAGTTCCATTGATATCCTTGTAGATAACTTCTGGTGCAGAAAGTTGTAATTCAAAACCTTCTCTACGCATTGTTTCTACTAAGATACCCAAGTGCAATTGTCCACGACCCGAAACTTTAAACGTTTCTGGCGAATCGGTATCTTGCACACGAAGTGCCACATTGGTTTTAAGTTCTTTGTAGAGCCTGTCGCGAATTTGACGCGATGTAAGAAGATTTCCTTCACGACCAGCAAATGGAGAAGTATTAACCCCAAGATACATCGAGAGGGTTGGCTCATCGATCGAAACATATGACAACGGATCTGGCTTGCCAACTTCGCACACGGTTGTTCCGATGCTAATTTCTTGCTCAAAACCCGCTACCGCGATGATATCACCAAATTCTGCAGATTCTGATTCTTTTCGCTCAAGACCTTCGATTTGAAAGACTTTTGTTACTTTGGTTGGTTGGCTTACACGATCGGCAGTGCAGCAAATAACTTGCTGGTTAACGTTAATTTTTCCGCTCACTACTCGACCAATTGCAATACGACCAAGGTATTCTGAATAGTCCAAGCTGGTGATCAAGAATTGCAAGTTTTCTTTGGTTGCTTCTGGTGCTGGAATATATTTTTCAATCGCTTCAAAAAGCGGCTTCATTGTTCCAGATCGCTCTTCCGGATTTGTTGTTGCAAACCCAAAACGAGACGAACCATACAGCACAGGGAAATCTAATTGATGATCTTTAACTGCAACTTCCATGAACAGATCTTGAATCAAGCCTTCTGTGCGCTCGATGTCTGCATCTTTACGGTCAATTTTGTTAATGAAAACAATTGGCTTTAAATCAAGCTCAAGAGCTTTTTGCAAAACAAATCGCGAACCAGGAAGCGGTCCTTCTGCAGCGTCAACGAGCAACAATACGCCCTCAACCATCTGCAAGGTTCGCTCAACTTCACCACCAAAGTCCATGTGACCAGGAGTATCAACGATATTAATTTTTAAATGAGGCAATCGAATAGAAGTATTTTTTGCAAGAATGGTAATCCCACGTTCTTTTTCAAGATCGCCCGAATCCATCACGCGATCAGCAAGCGCTTCGTCGTGCTTTAACGCAACCGCACCCGCTTGCTTAAGCATTTCGTCAACCAGGGTAGTTTTACCATGGTCAACGTGTGCGATAATCGCAATATTGCGAACATTTGACCTTTTAAAAGCCATTTTAATTCCTTATATTTTTTGCGGATCAAATCAATGAGTCCACATAATAAAAATGCAGCAACCATTAAAAGTCGCTGCATTTTTGATAAACTAATCTGCTTGAATTAAGCAATATGGCAACAACGCCATTGAGCGAGCAAGCTTAATGTGCTTTGCAACGCATCTTTGGTAGTATGCTGAATTGCCAGAAACTCTTGAAGGCAAAATTTTGCCTCGTTGAGTAAGAAAATGCTTAAGAAAATCGACGTTTTTGTAGTCGATTTGTGCTGCCAAATCAGGATTTGCAGTAAATCTGCACTGTCTTGCTTGTCCAAATGTACGTTTTTTTACAACACGTTTTTTCAAAAGACGTGAACTAACTTTAAGTTTTGCTTGAGCCATGTCCTACTTCCTTATCCTGCAATTTCATCGGTAACAGCTTCCATGACATCTTCTGACGAATGGTCATGAGAGAAACGCTTGCCTGGCGCACCAGACGAGTTGAATGGTCGACCAGGTCTATCGCCACGGCCACGGCCACCCTTAACAAAAGAACCAGCTTCTGCCATCGCTTTGCTTGAATCATAGGCTTCTGGACGAAGATAGACAGTTGGCGCATCGTCTTCAAGACGAACGTTTACGTGTCTCATCATGAACTCACCAGTTTTGATTCTAAAGAACATGTACAAGTCTTTTAAGAATTTATCAACAGTGCTTACAGGAAGTTGGTAACGAACCAAAATATATAAGCCATAGCTTTCTTTTTCTACAGGATACGCAAGTTTGAACTTACCCCATTGGTCAAAAGAACCAAACACACCACCATGTTGCGCAACAAGCGCGGTAATCGACTTTTCAAGAAAAGCACGATCTTCCGCTGTCGATTCGCTGCGCACGAGCATCAAA
>Ga0194133_10002853_pt1 | contig 25631 bp, 25 predicted proteins | sample TA2KigOf40mmetaG_FD_155448 | JGI IMG/M metagenome (GOLD analysis project Ga0194133, IMG submission 155448) | Freshwater microbial communities from Lake Tanganyika, Tanzania - TA2015055 Kigoma Offshore 40m | ecosystem: Environmental > Aquatic > Freshwater > Lake | place: Tanzania: Lake... | reverse complement strand
GGCCGTGCTGCTGCCGGCTGGTGGAGATGTAGGCGTTGAGCCCCCTGTCTTCGCAGGCTTCAAGGTTGGCGGTGCTGCAGTAGCCCGCGTCCGCAATGAAGGCATCCGGCAGCTGGCCGGTATTGGTCAGGGTCCGCTCAAGCATGGGCAGCAGGTGCCCTGCATCGCTGGGCTGGTTGCTGACGCCGATCGCCACGATCACCTGGTGGTCACTGTCGACCACACAGGGCTGATTCAAAGTCTCAACATGGTTTCGGTTGTGGCTTGCGCATCACCATCGCCAGCAGTGCCCTGATGTCGTGCATCACCGCCTGCATTCCAGCTCGGATCGACCGAAACCCAGTCAGCCGCAGCAGGTTGAGAGCTGCGGTGCGCAGTGTGGCCATGGCTCCAGCGCCGTTACCTCGGTAACGGTGAGCGTCCTCGTGGAGCTGGGTATCGCGGATCCAATGCCAGCCCTCAATGCTCCAGCGGTCGCGCACCAGTTGCAGCAGTGCTTCTGGCGTGGTGCGCAGGCTGGTGATAAAGAGGTGGGTGGCCCGAAAGGGCTTGCTGTCGCGGCTGCCGGTGGCCGTCACCTCCACGATCTAGCTGGTGCCGATCCAAGCCTTGCGGATGTGCTCCGGCGCCTCCTTGGCCCGCAGCGTCCAGGTGATATCGCGGCCATGGCTGATCTCATGATCCGTTGCCTCAAAAGGGATGTGCCGCTTTCCCTGGAACTGGCTGTTGATCTGGCGGCAGAGCGTCTTCTGGTTCGCTTTCACTGCCAGGAAGAAGTCGGCCCCCTGCTCCTTGAGCTGCCGAAAAACGGCTTCTGGGTGTTCAGGGCATCCGCCTGGATCAGCACGCCCTCAAGATTCAGTTCACCCAGCAACTGCTTGAGTACGGCCCGTTCGTGGTTCTCTCCTGTCGGGTAGCAGGCTTGGCTGACAGCCACGCCCAGTGCTGCTGAATACAGCGTCACCTGTGCAATGAACGCTGAGCCACCGCCGGCAGTGGCCTCAATCGAACCTCTCAGCGTCTTGCCGTCACACACCAGCTGGTCAAGATCAGCTGCGCCACCAGGGATCTGGGCGATGGTTCAATCACGGATAGCACCACAGAGGGCCACCACATCCACCTGCTGGAAGAAGTAGCGGAAGGCCGAATCAGAAGGCGGACGCCGCAGCTCAAGGCCCAAGGCCTCTGTGAGCACGGCGTGGTGGCGGATCGCAAAGCGCTCCAGATCCCGCAAGCTCTTACAACGGCTCAGGATTCCCATCACCGCCACCAACAGCAGATACCAGGCTGGAATCCGCACCCCACGCCGCATCCGAGCGTCCGGGATTGCCTTGAGGTAGCTGATCAGATCGAGATCAGTCGCGGCGGAAACGCTTTTGAGCACAAGGAGGAGGCGATTCCGCCGACCTCAACGCATGCTGACAGCCCCGGCAAGGGACCTTGTGATGGACTTTGAATCAGCCCTGCCTGCAGCCCCACGACCACACTGCGGCCGTTGGCAAGCAACGCTCTGCGGCACCAACCAACCGCCAGCGGCGCTCACAAGCCCAACGGCCTGAGCGCCGCGGCAGGCCACACGCCGCTTATGGCTGCAGGAAGAGGTTCCACGCCTGGACACCCCCAACCGGGGAGCTGCCGTCGTCTCCCGGGCCCAGCCAACAGCCCCTCAGCCCTCTGAGCGGACCACCCGTCCCGACGCCCGCGACGCCACCGCAAACGAAACAGCCACCCGCCGATCCAACCAAACCCCCACCAAGAGCTCAGCACCAGCAAACCCAACCACCCAAGCCAAACCACCAGCCAGCAAAGCCACAGACAGCGCGACCGTGCCTGCGATGTACAAGCTGGACACGCGGGCGTGGGGCCAGCCGGCCTGATGCAATCGCTGGAAGAGATGCAGCCGGTGAGCCTGAAACACCCGCTGGCCAGCGAGCAGACGGCGGGGCACGCAGAGGCAGGCGTCGCCGAGCAACGGTGTGGCAACCAGCAGCAGGCCGAGGGCTTCCGGCCAGCTCGGCGCCTGAAGCACCAGGCCGGCAAACACCGCTCCAAGGAACGTGCTGCCCACATCCCCCATGAACACCTTGGCGGGGCTCCAATTGCAGACCAGGAAGCCAACCAAGGAACCCACCAGGGCCCAGATGGGCCAGGGAGCTGAGAGGGCCATGGCCAGAGCACTGATGGCCACAGCCATGCAGCCGGCCACAAGGCCGTCGAGGCCGTCCATGAAGTTGGTGAAGTTGATCACCGCGGTAACGGCAATCAACAGCAAGGGCAGTGCACGCCAGGAATGCGGCAGCGGGCTATTCATGATGATCAGCAGTGCTGTGGCCAGCTGAACGACGGAACGAAGGCCGGCTGAAAGGTCATGCAGATCGTCCAGAAATCCCACAACAGCAACTGGCAAGGCAAGAAATGACAAGCGAGCCAAGGCTGAGGCACCCAGCGGTTCCACCATCGGCAGAGCTGAAGTACTGGCTAGGGCCGCCAGCAACACAAATGCAACACCCCCACCGCGGGGCGTGGGCTTACTATGGGAACTACGGGCGTTGGGCTGATCCAGCATGCGATGGCGTAATACGGGGATCAGGCCCCAGAGCAGCAGATCGCACACAAGGGCAGAAACGAACAGAGCAAACAAACGCGTGAGCATCAAGTGCAGCGAATCGAACAACGCACAGACAGTCAGCCGGAACCCACACCAAGCCAAAGACCCAGTTGGCGTCCATCCCAACTGGTGGAGGGCCAGCGCTGCACGCGGAGCTGATCGCAGACGCGGCGCATTGGATCCCCGAAAGTGAATCCAATAGTTTTGGACAGACGGCTCACAATTGATCAGGCAAGGGAAACGCTTGAGGTGGCTTTGCCAGCAGCTGGTGGCTGGGAATGAAATCGGCCAAGTCGGCTCCCATCCGCAAAACGGCCTCATAAGCCTTGGGGGAACTGAGCAGAAGCGGCGCTGTAAGCAGAAAGAATAATTGGTTGGGGACTGGTACTAGGCGGCAGCGACGGGCTGGATCGCTAGGGGGAAGAGCCTGCTGCATAGCACGCAAAATTTCGGAGTAGCTGAGTATGGAGTCGCCTCCGAGGGCGATGCGCTGTGGCAGCAAAGGATCCCAACCGTTTGCAGTGTATTGGCGCACAAGCTCCAGCGCCACGGCAGCAAGCTGGCTGGCATGAATCGGTTGACGCAGGCCCGTGTGGGCAGGCAGTGGCAGGAGCGGCAGCCGACGCATCAGCTGCAACAGGCGGCTGAGATTGCGATCCACGTAGGGACCCACGCGGCCATAGATAAGCGTGGGGCGCAGAATGCGACAGGGCAGCTGGAGCCGACGACAGGTGGCGAGCAGCTGATCTTCCGCCGCGGTGAGCCGGGCCACGAGCTCGCGATCGAAGTGATTGGCCGCGAAACGTTTGGTGATCGCTGAGGAGGATGAACAGGCGATCAACCCACGCAGACCCTGCAACCGCTCCGAAAAGTCCTGAGCCAACCGCTCCAGGAAAGGGGCCAGCTCCCAGATCGGGCCAAAGCTGATCCAAAAGCCCGGTGCACCTGGATCTCCACCGGGGTAAAAGCTCACCGGATCCCTGAAGTCCGCCAACAACAGCGACGAGTGACTTCGAGAATAAGCGAAGAGCTGACCATAGCTAGCGTCTGTTGATACGGCCTGGCGTAAGGCTTCACCACTTGGTGTCGCCGCACCGAACAGGTGGAGATGCATCATTGATAAATCAACTTACTGGCCAGGCGGCGGACATAGCGCGCCACAAAGGGAAACCACCAACCCGCACCGAATCTACGGCGGTAGGCGAGGCGGACCTCTTGGAGGCGTCGTTGAGTTTGCTTGGCACTGACGCCGGCATCAGCCATGTGAACAAGCTCAAGATCAAGACACTGCACGCGCAGGTCGTGGCTGCGGCTGAGCTGCAGGAAGTAATCGAGATCGGCGGAGAGGCGGAAGCCGGGGGCATAGCGAGAAAGGCGACGCCGGGCACCTGGGCCGATCAGCGTGGCTTGGTGGGGCGGGGTGGAGCCGAGCAGCAGAGCGCGACGATAAGCGGGGGATGCAAGCAAACCGGCGGTATGAAACGACGTGGGGCGTACCAATGCACCGGACGAAGCGTCGACATATCGCCCCCGGCAAACGACAAGATCAGGCCAGCAGGTGTCGAATTCACAGCCGGCGATTGCCTTGGCCAGGACATCGGGCCCAGCCGCCCAGTCATCAGACCCCCAGAACAGAATCCAATCGTCGGGTGAGGCATGGGCGAAACCCTGGTTCATCGCCCCAAAGATGCCGGGCTCCGCGAGATCCTGCTCCAGCCAGCAGCAGCGGAAGTCTGCAGAGCAGCAACGAACCAACCACTGCCGATGCACCGGACCGGAAGGTCCATCGATGAACAGCAAGCGCCAATGGGCCCAGTTCTGCTCGTGAAGCGAGCGTAGCAAACGGGGCAGAAGGGTGTGGGAGTTGAGCGTTGGAACAACGATCAGCAAAGAGTGTGACAATGGCACATTGTGTGAATGTGTGGCCTGATGCAAAGTACGACTAGCTCAGCTGGGGCATGGAGGCCTAAAAGAATTTGATGAAAAGGCTCAAAGAATTAAGATCTATTGACGCAGAGGATCAAGACAGCAATTTACCTCGCCAGGCATTCACTCGCGCTTATCCATCGACAGAAATAAAGAAATCTCATAGCTTCCTGCCCACCACTACTTCGCGTACGGGGGCCGTGACGTGACCCCCTTCATTGGTCCAGGCGCAATGAGAGTTGGTGGACATGCTGCAGCTGCTTGAGCTGCCTCCAGGGGCGTACGCCCCTGGAGGGCCGAATGCGGCCTGAGGGTGTTGTACCCCCACCGCCAGCGATCGGCCAAGCCTTGGGCCTCAACAACCGGGGCAACCCCAGTGTTGAGGAATTCATCCCTGAACCGGCTAGTGAATGATTCGGCAAAGCCGTTCTGCCAGGGGGATCCTGGCTCGATGTAGGCCGTCGTGGTCTCAGTTTTTTCACTCCAGCGTCTGAGGGCATGGGCGATGAATTCAGGACCATTGTCACTGCGGATGTACGTCGGTGCCGTGTAGAGGCTGGTGAGCTCTTCCAGCAGGGCTTGATAAGCCGGAAGGTGCTCTTGCCGCAGGGGATGACTGGCCAGAGTCCTGTCTTCCTTCAAGATGTAAAGAAATAGGGAGATGGTGGGTCTTACCTCTCGCGCTCCAACTCAATGTCGCTATACCAACTCTCGCAGCGTCGGTGCTGCTCAGAAGCCTGCTTGCAAGATGAATTGCCAAACTTTTCTGCTTATTCTATCACGGCTGTTACAGATTCGATTATCTGCGTTATACGATGGTTGAATTGCGCCTGTCCTTGGGACCGGCTGCGTTTGATTCCTCGACTTGACATGAATGCCGCAAGCTCGTCGTCAGTCCAGACGCGGGTAATTTGTGCGGCCATATGCTTGGGGCATTTAGGGTTGAAGTAGAGTGCTGCATCGCCACACTGCTCTGGCATACCGTATATTTCGGAAACAATTGCTGGACATCCAAGAGCTAGGGCTTCAAGTGGAGGAATGTTAGTTGCTCCGAAGAAAGTCGGCATCACTAGAGCGCGAGCCCGTTTGTAGAAACCCGATAAGTCGGCATCTGGGACATACCCGACAAAGAAGACATTGTGTTCAAGGCCAAGGGCCTTGACGTGCGCATGTACTTGATCAAAAGCATGTCGCCTGCTGCCAGTTAGGACTAATGAGATGTCCGGATAATCGTTTGCAACGATAGAGATGGCATCCAGGAGACGCAAGTGATTCTTGTGTGGCCAGAATTGCGCAGGATAAAACAAAAAGCGCTCTGGTAGACAGTAGTGCGTATCAAAATCGGGGCGAGGCTTGGAATCACGGAGGTAGCTAGGCGCGACGTAAGGCAGGGGCCAGATGCGCTCGCGCGGTGGGTGGTAGCTCTCGACTACATGGTCGCGGCCCACCTCGGAGTCCACCAGTACGGCATGGCTCAGGCATGCAATGTTACGAAAGCGATGCTCGCGGATGCCGTAACGGAAGCGCGAGTTGACCTCCGGGAAATTCGGCTCGTAAATGTGCATCAGATCATGGATTGTGCCGATCACGCGAACGCCTGGAACCTGGTAGGTAAGCGATTCCTGGGCAGGGAAGATCCACGTGTCGCAATTGAGTGCCAACAGTTTGCGCACCAAGGGATTAAAAAAAGGCGACATAGCACGGATTATGCCCACAGGCAGCCGCAGAGCCATGGCGGCATCCGCGATATGGCGACCGCGGTAAGAATGACGCAGGTCATGACCTGCAAGGCCAAAGCGTGCGAGTATGAGTGCCCATTCGGGATCACCGTATGCAGTAATTAAGGAATAGCGAGAAGCGTCCAGTCGTGAAAGGGCCTCTACCAACGACTGGGCATACTGAAACATGCCGCCCGCGGTGGGCGCAACGCCCAAGTATAAGCCGATCCGGCGCGGAACAGGATCAATAATTTTCATCGATCGACGTTTACTGCTTTCGTGCAACTACGCAGACGCCCCATGAGTCGAGCGAGGGACGTTTACCCGTCATCCATTCCTCGGCCCGCTCACGCACAAAACCATGGGCACCCAGCAAGAGATCGACTTCCGGTAAAAACAGGTAGCGCATCTCGTGCGTCTCGCGGAACTCGGTCGTCAGACCGGTCGCACGATCGAGAACAAACAGAGCATAGTTGACATCGACCACGTTCTCCTCATTACGGATGACGGGTTCTGCCAAGCGTGTAACAGCAAAATACTCGTCGCTCAGCCTCTTAGTACGAACCGTAGGTCCCTGCGAAAGAACTGCCGGACCGTACCAGAAATCAAAGATAAAAAGGCCGTCCTCTTGGAGGTGAGTGGATGCGGTCTCAAATAGCGCATTCAGACGCTGCTCGGTTGTCTGATAGCTGACCACATGAAACAAAGACGAGACAACATCAAACTTACGGTCAATACGGAAGTTACAGGCGTTACCCTTGTGGAAAGCCACACGATCTTCCGTGACGGCCCTGGAAGCCGCGTGCGCGCGCGCTCTCTCCAACATATTTTCACTGAGGTCGATACCACACACGTTCAGCCCCGCCTCTGCATTGAGCATCAACGCGTGGATGCCAGTGCCACAGCCAAGGTCAAGCAGCGAGGTCGCTGGCACGCGCGAATGTGCGCTGATGCGAGAGAGGATATAGGCAGACTCGCTTGCGTAGTCCTTATCGACGTAAAGGAGGTCGTAATAACGGGAGTAGATGCCGAAGTTCTCGATCACTTGTGAATGACCTCACGAACGATGCCGGCGACCTCGCGGATCTGCTGCTCGGTCAAGGCGAGGCCGCTAGGAATGTAAAAACCGCGCCGCGCAATACGCTCGGCCACGGGGCAGCGGGCCTGCGCAAAATAGCCCATGCGGCGAAGCACAGGCTGTTCGTGCATCGGCCAGAAGAAGGGACGCGTGCCTACGCCAGCGGCAGACAAGCGCCTAATCGCCTCATCAGCGTCGAAGCCGATAGATTCATTCACCACGATGCCATAGACCCAGTAAATGCTTTCAGCGTAGTCGGTACTCGCCAGCGGGAGCTCAACATCGGGCATGCCCTTAAGAAGCTCGTTGTAGAGACTGCCCATAGCGCGCTTGCGCGCAACGAAGGTAGGCAAGCGCTCTAATTGCGCAACGCCCAATGCCGCTTGCAGGTTGCTCATACGCATGTTGTGGCCAAGCTCGTCGTGAACGAAACGCCGCGGCGGGATGAAGCAAAGGTTGCGCAGGTCACGGCTGCGTGCGGCGAGCACATCAGAGTCAGTGACAATCATGCCCCCTTCACCTGTGGTGATGTGCTTGTTCGGGTAGAAACTGAAGATACTGATATCGCCGAAACAGCCACAAGGCTTGCCTCGGTATGTCTGGCCGTGCATCTCGGCGGCATCCTCGATCACTTTTAAACTGTAACGGCGGGCAATATCGAGAATCGGATCCATGTCGCAGGGCAGGCCGTAGATGTGCACGACCATGATGGCCCGCGTGCGCAATGAGATCGCCGCTTCGATCTGCGAGACGTCAATATTGAAGGTGGCGGGGTCGGCGTCGACGACCACCGGCACTAAGCCTGCACGTACAATTGCAGCAGCGCAGGAAATAATGGTAAATGACGGAAGGATTACCTCAGCGCCGGCCTCGAGTCTCAGCGCAGCGACAGCGGCAACGAGAGCCATCGAGCCGTTGGCCACGGCGATCGCGTGCTTGCGATGCACAACGGACGCAAAGCCGTCCTCGAAGCGTTTGATGAACGGCCCATCGGAAGAGACCCAACCTGTATCGATACACTCGCTTAGATACCTTTTTTCATTGCCATCAAGCAGCGGTTGATTTACCGGGATCATTGTTTACTTCCTAATAGATGAAATTGGGCATGAACAATTGGAGAAAACATGGCTAGGATAAACGCCTATTTCGAATAAAGGACTCAGTTACACAAATAGAAGAGCTGCTGATGTTATGGGTGCTGTAGAAATGGAAACTTTTTGATACAATACCTGAAAGGAGATACAAGAGCGGGTCAGCATAAGCATTACTAGAGAATAAAGACACGACGAGGGTAAAGATCCAGAAATTGAAGAAAAATCTATGAAAATCCTTAAACGCATTGCCACAAGGAGAGTGGAGAAGCTGAATATAATTGTTGTAAGTCAAATAAATACAGAAAAGGAATATGATTAAGCCAATTAGGCCCGCCTCGGCCATTATCTGTGCAATTACGTTGTGAGGATATATGAAGTCACCCTTAAGTCCACAATGAAACCATCCATAGTTGCCAACACCAACTCCCCAGAGAAGATGATTTGAGAATATATTGATGCTCTGTAGAATCCCAGAGACTCTAGACAAAAAAGAGCCATTAGCAGGATCCAGGCACAAGAGGTTTTGACCAGCTAGATCAGACAGAACCGATAGTTCAGAAAAGAAACTAAGCCGCTCCTGCGAGATAACAGTTGCTCCCAGAAGTGAAACAAGAGCTAGGCTTGAAAGGATAAACAAGTAATTCCTAAGGGTTGGCTTACCCCGACATTCATTGGCAAACAGGATCACCAGGACAGCAAATAAAGTAGCGCGCGAACCTACGAGAATCAAAATCAGTAGAGCTAAACAGAACAGAAAGAATTCGAATGCAAGAAACCTTTTGATATAGCTATTCTCAGAGCGAAGTATAAAGTAAATAGAAAGCAGAATAGCCGCTAATCCATAACCCAAAAATGCCTGCGAAGGATCCCCACCAGCTTCCTGCAATGAGCTAGGCATAAAAGGAATAAACCGATCAGCACTGTATATACTTGGATCTAATATATATAAATAAACAAGTATTCCTATATAAAGGAAAAGAATTAGAATGAGGCATAAATTAATTTGTTTAATACTGCAATTAAACCTAAATGTTCTTCCCAGTAAAAAAGGAATGAAGGCTTGACTTGCAAATAATAAGAAGAAGCTATGAAAACTTGTGCGACCGAACAATCCTGCTGAAACGAAAAAATAAACGAAGTAAGCAATCCAGAGTAAATCCAAGGGGTAAGCATATCCAAACAAATGGCGGACTCGGATGTTCTTGCTGCAGTAAAAGCAAGCAAGGAGGAAGACTGCAAAGTAGATTCCTCTGATGTTTAGAAAGTACTGGGCTGCTAATGAAAGAAACTGGCCAGATAACAGGAAAGATAAGAGAATATTGCCAACATATCTGCCATTAATAATGCTACTTTTCATATGAGTTATTTATTACTGGCAACTCGCCAGATATGTCAGAATATTTAATAGGCTCACCCTTTCGAATGCGACTAAGAACCACCTTCCCAAGAATATTATCAACATCCTTGGCAGGTATGTAATTACCAGGCTTCTTCACGTCGATGTGATTAAATTGAATAGTCATGCCCACATCTAAATCTTCTGAAGCATAGAGACTTTTAGTAAAGATGCGCCGAACTTCGGTTAACTCGGTTGAGCTAGTCTCCTTGTCAACGGGATTTAGCAATGCTTGTTCGATAAATCGCGAACCTTCAACAATTTTTGATAGTTCATGAGTTGTTACTGATGCAATAACATCCGGACCAAACATATCCCTACTCATAGTGACATGTATCTCAAGCAGACTTGCCCCCAAAGTCACTGCCGCGAGACCAGTATAGATTCCACCAGAGTGGTCAGAAAGCCCAACCGGACAACCATATCGGTCCCGGTACTCTTGTAAAAGATTTAAACCAATCTTCTCAGGCGGGGTTGGATAGCTAGATGTACACTGCATCAGCGCGAATGGCGTAAGTGAGCTGCTTGCCCATTTTACAGCTATGTCTAGTTCTGCTAAAGTGCTCATACCACTTGATATCAGTACTGGTTTTCTTGTTGCAGCCATTCTCTTAATGAGAGTGGGATTAGTAACCTCTCCCGAGGCAACCTTCCAAGCAACCATGCCGATCTTTTCAAGCAGATCAACCGCTTGCATCGAGAAGGGGGAACTCAAGAAAATAAGCCCCTTTTCTTCCGCATGATCCTTGAGTCCAATCCACTGATCTAGAGTAAACTCTGTGCGTTTCCAGTAATCGAAACGGGATTCATCCTGAGGGCTAAACTTAACACGCCATGGTTCTTGTGGCGAACTCTCAGCTTCAGCTATGTGAGTTTGAAACTTTACGGCATCGGCTCCAGTTTTAGCAATTGCATCAATGTATGCATGAGCTATACCAAGGCTTCCATCATGCGACTGAGCCACCTCTCCAATGATGAAACATCGTCCACCACCGATTTTCTGGTTGCCTATAGTAAAAGAATTTGTAGGCATAGGTCCTCGCGAAAAACTTAATGTAGATATTTCCTAATGATAGCATCCGCTTTACCGCCGATACGGGTAAAAATTCCTGGATTGGTGGAGCGTATGTCGATGTTTGTATGGTTGCGCAGGCTGCCTATAGCAATCCTTTTCTTGAGGCTAACCCTAGAGCAATTTATTACCGGGATTTTGGATACATTCAAAGCTGCGCTGTCATTAAGCAGACTCCGGTATTTTTGGCACAAGTTATCAAGGGTTGATCCAGCTTGTACGCGAAAGTCTCCGTGAATAGTGAGTTGGCCACGCGGCGCTCCGAGAAATCCACTGAAATGAAAGAAGACCAATGGCGCTCCATTAGCCTTAAAGCTCCCATCTAAGAGTTCAACCTGTCGCTCGACTAGGTTCCAGTAGCCGACGTTATAGCCAGCAAAGCGACTTAAAACCACATGCTCAGTGAACATGGCTGGCAAAAGGGACACCCATGTCTGGTCACAGGACAAACCCAATTCGGGAGCTAAAAATCCACGCCGTGAAATGCGATCAATAAGCCAGGATAAGATGTTCTTTGCGAATGCGTTCTCGCGGTTGATAATGAAAAAGCCAGCATTGATCCATCCGTGCAAAAGGTAGTCATGCTCAGCAGCATCAGTACTTGGGTCCAACTGATGCGGTGTCAGCAACATGGCTTTGTCGCCCAATTCTTCTACTGCAACCATAGGGTCAGATAGAAAAAGTACATCCGAATCTGAAAAAAAGCACCTTTCGGCCGATACCGAGTTCTCAAGAACATACGAAACACCTACATACTTCGCCAGACAACTCATCTCTGCCGGGTTGTAATACTCGAATGCCGTGCAAAAAGTTGATCTCAGTTCGTCTTCGAGATCCTCAGGGCCAAAAACGTTGAGCCACTCTGCATCACTCCCGATCGCAAGCTTGACCTTTTCGATGGAACCCTCTGCCGCATCGAGGGCAAAAAGGTGCAACGCCGTAAATTGGCCCGCATCTCGTGCACTTCGCAAAGTCGCGATTGCCTGAGGAAGATACCCCACTGTCGCGACAGTAAGATAGTCGGTACTAATATGCTCTTTCATTATTTTTGAAGAACAAATGTTAATGTTTGAAACGGATACAGAAAAGATAGTGCGGAGTTCTCGAATCGATACGGCCAACGCAACGCCATCTTGGTAAATGTCCAGCGGAGAGGGCCCTTAGGATAATTGCCGTCCAAGTAGCACTCCAGGCTAGTGAATGATTGTTCGAAAAAGCGGAAATTCGAATTCTCATACTTGCCACACACAAAATAGTTCATCGAACTGATGCTGAACTGACGAACATGCGTTGGGTCCACAGCCGACCAGCTAGAGCGGAAATAGGGAACATGGGCCACCAACAAACCACCTTGCCGCAATAGACGATGGCACTCTGTCATGAGTCCGAGAAAGTTAGTGACGTGCTCGAACACCTGATTTGAATAAACCACATCGAAAGATGTGTCTTGAAAGGGTAGGCGATCATTAAGATCAGCGACGCAATCAACGCCAGGCAGATCGAGAAAATCCACACCGATAGAACCCGGCAATTTATTACGCCCGCATCCTAAGTCCAAGACGGACATACCCTCCATTCGCCTCGCGTCGAAAGCAGCATGCTGAAACAATGACATGTCCTACAACTAAAGGAACAACTTTTCGAATCGTGTCGAGAAATCAGTAAGATCAGAAATAGCTAGGAATACAAGTGCTTATGCATCTAGGGGCCAAGTATTCAGAAAATCAATCTCATTTCTATCAAGGCTCCAATCAGAGAAACGTCGCATTGAGTTAGTAGCAACTTTTCCAAGCCTCGCAATGTATACCAAATCATCGGAACTGAAAATACTCTTTCGTCCGCAGCGTGTCACCGGAATTAGGAAATCGAGGATAAACGGTTTCATACAGAAAGTAGCATAGGCAAATCTGCGCGCAAGCCTCTTCTGAGATTCTGAAGGTTGCGGCACTTCCGGCAGACTAGAGAGAACAGCCAGATAGTTGACCACATTTGTTGAATTCATAGTAAAGCCAACGTCCTCGTAACGACCGCTTCCGGCAGTGATAACGGTCTTGCCTAGTGCACCTAACTCGATGCCCGAGGTACCACGGACGGTGATACCGAAATCAGCAACTTGCAGCCAAGTATAGGGGCTGATCGGCGTATCCGGATATACAAGACGTACATGCTTTGGCAACTTGCCGACGTACTTCTCAATAAGGCGAACCTCTTCATACATACCACCATTAAAGTACTCAAGTTCACCACGCCAGAGGTTGGACGGGTGTACCTTGATGTACCACAGAAGATTCGGGTTAACACATGCAGCCTTCACGGTCTGCACCAGCCAATCTGCATAGTTCTCGAAGAGATCCTCGCCATTGAAGAAAAGAGTGTCATAAAGGATATGGCTGTAGATGACGGCGACTTTAGTACCTTCGGGGATGCCCAGCAAAGCGCGAGCCTCATCTAACGACATGATTCTGGTATTCGGCTGATTTCTTTTGGACAATGCCCAACGATCGCCGTAGCGTTCGGCAAAGTTTTGGTCCAGCTCCATTTCCATAGTCAACGTGTACGGATAGCCCAATATGCGCTCCCAGCTTTTAGTACTGATTGATGAAAAGTGCGTTCTGTCGCTTTCATCGGTGAGGTGCTGTAGAACGATTGCATTGTCTCGTACAGTTCCTGCAAATCGCACCACATTGAGACAGTTTTTGAGGGCTGCGTAATAAAAGGCTCCATACTCCTCCATAAAGACTTCGGTAAAAAACAAAATCGAAACGCTTTCAGCCTTATAAAGCTGATCTGCGACCGTAAGGGACTTGTGGAGTCGTTCCAGCCAGTGACGCACTGCGACAAGCGATTCAGGATCAGCAACATCCATGATCCCTGTGGCACGCTGACGGCTGAATGTCGACAGTGCCATCTTACCTACAGGGATGCCATTATACTCATAGTACTTAAAATCACGGAATGAGAAGAGTTTATCAAGCTTATCCATGACTTCCTGTGGCAAAGCAACCTGATCAATAAACAAATCTTCGAGATAGATCAAGCTGAAACGGAAAAGACGCAAATAAAGGTTCTGTATCGGCTTTTGTCGCGTCGTTATCGCAATCACTCTATAGCCCCTACTCGAGCCCAACCATGCACCCAGAACTGACCAGATTTGGAGCCATTGGGCATTCATTCCCTGCCCAACGACGATCAGCAAACTTTCCTTTTCCCGGCTGGAAGAGACGGCACCGGATTTCATGATGGCGCGATGAAAATCCTGGGTGGAATTCCGGAAGCGTCTGTAGTCGCGAAACGAGTGAATATACTCGAGCATGAATCTGCTCGGTCTAAACACCAACAACACCAGCATCCAGACCGGCCAGTATTTCTGCAATGACGCTTTAAGTTTCTTCATTTTAGCAGAAAACTAAATCTCAGAAAAATTGTAACGTTAGCGACGATTAAGATATTTTACAAATCGCCGGTACACCCGCTGATAACCACAAGCGTTACCCAGAAGATAGTGCTCTATCACCACGCATAATTAAAAGATCTCTTGAAGATTTTAATGTTGGCAACATAATGATGGGTTGAGAGGCTACAAATTTTATTTGAACTTGGCACTAAATGGCTGCCAGATGGTGCCCTTTTTCTGCATCTTTAACGCAGACATTTCTACTTCCCGCTTCTCAATAACCACAGCATAAGGATAGACATGAATGGCGCGTATGCAACGTTGCAAGTTACTTGCAGGGACTCGAAATTTATCTTGGCATGGAGCCATTGTGTTCATGCCCTTGATCAATCCATATATATAGTCAAGAAAACGGTTATGGCAGCCGTGGATATCCTCGCAGATATAGACACCACCTGGATTCAATCGAGGAAATATCGCTTCGAAGGTGGTAATTTGATGCTCAGGAATGTGGCTGCCATCATCGATACACACGTCAATGCACTCATTCGGACGAATCTCGGCTAGAAATTTGCCGTCAGCCTGTGAACCAATGAAGACCTCAATACCTTCTGAGGCATAGGATGCGCAATCCGGTTCAATATCGACCCCCCAGATACGCGCTGACTGTCCGAAAAACTTTCGCCACATCAGTAGGCTTCCTCCACTGTATATGCCAATTTCTAACAATGTAATTGGTGTGCCAATAAACTTAGAAAGGTAGCGATGGTAAAAATCAAAATAGTGATCGAACTTCCAAATCCCATTACCTTCGCTGTGCGTCTCGAAATACTCACGCAATTCGTTGCGCGATTTTTCAGTCTTTACTACCTCCGTACCCTTTGTTTCGCCGGGGTAGAATGCAAGTCCAGCAAGAACGAAGGGCGTACGTACTAACGCACGAGCGTAGTGCTTAATGTTATCAAGAAAGATCAAAATTTTCATGGTGATCAAAATGTTATTGAAGGATGATTAACTTTTAGTGTTAAAACGCGTCTTGTCCAAGTCTCCGGCGTACGGCCCTTGCTTAACCTCGACAATCTCCGTAGCCTCATGCATCTTAAACCCGTGTCCGCCTCGAATTAGCAGGATGATGTCGCCCTGTAAGAGCTCACGGCTGAACAGGTAAACTTTTTGCTCTGTGTAAAAATCCACCTGGACTCGTCCGCTGCGCACGATCAGCACCTCATTGGTGTATAGCACTTCTCTGGCAACTGGATTGTGCACATGCGGCTGTATGACATACCCAGCCGGACGATTCATATAGCCTATTTGCTGCGAATAGCTATTTGGAGTAAAGAACTCAATGCCCTCACTTTTATAGTTGCGGCGAACGATCAGTGCAAGATCAATGTCGCCATCTTTTATGTATTCAATATCAATTTTAGCAGCCATAATAGGAATTCACCTTCCTGACTCTTTAAGTGTATCATAGGCTAGGCCTTTAGACACAACGGCTTCCAGCAGTAGTAGATCAAGGAGGCCATCTAGGTTGATCGATGCCGTGGCCGGCATAAGCAGCGGAAGGGACCTTTCGGGCAGAAAAGTATCCTCCTCAAGCAACACGTGGATCTTAGCAAGATAAATGGCGCCGTTCGGAAGATAGGCCGTAGGTAAGGACTGGCGTGACACAGAAGAGTCCTGCCCATTGATGAGCGGCCTTAGCAGTCCTTCACGTATGACCTGAGCCTTGTAGGGATGTGGCCCGTCCACAGCACATAGACTGATGACCGCATCGGCATCTTCCCAGTGTTCCTCTAGTAGCTCACAAGCAGCTTCCAGATCTGCCAGTGTGCGCAAAGGTGTCGTGGGTTGCAAAAGTAAAATGCAGTCGTCGTTTGAAAGCACTTCTTCTTCGACAAGGTTGCGAACGACGTCGATCGTGCGAGCGCAATCTGATGCGAGTTCTATAGGCCGTGGCCTGGGCGTGGCTGCGTCCAGGAGTGTGGCAAGGGACATGATCTCGGCATCCTCGGTGCTTACAAAGACCTGGTCAACTCGGGCGCACCGTCTGGCCAACCTCACCGAACGCTCGACAAGGCTGATGCCTGCTAACTCATAAAGATTCTTCCGCGAAATACCTTTGGATCCACCCCGAGCCGGAACCAGAGCGCAGAGCCGATGTTCGTGAATCATGCCTTGGCTACGTATCCAAGATGCTTCTGGATATAGGGAGTCACGGTTGCCAGGTGTTCGGCAATGCGATGACTTGCCTGTCCATCTCCATACAGCTGGCTCGGTGCGTACCTACCATGATGTATCTGAGCCAAGATACTGGCAACAATGGCTTCTGTTTCACAACGTACCCTAAGAACATTTTCCGCACACTCACGACTTTCTTGCCGATCACCCACCAGCACCACCGGTGTGCCGAAGAAAGAAGAGTCGCGGACAAAACTGCTGCTATTGCCAATCGCGCAGGTCGCATTGCACAGCACACGAAGGTAATCATCCGGCGGAAAATTCTTCACTAGCCTCAACCATTGAGGATGCTTGTTTTCCCGAAAACGTCGTATAGCAGCACTCACCTTATCAGAACCCGCATCTATGTTAGGCCATAGCCATACTACCTTGAGACCTATCCTCTCGCAGGCTTCTAGAATTTCTTCCACAGACTCACCCCCATCACCAAAGTAAGTCGTCACAGGGTGAAACACCACCAGCATGTAGTGTTCTGACGGCGACAGATTCGCGCCCAATCCGTCATTGAAGATCCCGTCATGCAACTTTAGATCGATTGAGTGAACAATGTCGCCACTCGGGCAACCGACATGGAACACAGACTCCGGCACCTCTCCCATCCGAACCAAAAATTCTGCAGAGCGTAAGGTGGACGGGAAATGAAAGTGAGCAAGTTTACTTATACAATGTCTAGCATTTTCATCGATCGAACCGCTGACTTCACCACCCTGGATATGTGCGAGGCAGAAATTCATATAAGAAGCCGCGAGTGCAGCTGCTAGTCCCTCGTATCGGTCTCCAATCACCAGAACAATGTCCGGCCGGAGTCGCGCAAATTCACTGGAAAACTCGATAATGCCAAGGCCAAGAGATTTTGCCATAGTGCTTGGCGTCGATCCCTCGAGCTCGATGAAAATCTCAGCATTCACTTTGAAACCATCATTTTCGACAACCATGACCGGTCTACCAAAGCGGGGCAGCACCATCGTGCCGCTGCAGACCACCATCAATTCAAGGTCAGGGTGATCATCTATCGCCCTCATGACCGGCATCAGGCGCCCGTAATTAGCCCTATCCACCAAGATTACGGCAATACGCCTAAGCTTCTTCAAGGTAAGATTCATGCTTTTTGCACTCTATTAGTATAGGCCTTGAGTTGGCCGGAACAGTTTTGGGCTTTGATGAACCGAGATAGTGTGTTGCGCATAGATTTGCAACCGCCCACGCCAAAACCGCCGTCCAGGCGTTCAGGTTTTGTAAATGGGCGGCGGGGGCTGATAGTTCATGGTTTACCCCATTTGCTTCCGGCCCTGGAAAAATGATGGTACGCTGCTGCTGCTCCAGCACCAGTGAACTGGTTGCCAAAGAGCGACCGGCTGCTCATTTTGCTAGATCTTTGGAGTGAGCTTGATTTAACAGCGACCAACGTGGTCTGCCGGCAGAAAATCCGCGGAAGGAGAAGTCTACGACCCGCTGATGATGGCGGATTTACTCTTGTAAGCCTACTGCGTCGGGAGGTGCAGCTCAAGAAGTATCGAGAAGACTGCTGGAAAAACGTTCCCTACCGGGTTCTCACCAACAATAAGCAGCATGAGCACAGTCGGATCAGCGATTTCAGACGCCACCTGGGAGCCCTGACAGGCCTGCTTGTACAGGTGCTGTGGTTCTGCCAGAAAGCGGGGGTGCTGAATCGGGGGCAGGTGGGATTGGATGGAGCCAAGGACAAAGCCAATGCCAGTAAGCACAAGGCCAGCGCTAAAAGCAAATGACGCTTTATCAAAAGCGAAAGGCAGCTGGTGGCTGAGATGCGCGCGCTGCGGCACAAGGCGGAGCGTATAGATACCCAGGATGACAGTGTAGTTGCCGCGGTTTCACGGACAGATCGACAGGAGTCATGACATGCCGCTCAGACTATTGCCTATTAATTGCCAATCTTCAAAAAAACAATTCGATGGTTAACGGCGCACGCAGCAAAGGCAAGGAGATGAGTCAGAGGATGCCGAGAACCTGAACAACCCCAAACTGCTGATCAGGCACATGGCAAACTGGCTCGATGGTTAAACAAGCACGAGCCTCGTCGGTCGAGCATCGAGTATTTGAGCTCGATCGAGTACGATCAGCAGTTGATCACCAGCAATATACGCTGAAACGTTAGGACCTGACACTTGTTCATAGAACCGAAGTAACCACAGCTTCAGCAATTCCCAGATGCTGCTCTGAAAGCTGGTGGTGGTGGGGCGATCAGCCCTGGAGGAGTTGCGACTATACTCGAGAGAATCAGCACCACGATGGCGCCCCTTGCAGGAGGCCCTGGCCTTTGCTGGTCAGCAGGGGCCTACGTCCATGATTCCGGAGCACACAGCGAAATGCTGTCGGTTGAGAATCCCAATGAAAAGCACAGCTGACAATGGATCATGGTAACAGCGACAGGCCGGTTTTCATCGAAGGCAGCAGGCGCTCATCGGGAACGGCCAAGGATCTGTTGAATAAAAGCCTTGGCGTAATCGGGGTGAGCGGTAGTTTGTCCAGCTACAACCATCTCCCCACCTGGAGCAATGCCAGCTCTGCTGTACATATCCGAGAACCGATCTAACTACAGTTACCGAGCTGCCAGACTGATATTCAAGGCTCGGAGGGTAACTGCGAGACCCTCAGAATGAACTGCTGAGCATAAGGACTGAAGCAATGACATAAAGTTCGGCTAACCAGTATTAGATTAAAGAGAGGGTATAGCTTATGTAGCAAGATCGAAACACCATTGAAGCGAATTGTTGAGATCCATTCTCTGCGCGGCGACCAAATGCGCTGAAACACCAGAATGAAACATGATTTCAAGTTCTACAACCGCATGATGCTTTGTGGAGGCTCCCCGAGAGTGAGTGGATTCGCGACTAGCGATTGGGCCAGCATTACCATGGCAAGAACGTTGTTCAGCTCTAGATCAGACATGGCGAGTTATTAGGCCATAGTGGGATTGAGGAACACGACTGCCCAAGATCACCAAAAGCTTTGGACAAAAAAGCCACGACGTATAACGTTGTTCTTAAGCAGGCTTAGATCGAAAACCGTCACGAGAGCATGATTACAACGATTCAGCCGCATACCCGACCGGGAAAAATCGGTAACTAGAACTATCGGTATTTGACGAGGATAAATGAATATGACATATGCGCGAATCGAGATGGTCTAACGGGACCATGTAATTGACGGCCTTTCGGAATTTACCAGGCAAGGCCTTCGTAGCACCCATGCTCTGCCTGAAAACCCTTTACATAGATTAGGTCGACAATCAAGCGGGTTCCAAGGTTGTTGAGAATGTCATCAAAGGATGCATCCTTCTTAGCTACTACGATAACATCTGAGTATTCCAGCAGCTCATCCGTCGTTGCCACCATCAGCGACTCGACATCCCCCAGTATTGATCGGGTCGTGTCAGCATTGCGGCCACTTACCAATGCAAGCTGGACATAGTCGTCAAACACCCGGATTTCGTAACCATCATTGCGCAAGGAACTGATCACTTCCAAAGTAGGGCTGTTTCTTACATCGTCAGTGCCGGACTTGAAACTGAGACCAAGAAAACCAAGCCGGGCCGACTTCGGATGCTTGCGAATCAAAGCAACGGCACGTTCGATATGCGCATCATTGCTTGGGTGAACGCTCTCGAGCAAAGGGGTGATTACGCCATTGTATCTTGCCAACGATGTCAATGCAGACAGGTCCTTGGGCAGGCAGGCGCCACCGAAGGCATAGCCTGGCCTCAGATAGTGGGGCGAAATATTGAGCACACAGTCTCTGAAAAAGAGATTCATCACTTCATGAGAGTCGATGCCCAGCTGTTTGCAAATTGAACCGACTTCATTGCCAAATGCCACCTTGAGTGCGTGCCAAGAGTTGTTGACATATTTGATGATTTCAGCACTCGGCAGCTTAACATTGAGAATTTCAGCACTCAGATTGAAATAGACTGCGGCCACTTCTGCAGCGCCTTTGTCATCGCTTGAGCCGATGAGGATGTAGGGGGGAGTCTCATAGTCGGCAATTGCTGTTCCCTCACGGAGAAACTCAGGATTAGCTACCACCGAGAAGTCGATCCCTGCCTTTTTGCCGGATGCTTTCTCTATAATGTTCCTCACAATATTGCAGGTGCCTGGCTTAACCGTGGACCTTATTGCGATGGCAATGAAGCGATTCATGACTTTCAGTGTTTTGCCAACTTCCTCCGCGACAGCATAGATATGAGACAGATCGAGCTCGCCATTAGGTAAACTTGGCGTCCCTACGGTGACTATGATCACATCTGAATCTTTGATTGCCGCTTCGGCATGAGTAGTAGCACGGATGTTTCCGTTCGTCACGCCAGACTTAAGCAAGTCGTCAAGGCCGGGTTCAACTATCGTGGCCACCCCTTGTCCAATCAAATCAACTTTGGATGCATTTACATCGACACCAATGACTTGATGTCCGGCCTTTGCCAAACATGCAACGCTGACGCAGCCAACATAACCCAGGCCGAATACGCTAACAGTTCTTGGCGAAGTCTTATCCATTCTGCATTTCAGAAATATGTTGGAGAATCATTTGACCCTCGATGGTCTGCTTTTCCAGGCTGTAATTACGCCTGACCAACTCATGGAGACTTGATCCGAGATTCTGTTGCATGTCCGGACACGATAGCACCTTAATCATAGCCGCAGCGAAACTCTCAGTTTCGTCGGCAATTAGGATGTTCTCTCCGTCCGTGACATCAAGACCCTCTGCACCCAGTGTGGTTGAGACGCATGCAACGGATGCCGCACCTGATTCAATGATCTTAAATCTGGTGCCAGACTCAAATCTCAGCGGCACGACCGTCAATGCCGCCTGCTGAAGGTATGGAAGCACACTTGAAACCTGCCCTACCACGGTGATGCGCTCACCGTTAAGTTCTGCCTGTGTGATCTGTGAGTTCCGGCCAATGATGTAGATGTGCGCTTCGGGCAGCGCTTTCCATACGATGGGCATTATGTCCTCGGCCAGCCAGCGCGCCGCCCGATCCATGGGGCTGTGAACGTGTCCAAATGAGCCAAGGAGCAGGGCGCATGGTTCTAGGAGCTTGGGATATGGGGGAACGGTGTCCCTGTAGTCGTCCAGATCCACCACATTTGAAAACCGCATGACTTTGTTGGGATCCCCTCCAAGTCGGCGGAAAAATTCTGCGTCTATATCGGAGACTGCAGTGACAGCATCTGCTTTCAAAACAAGCGACTTTTCATCCATCTGCTTTATCTTTCCACGAAGCCAAATAACCAGCCAGCGCAGATGGTTTTTAACAATCGGCAGCTCTCGCAGTAGAAACAGGGAATACACAGCCTCGGTATCGGCAACGATAGCCGCCTGTGGCCGCTTGCGACGCAGAAGACGGAACACAGCGTAGGCATGCTCTAGTACCCTGTCAACCCAAAATATCTCTATGCGTTCCTGTCTGGCATGTTGGAGCATGCAACGGACATCGAACCAAGCAAATAGAGGTGCCATCAACCTTCTGGATCGCCTCAGCAATTTATCGACAAGTCGATACCTTGAAGCCCATCTACTGGTAGGGCTGTGTATCAGGGTGTGGCAATGTCTGCGGAGGAACTCGTCCGCTTCGGCTGACCCAATCCTGTTCTTAGGCACCGTCGTGATTATGTGCAGCTCTGAGATACGATTCAGCACCTTGACCGCATTCACTACACTGAGTTGAGGTCCTCCCGCGGGAGGGTACTCGAGGATCGGAGCAAAGAATAGGACTTTTGTCTGTTGTTTGAGTTTAGGCGCCATCATCTCTTGTCTTAAAGATTGTGTTCTACATGGTTGCAGAGACATCCACCCCTTTCCATGGCTGTTTCCGCAGAAATGTTTTTTCCCAGAGGTATATGGCGAAGTCCTTCCAGACTCTCTCTGCATTGTAAAGGGTCATCACGCCGTTTCCATAGATCAGCTCTCGAATCGTATTGCCGAGCCTCGTTGAATCGATTAATTCGGACTGCTTGAAACCAACCGAAACTATTTCATCCATAAGGTAAGCACGGAGGGGGCCGCGCATCCAATCAATGATTGGCGGGGCAAAGCCTATTTTGGTTCGGTTGGTTACAATGCCTTCAGGAAGCCATTGCGCCACAGCATCTCGCAGGATCGATTTTGTATAGCCTTTGCTCAGCTTCGACTTCCAGTTTAGGGCAAATGCGAAGTCGACAATCCGGTGATCTAGAAGTGGAATACGGATCTCTACACCGTTCATCATGGAGTAATGGTCGTAATTGCGAAGAAGTGTTGGCAACACGGTTTCGAAGGACAGACCCAGCAAATGCCGGTTCAGACTGTCGCATTGGGCTTTGGCATACCGCATGCCTATATCGCCAGACCACCCTCTCAGGCGAGCCCTGATCTCGGACTTCGCCAAATACGCGCCAATCCGCAACGGCGACATGCCACGAAACTGCGCGTTCTGTGGATGTACCGCCTTGTAGATATCCAGAACCATGCGGGTGTCCTTCGGCGCAAATAAAGTACTTGGCAACGCATGTAGTACCGACGACTCATAGCCACAGAAAAGTTCATCACCGCCATGGCCATCCAGACTTACAAGGAACCCCTGGTTTCGCATCTCACGATAGAGATGAAAATGTGGCAGGGGATTAACCTCGTGCACCTCCTCAAAAAGATAGGTTATCTTTTCCAGATCTTCAGCAGCTCCGTCGGGAACAACCGGTATCTCTCGCAACCTGATACCAAGATGTCTTGCGATGCGCCTTGATGACGCGGCTTCGTCCATAACAGTCCCGGGAAAACTTGCAACAAAAGCGTTTTGCCAGTCGGCGTGTAAGCGCTCCACCCCGCGCTGCCTTCCTACCTCAGCAATACTGGCCGCCACTGCGCTGGAATCAACACCGCCGCTCAGACCGGTGGCCACTGGAACATCTGCACGAAGTCTTAGCCTGCAGGAGTCCAGCAACAGCTCCCGCAATGCTTCTACCTGCTCGTTGTAGCTGGCGGGAACGTGTTGATCACTTTCCAAGGGGGCCCAGTATCGTTGCAGTCGTAACTTGCCGTTCTTGTGCCAGCCGTAATGTGCGGCAGGGAATCTTGAAATTCCCTCGAACAGTGATTCTTCGGTTCCTTCATAGGCATACGGATCGGCACACAAGGCCTGAAAGTGTGTTGCTGCCCGCACTTCCCGCATGAACGGCAGCAGTGCTTTTTGCTCGGACGCAAATATGAACTGCCGGCCATTATTGACGTAGAACAATGGTTTTTCACCCATCCGGTCCCGCGCCAAGAACAGATGATGCTCCTGACTGTCCCAGATGGCAATCGCCCACATTCCATTAAGCCTGACTAGACAATCCTTTCCCCAGCGCGCATATGCCGCCAGAAGGACCTCGGTGTCTGACTCACTTTCAAACCGTTCACCTGTCTTTTCCAGCTCTCGCCGGATCTCTAGAAAATTATAGATCTCGCCATTGAAGACGATATGATAACGCCCATGTCGATGCATGGGTTGCGCGGCAGCATGGGAAATGTCGAGGATAGATAGGCGCCGATGACCGAGCATGATGCGGGCTTCATCATGCCAGACTCCTTGCCCATCCGGGCCGCGGTGCGCAATGGTCGCCAGCGCACGGAGGAATGTTTCAGTCTGAACTGCCGGGATCGCGCCAAGAATTCCACACATAACAGACTATCTAGTGAAAGAATGCGTCAGCTTCACTCTGCGCAAGTATTGATTGAAAGAGCATGTCAAAGATCTGTCAGAACAAGCTAGGCAACTCAAGTTGTGCCCGAGCGTAGTCATCGGGAATGCCAATGTCGATGAAATAGCCGTTCGAGACGAAGTGCTCCATTTTCCTGTTCTCGACCTCTACAACAAGAAAGTCGCTCTCGAAGGAAAAGGGGAAGCCCTCGGGAAAACTGTCAAGCTCGCCTTTGGGCAGCACATAACATCCCGCATTGATGAATCCCGGTCCTGGCTTCCCTTTGTCAAATAAGCGGATAACCCTGTCTCCGCTGAGCACCAGCCGCCCGTAGCGCGAGGTGTCGGGAACTTCACGGGCCACAATGATGATGGAGCGGCAACGCTGCCACTGTGCTTCGACTGCGGCGATATCCAAATCCAGAAAAGTGTCTCCATTGAATACAAAGGCGTGATTACCCTTGCATTTCCCCATGGCCAGTCGCATGCCTCCTCCAGTGCCCAGCGGGGTCTCCTCGACCACGTCCAAGATTTCCATCCCGGCAAAGTTGCTGCCGAAATGATCGCGTATCGAATCAGCCCTGTAGCCCAGGGCCAGTACGACTCGTGAGAAACCATTTGCAGCAAGTCGCAGAAGCAGAAACTCCAGGAAAGGCCGCCCCCCCACAGGCGCCATCGGTTTGACGACGTCCGGCAATACTGGCCGAAGACGGGTCCCTAGACCCCCTGCAAGGACAATGGCCTCCATCAAGCTTGGGCTCCATAAATCTCACTTTCGATGAGCTCGCACAGCAGGTGGCCGAGAATCAGATGACCCTCCTGAATGCGCGGCGTCGAAGGTGAGGGGACCTCCAGGAGAAAATCACACAGGTCGCACATAACTCCCCTGCGATTACCGGTCATGCCAATCGACACCATGCCGTTCTCACGTGCCTGCTCGAGCGCAGACAAAATATTGGGCGAGCTCCCCGATGTGGAATAGGCAATGAGGACATCGGCCGATCTTCCGTTTGCCTGTAATTGTCGCGCGAAAAGTTTTTGATAGCCATAATCGTTGCCGATTGCCGTGAGGATGGAGGTATCCGTCGTCAAGGCCATCGCTGAAAGTCCGGGCCGATCAAAGAGAAACATGCTGACCAGTTCGCCGGCAATATGCTGGGCATCGGCCGCACTGCCACCATTGCCCGCAAGTAATATTTTCCCGCCGCCCCTGAGGCACTTTATGCATGCCACTGCAGCTGCCGCGATCAAATTCTGCAGCTTATCATCCGCAAGCATAGCGGAGACCACCTCCTGCGATTCGAGCAGTCTTGCTTTTATGCAATTGTTCATAGAGTTTCACCCGGTTGATCTCTCAAAGGCGAATCCGATAATCCCAAGACTTTTAAGTAGCGGTCGATACTCTCGCCGC
>Ga0194133_10002850_pt1 | contig 25652 bp, 21 predicted proteins | sample TA2KigOf40mmetaG_FD_155448 | JGI IMG/M metagenome (GOLD analysis project Ga0194133, IMG submission 155448) | Freshwater microbial communities from Lake Tanganyika, Tanzania - TA2015055 Kigoma Offshore 40m | ecosystem: Environmental > Aquatic > Freshwater > Lake | place: Tanzania: Lake... | reverse complement strand
CAAATAAAATTAGGATTTTTTTTAAACCAGAGCAATATTTAAATTTCTCTCAGACGACCATGTGGGTAATTAAAAACAAACAAAGCCTTTGCAAAAGGTAGAAAATGGGCACAACAGACACATGTTTTGACTTTGGACAAAACTTGGCGGTACTTTTGTTGCTTTTCTCTATGTTTCCAACACAATCAATCACTTTCTAAACAATTTTGAAATGGAAATACATAAACATTTACAGCGTCTCTTCACAACATGTCTAAACAAAAATATAACTTTAAGCTTGAAAAGTGGCTTTTTTCTATTGAAGTTTTAGATATTTAGAGAGTTAGACAAATTTTGTCACATAATGAGTATCCTAATTTTGCAGTCAGGATGAGTGTGCAGATGGTTGGTTGCCTTCTCAGATGACAAAATCAGAGGGATTTTTGAAACTTTGTTCAAGATTTTTTGTTTTACTGCTGTCCACCCACAGCCTTTTTCCAAAATTTAGCTCATCTTTTCTGAAAAATTATCAACCAAATAAGATTCAGAAGCAGAAAATGAAAAAAATGTTTCCAAATATTCTGACTTCTTTTCTTAATTTTGGCAGATTTTTTCTTGGTTAAGATCTTAAATGAGGCAAAAACTAGGTTTGGGTTGAAATTCAGTCACACATGACGTTATTTTTTGCCTGTTGCCCATTACCATTACCCATGTGTTGTTTGGCTATGGGTGTGTATGTGTAACTTTGTGTTTTAATTAAAGGTAATTGTTAGCTTTTTGCATTTCTTGCCTCTGGAAATAGAAATGAGTAAGTTGCAGCACTATAAATGACTTGAGAAAAACAATTTGAATGCTGTTAACAAAGAACAATTCAGAATGGCCAAAATGGATGTTCACGACCATCTGGACGTGGAGAAAAGACAATTAAAAATAAAAAAAGATGAGGAAGGAGCTGAAAGAAATCATTTGTTTCTTTTGGATAAGAAGCAATCAAGAATTTGTTTGTTTGATGCAATTATCAGATCTGTTTATCTTTCATTCTAATTATTATGGAAGCCTGAAAATAAGAAAAATAATATGTTTGAAAACATATTTTATTTTCTCTAAAGTAAATAGACTTTCGAAATTCAATGATAAACTTTTTCAGACAGACATTGTCAATCAAATGGAATACTTTTAACATTGAGAAGTCTTTGAACAGCTTTTTTTTAATACTAAAACTTTTTTTAAAAGTGAAATGCATTAGATATCATGTTAGAAAAGTTAAATGTGCTGCAATAATTTTCTCTCTAAAACACTTTTTTTATCTAGGTACTTTGCGAATAAAAAATCTGTTTGTTTGAAAATACCTCAAGGTGATTGACATCTTTAGAGGCAATATGGAACTTAATTTAAACAAATTCTTCACACATGTGGTTGTAACTTAATCATTTGAGTTGTGAGAATAATCATGAAAATACGAAACATTTTTTGCATGAATGAAATTGCATGGCAACTAAGATCAGCATTTTAGTGAGACAAAAACTCAAAGGTTTTCCTATTTTTATGAAGAGATTCTGACCTTCCAAATTTACCTTATAAAACGCAACATTAAACCCATGGTGATCCTCCTGAAAAGCCATTTCACTAATTAAAATAAATTTTTGAAAATAAATTGTATTTTGACAAAAAAAGAAGCAGATTTTTGGATGATTTTTTTCATTTTACTGAAAATTTGTAAAGTGAAAAGAATAGTGTCTATTTACAACAGCACAATATCATTATACTCTTTCCTTTGTGAATTCTAGACATCTGCTTGTAAAAGAATTTTTTTGGCAATTTTATTTGAGACATTTTAATTGCCGGGGATCTATTTGTTCACAAAACAAATAGTTTAGATAAGAAACAACACCCTTTTGTGGAAACATGTTCCAAGGACTTCCAAGTCAATTTTTATCCATTTTAAATTAAAAATTTACAAGAAAAAAAAGATTTTAGTGGGATATTTGGAACCAAGCAAAAATTCCAAAATCATTTTTCAATATTTTTTTCATATAGAAAGAACTGATCTTCTAAAAATATTATACCTTAATCAAATCTAAGAATATCTTTCTAGATGTCACTCCTGAAAATCTGCTTCAAAGATATTTTATAGAGAAACTATTCCAAATGGTTTCACTAATCAATAAAAGCCCTGGAGGGCCCATCATTCTGGCAGAACCTTAATCATCTTTCACAAAAACCATGCAAATTTGTTTAACTGCATTGGCCAAATTTATTTTGTGACAAAAAATTGTAAAATTTCTTTACAGTACAAGTTTCCATTTTAGAAAACTGTAACACTAAGAGAAAATCCGGCCAACCTAAAAAATCCATTTTACATTTATCCTAATTACCATTTAATTGCATGCTAATGATCTCTGCTTTTCTTTGTGTCACAAAGATTTGTTTCAATTCTTTTGATCTGATCCATATGATGATTATATAGGACAAAAACAGACTCATTTACAAATTGGTAGAGCAATTTTACTTTCTTAATATTGTGTAACATTTTCCTCCAATTTTTTTAGTTTTAAACTTGCAATTGCTTGTTAGAAGCATTTAGCAAAAAGGAAATATCTTTTAGGTGACTTCCTGCATGGAAAAGAACAAGGTGATTAAAAAGACATCAGTTGACATTTTCACGGTACTTTGAGTCAAAGAATTGCAAAAAATATCCAAGCCAAGTTGGGAAAAACTAGAGGTGAAAATGATCTCCTTTTTGCTAGGAACCATCATTTCATTCTTGCTATTCTTTTGAGTTCAAAAATAATTTTTGATTGTAAAACAAGTCAAATGAGTGAATGAGGTATTCCAAATGATGACTCTTACCAATCATGAATAGAATAAATACTAAAATGATAATTAATGAAAGATAATCCTCTTTTTTTCAAGGGTACATTTTTGTTTGGTACTCTAGTAAGACCACGATAAATATGCAATTTTTTGTGAAAATGACTTTCAATGTGATGACTATTTCTCAATACTATCAATGAAATATTCAGACAATTATTATCCTACCTTTATGCCTTATTTAAAATAAATTTCACCAAAAATGAATTTCGAACAGGATGTAGCTTGGCCTTCTAGGATATCTGATCATACAGACTAAGTTTCATGGAATAACAATTATATTGCATTTTAAAAACCTATCAGACGCAGACACCCCAGCCATTTCAAAATCTTCTTCAGTAATTTCCGGCTGACATTTTACCAACCTACTGGAAGATTTATAAGAAAAAAATCTTCTTTTTATGCACTCCAAGTGGGTAATTAAAGCAATAAACTTTGATGGAACAGAAAAAGTATCTTAATTTTAAGTTAGACTAAAAAATCAGCTTTGTTCTTCAAGCTTGATCTTTTTATAAAAAACAGCATTTCCAGTTTGAGGTTTAAAGTAAAAAAAAGTTTGCCACATTGAGCCTTGATTATTTCTCAAAAAAGTCATATTTTGATCCTTATCTGATCTACTTGAAAAAGTTTTTCTTTACACACTTCCAAGTTTTTTTGAGCTCCCATGACGGCTTGGCAGAATACAAAAATATTTTGATGGAAAAAATTTGCTAATTTTTTCAAGAAATAAACTTTAGGGAATACCGCTACCAAGACATTTGCAAAAAAAACTTTTTGTAGTTGATGTAAATCATTCCCATTTTCATGAGATTTTCACGTTGGTGCAAAAAGAAGTCATGAACCTGATTTTATATGGTTGAGAAATTTCAAACATATTTTTTTGCCATGAGCTTTTTCACATTCCATTTCATTTATGGCACAAAGTTTTCAAAGAAGAAATTTCAAACAATAAGATTTTAATTGATTGAATCGCTGATTGACAATACTTTAATAACGATTTATCATCCTGATTTTTATGAGATTAAGGGTGTAATACCACAGGATGATAATATGTGGCAAAATACAAAGTTCTCAGTTTTTCCCTTTAATCTGGACGAATGGATCAAATGTAATACCATCCCTAAAATTTGATGTTCATCCAGACTTCTTTCATAAAGTTTACTAACATTTGAGTGGAGGTTATAGCCAATATTTTCCTTAATACTATTGACTTATACCTAACATAAATTTTCTCTGCAGAAAATCTGTTGCTTTGGGTATCTGAAGGAATTCAAAAAGAGTTCCATCAAGAGCTTCTCTACTTATAAAATTGAAAGATAATGTATTTGTTTCTTGTGAGAACATTTTTGTGCATGTAAACAAGAAAAGTTTACTTAGATTTTTCAGCAAAATCGATTATCTTTTCGATTTTCATTTTATCAACAGACAGTTGTAGCAACTTTCGATCAGTTAGCGACACATTGCAACATATGGAGACAAAATCTTTACATAAACATGTTCCAGAATGGAAAAGAAGAAAGAAATCAATCAAAAAGTCCCTTTTCAACTTTTCAAACGAGGCTTCTTTATTTTCTTTTTTATTACCCCTTATAATGGAATCACATGAATTACATGAAACTTTTTTGACTGATCCAATGTGAAAGTTTTATAGAAGAAAATCATTTTACTTCATACAGAAAATGAGCAAGATAAAGTTTGCTCATTTCTCTGAGGCAAAATTATGAAAATTGTTAATTTCTTATATTGTCTTCATTTTCATTCGTGCCAAAAACATATGAAATATCTTTCCTAACTTTCACTCAACCTGACTATCAGAAATCAGGAAGCCATCAATAATGACAAATAAATTATCTGATAAATGAAACGTCACTCTCAGACAAATTTGGGTTGAATGTCCAGTTTGGAATCAATTTGTTTGATTTAGTTCAAAGCCAATCCATTTTCAGCTACCTTGGAATGACATTGTGGATCTTTTGTTATCGAAAGATCACATTGAGGTTTCCTGAAAATTTCTCATTTGCTGCTTTATTAGACGGAAGTAACTTTTCTGTTTTGCAACAGCAAATTATCTCACCTTTGTTCATCTAGGCAACTTGGCAGTTGCCCTTTGGTTGTTTTGTTCACAGACAGGATGATAGTTCAGAGGCCACAAACATCTGGAAGTGAAAGTTAGATGGATTCTTGATTGAGTTATCAAAGCATCACTATATCAATGCAAAATTTGGTACACTTTTGCTCATTGCTGTTGGAAAAATTGATTTCTTTCACACTTACCTCTCATGAATGAAAAAAATTCGAAAATTCAAAAAAAAACCCAGTTGATTGTCTAAAATAACAATAAAAATGTCGCATAAAGTATAAAAAAAGAAATTTACTTTTAACGAATATGTTATTCAAAAGGGTCTTGTGTAAAATTCATTTGATTTTTATTGTAGAATTCCTGCATAAATTCTGCAAATAAAAAGAAAACCTCTCTCAGAATGCATATATAACCAATGCTGGAAATTCTTTCGTATAAAACTCTTCTTTTTTGGTTTTTATCTCCATATCATTTGACTCTGAATGCCAATTTGACATCTAAATGTCAGCAGACTGAATGAGTGAACTTTGCCTGGATTAAATTTAGTTTTGTCTTAGAACTGCCCATCAGCCTTGAAATAAAAAAGTCACTATCTTTTTCAGGTTTTAACAAATTCTCAAGCTTTTTTTCTCACCCTGCACAAATAAAAGATGTTTCATGATTGAATTCCTGAAACGGAAAACATTTGAGGTTTGGGAAAATTTTCCTGTCGTGATGAAGTCTGTCTATTCCGTCTTGACAAACATCAAATTATCTCATCTTCCTTCCTAAATTTAATTCTTTATAACTCTGATATCTTTGAAAGGGTCTTGACCGTGACTTCTTAATGTCAGATTTTAATTTTCAACGTCTTTTTTTGCCTTGAATCTTGAAAGATTATTTCTTTATTTCTTTTTAAGAGCAAAAAACTGCCAGAAAACCAGTTCATTGCATTTTTTTGAATTCTGAAGCCATCCTGAGCTATTTTGGTATTCAGACAAATGTGAGGGTTAACTATTGATGATTTCTTTATAGTCTATAAGGTGATAAACTGTTTGCAGTTTCGGATCAAAATCAAACCCAGGACCTTCAGTGTTTGAATTGAATGGTTAGCCTAGATGATATATATTTTTAAAACTAAAATATGTGTCAAGAATTTTTAATAAAATCATTTAATTTTTTGACATAAAGTTGTGACAACTCAGGGTCATAGTTTGCTTGCCAGCTCTATGGATTCGATCTAATATGTAAATTGTCAATCAAATTCCATGGCCAAAAAATTTAGATAAAAAATCAACAAAAAGTGGCTGCATTCTTTATCAGGGTCCTAAAAGTAAGCAAGTTTCAACTTTTAAGCTGTATCTCAACTCACATAATTTAATGTTCCAATAAAAAAATCCAAAGAAAAAAGAACCATGTTAGTAAGCATCTCAGCCCTCATCAGTGAATGTTAGATTCTAATGCCAAGATGGCCATCAGCCTGATAAATTTGGAATACAAAAGTCCTAGACTATCAAAAATTTTAAAAAGTCAGTTTTACATAAAACCAAAGACGACCAAAAATGGCAACTGTCACGGACTTCTCTAAGCTAAAAGTGGGGAGTAATGCCTTCAATGTTTGAAGAAAGTCCAATTTGGAGGCTTAAGCACACACGCTTTTAGAATAAACTTGAAAAGAACCTTTATGCCCGCTTACCAGTGCTAGTGATTAATGTCAAATTTTGATTTTTTTGTTGTTTTAATAATCTCTTCAAATCGAGTTTTTGTTTATTATACCTATTGCTATCAGTTGTTTGAATTTTATTTGGTTTTCATGCTTACGATAGCTCTTAAAAAGTTAACTATACTCAGGCAAAATGATGTAGTTTTCGATGGAGCTTGTCAATAAATACAAATACAAATTGTATTTTTCAGTTTTAAGAGACTGATTTCAAAACCAATTTGTATATGTAACTTTTATCATTTAATTTCACAAGAGATGGGTTTGGGCCAAAAAAATTCGACCTGTGTCGGATATTATTTTGGGTGCTTGAGTCAAGTTGGGTCAGCCTTCTCTTTATCAGGAAATAATTCTGCCTCAAAAAAAGCCAAGTTTTCAATTTTATCCTGTCGAATCAAAAATATATCTTTGGGTTGGATCAAAGAATACCCAAGTCAGAGCTGGGTTGACCACTTATTTACTGTTCAAATTCTATTCGTAATCTTTTACCCAAAATTCACTCAAAAAATCCAGCAAAAATTCCCAGCCATAGAAAAAAAATCTGTCTATTTTGTTTTGGAGATTTCAACGCTAGTCTTAAATATCTTTTTAAATATTTTAGGTTGTGCAGAAGATACTTCCTGCCAATTTATGGAAATGTCAATTGGACCAGTTTTTTAAAAGAAAATAACCATGTCAGAGGACAACCTCATGGAACCTGAGCCATCAAGTGGGCAAGAAAAGTCTGACACTGCAGACACTATTGTGCGTGTGGATCATGATGTTCTCACCCGCCTGGACAGTCTCTTGTCAAACAATGGTGAAGATCCTACCGTGCCAATGGAATTGATGAAGATGCCTGAAACTAATGTTCTGCCTCAAGGTATCCTCAAAAAAGCCAGTTGTGGTCAACCGTGTCAAAATCTATCTACAAGGTATCTTTTACTATTATATTCCGCTCAGAATAAAATAAGTTTCTCCAGAGGTGAGGCGTGAGGAACCATCAAAAAAATGAAAACCTCATTTTGTTCAGCAAGATTAAAATTCACGCCTTCAGAATGAGAGAGAAAGAAAAATTCTCAGCTGAAAAAAAAATTTTTATCACTAAACGTTCTTTTCCCAAAAATCCTTTCAAGGTTAATGTAAAATTTTCCAAAAAAGGTTAAGGCAAAATATTCTTTGTTCACACTTTCACCGTTTCATTTTTTTCTGGTCACTTTAATTTTTCACGGATTTTTATTTGAGGTCATAGCATATCTATGCAATATGAAAAATAAGATTTTCTCATCATCAAAAACTATTCATTCGAAGTATGCAAAGGTAAAATGGTTATATTTTGAAGGCGAATACGATTTCCTGATCAAGAGGAGATTCAGGAGGTGATCGGTTATGGCGGCCTTTATGATTCCTCGTCTGACGAGGAAGAGGCTGCTGAGGCTGGAGACCGGAGAAACAGGTTTCTTGTGTTCAACGAAAGAGAGGAAGAGATGAGCATTGAAGACAAGAATGTTCTCAATTTGACAAGGTGAACATAACTACTGTAAAAATTCGGACAAAATAACCACTAACTCTCCAAAATTAGTAACTAAAATTTGTAGTATAGCCATAACCTAATTGCCAAAGGCAACGTATTGAGAAATTGAGGTCTCAGGTTAATTGGTTCGAACCAATTGAATCAATCTCTTGCCAATATGACAGTAATTTATCAACCCTATTTGCATTTGAAATCAAAAAGTCAGCCTCAGTCAAAATAAATACTATCAGACAGTGCTTGAATCGATAGTTCACAAGATATTAAAGATAGCAGGCGCCAAAGAACAACTGTAGGGGGAATGAGAAACAATAACAGTAATGGGATTTGAAATGACCTGAAGTAGTTGAGCCTGAGAAACTCTATTGCCAGTCTGTTTCAAAATGGCTTTAACCGGAATGCACTGAGAAACAACATTCATTAAACAAACTCATGTTTGTAATTGAATTTGAAAAAGGATGGTTCAATTTTAAGTGGCTTAAAGTTCATTGAATTATGCATCAAAATCAAGGTTCTTTGGTTACAAAGCTAGAATTTGAAAAAGATTTCAAGAATGCGATCAAACTTGACAAAGCTCGAGCTTTTGAAACTCTCTCCCTTAAAGTTTTATTCTATCAAAGTTTTGAGCTTACGTTAATTTGAAAGCACACTTTAAGGATCATGTTCTGAATGTCAAAACTTTATTGCTGTAAATCTCAACAATTTTGTTCATATTTTGAGTAGTTGGAAGTAGAGCTCTTAAGTTATGTTTAAACTTGTTAAAGGGTTAAAATTTCAAATCTTGAAACAATTAGAATTTTTTCGAAATTTTCCTTCTAAGTTTGAGCTAAGTGACCTAATTCTGCCTCTTGTGCTAGAGATCTTTAGCTGTGAGACTCCAAGAACTACATGAAATATATTTAACAACACACTATTTTTGTGAAAAATTATCTTAAATGTGGGAGTACTTTAAGGTGCTGCCAAGATTATTCTTTATGCACTTAGAGCACATACAGCAAGATGATCCTCTTTCTGGTCATCATTATTAGTAGTTGTAGACTAACAAAATTATTTAGTATTAGCTTTAGTGACAAAGGTGGAGGTGAAAATGCATAAACTATTTTCTTTTCACACATCCAAACCTTAACTTGTTAGATATTTCCTTTCAGGAAAAATACCGCCTTCAACTCCCACGCCCCCAACTTGCTTGTGCCCAATTCAGCAGCTACCCACCAACAAGGTTGGTATATTCCACCAGACGAAATCAAATTTTTAGAGATTAAAATAGTGAATCAGGAATAAGAATTCCAAACTATCTGGTCACTATGAGTATGTGTGTGAGTGTGTGGGATGAAAAGAAGTTTCACTTCGAGCCAATCTGATTAAACTTGATCCAATTTAGGCTTTGGAATGACGAGGCCAGCTTCTCCCCCAATAGTCACTGTCCAATCATTTAAGAAAGATCATCCACCAGGTATTCAGATTTGTCTCAAATGCATCTTAATCTTTTTAACTTGAAAATTTATTTCTCTAATAGGAAAGCTTGACAGTTGCTCATCAAAAATTATTCCTTCAACTATTTTCACTTCACACTTAATTGGTAAACAAGTTTGTGACAATATCAAACCTAATGAGGATGATGAAGATGAAGAAAGTCATAACTCTGAGGAAAGTGGTGTGAGTGATCCAACAGATGTGTCTGATAGTGATAACCATATTGAAAGTAGCTCAAGCTCCAACAATGGATCCACTTCCCCCATTTTCTCTGACATTTGTTCAGGTATAAGTTAAATATACAAATATTCAATGATGTGGAGAACTTACATTTTGTTTGAAATTATTCAAGATCATTCCATAAGCGATGGCCTTATGGCCTCCATTGATGATGCATCAGAAGACAGTGAAAATGAGAACATTTTGACCTTGTCTGGTGAGGATGATAACAAGATGGAGAACAAAATGGTTGAAGAAGAAGTAGTTCATCATCAATCAAAACAAACAGCAACTGACATGGCAAGGTATGAAAAATTATTTAGATACTCATAAAACCTTCCTTTTTTCTAATGTATTTTTGCCTTTTTTTTTGGTTAAGGTAAACCGTTATGATAGTCATTGCCACTACAGATTAAGAGTTCTCTTTTTATTTATATCATTTGATTGGCACTCTTCTATATCAGTAAAAAGTAATTTTAAAGTGGGTGAATGTGGATGCTCTTATCACATCAAATCTCCTTGATCATCTGCACAGACCTTGAACAATTTCTCAAAAGGAGTTCTATACCATATTTTTTCTCCTGAGACTCCTAGATCCAAAGGCTTGTGGGGGAAAGAAAAGGATTGGTCAAAAAATGTCACCCTCCAAAAATACCAAAAGGCCATGGATCAATTTAGGAGAAAACATGTAAAAGTGGGCATACTAAGCATACCAATCTATAATTCTAAAAAGGTTCAAACTTGGACACTTCCATGCAACTTAGACCCCAGGTTGCCACAATAATGCTTCAACGATATACATAATAAGATGATCCTCAGCCAAGACCAGAAAGGGTCTTCAAAACTCTATGTCTTTTAAGATACTAAATCAACAAAACGAAGAATTAAAATTTGAAATATTTGTTTTTAAGGACAACTTTCCTGCTGAATACAGTCGTGAAGTGTTTTGATAAAGATTTTGATGAGCCTGAATCTTCATCCGATATATTAAAATCAGAGAGTGCTGTTGAAAATAAACCAAAAGTCAAAATAACCAGAAAGAGTCCCTACGTTGCTGGAACTTCTTCTGGTGCAATACTGAAGGGAACTCCTAAGCCATCTGTCAACATAAGGTATGTTTTCATCTTAATTAAATCTTAAAATCAAATCAAGGATTGAATATTTGTTTTTCAAACCATCAACCTTCTAAGCATTTTTTTATTTCCATTCAATTTTAAAGAGTCATGAAAAATCAGCAGGCAGTGATTTTCTCAAATACGTAACCCTGAAAATTAAAGTTGGGTGGGACTAATCATGATTAAATTTAGCCCAGCAATCTTTAGAAAAATAGTTTTTCTAGTCAAATCATAACCATGAAAAGAAAAAATCTTATACTATTTTGATAATCGCATCATGGTCATTGCCATATTGAGCTTTTTTTCATTTGGATTTCTTGAGTATATCGTTCAATTTTAAAGAATTGCATGACAAAATTGTTCCAAAAAACTAAAGATTATCATTTTATCAATCATAGAAAGCCACCCATTCCAAAGGACAAGCCCAAAGTTCCTGTTCGGCCTGATAAATTACTAAATGGAAAGTTTCCCATAGCTGCACCCAGAAACAACTCCTTTACTTATGAAAAGTCAGAATCTAAATGCCAAAATGAAGTTACTATTTCAGATGAATCAGTCATAGACGTAAGTCAAAATGAGTAATGGATTTGGCAGAACTTTTTGTAACTTCTTTTTTTTGTTGAAGGTTTGTCAGCAGCCCAATAAAAGTCCTCTTGTCACTGCTGAATGCTACACAGCTTTCTCAGATGTCCAAAATGCTTTGATAATGGATGTTTGTGCTTCCAATATGACTGATACGCCAAAAGTGACCATCACTCCAAATGGTCAAGGAACCACATTAGACATTCCAGATGACAAAAGCTTAATTGGAAAAGATGGAGAAGAGACATTATTAGAAGCAACCACACCTATTGAAGAACCTGTAGCCACTTCAAATTTTGAACAGGCTCGAGCTAGTATTGCTTCTGCATTGGAGTTCAACAGGCACGACAGGGTGACCAGACCGAGCACAAAGAGACAAGCACCGAAACCCCCTGTCACAATTGAGGACGTTGTGGATGAGGCACCCACTAAGGATCTACCACCTGAACCGATTCCAACTCCCCCACCTGCACCCCCGATGCCAAAGTCAGCACTGGTCACATCTACAGGTTTGTTTTACAACCATCTTATGGTCAATATTTCATTTGTTCAATGAAGATTATTTCGACATTTTAAGGACGCCAGAGTAGCATTAAGGGCTCTGAAACATCAGGAGCTAGTCCAAAAACAAGAGAAGTTCGAAATAGGGTTCAGTTTCATCCCGAGACGACCACTGTGACAATTCCACCCTCAGAAGAAAGAAATGTTCAAGCAATTAGTTACAACAGGTGAAAAGACTTTCAATATTTAGGTGAACTTGATGAAAAGTGCAAGATATGACATACAAGAATTTTCCATTCAATTCTCAATTATCGAGTATATTACTTTGAAAAATGAATTTGTTTAAAAAAAAATTGATAATTTTTTTACTGCGACAAAAATAATCTAATATACTTTGTAAATTATTTGACACATTCAAATAGCCTTTTATTGAGCAAAGACTTTGAACAAAAATAATTTAAGGCTTCTCTGGAAAAGAAATTTTAATGAGAAAAATCATGAGGCTTTTATTTTTACATTTGAAAGGTCAATAAAAGATCAAATTTTCACCTTGTAAAGTTAAAAACATTACTTTCAGTTTATTACATTTATTTTCAAATATGGGCAGAACAATGCTTTTTTTGCAAATAGTAGGTGTCAATAAGAAACTTTTTAGAGGACTCTTAAACCTAATTTATGTCAGTTTCAAATGATCAAAGACAAGAAATAATTTGTTGCCAAAGTTCTTATCTTCGAAATAAACTTACTCATTTTTGTTTAAGCTTTTATAATCATGGTTCCAGCATGGAGTAAGGAAAAATTTTCAAATCTTTTTTCTTCTTTCAACCAATTTTCAAATTAAAACAGCTGTTTTATCAGGCTCTTTTAGTATTTACATTCTGACCAAGTTTTAATTTCTTGTAGTTGTTCATTGATTGCATGGTAAAAAGAACACATGTGTTGGATCTGATAACTTGTTTGATTTTTTGTAATTGCTTCTGCTCATATATTAATTGATTGTTTGCATTAAGATTTAGGAGGGGCCAGATGGCTAGGAAAAAAGTAATTGCTGAGTGATTACACCTATATATGCCTAGGAATATCAGATGATTTGAAATGAATTTTCTCAAGCTGAATGAAAATGAATGTCTAGGAAATATAACTGTCTGACAAAGGAAGCAATGACTTCAATTTTGGGCCATCATGGAGATGAAATATTGAAATTGATTTCCAAAAGTTGGAGTTGAAAATGGGATACCAATTTGGCTGTTTTTTTGAAGTATTAAAGAACCTGGAAATATCGCCTCTGTCTTGGAAATATGGCTATTATTGAAACATAATTCAACCTGAAAATCAAATTTCAAATAATGGTGTTCTTTTCAGATGGATCAACAAGCCAGGCGAAATGTTGGAGAGTTCTTTTACTGGTCAGATCATAACAAAGTCAGCACTTTTACCAACTCCAATAGTTGGAGGGCAACCTCCACATCCAAAAAGAACTGTAACTTACACGCCAATGCCTCAGGAGGATGAGGTTAGGCGTTGGACAGAGAAAAAACACAAGCAAAGGTCGAAATCTTTACCTAGAGGTTCAGAAATTGATGAGTTTATGGGAAGCAGCAAGAATTCAAAATCAGTTCTCAGACCATTTCTATCAGCATCAACATCCTCATCTGTTTTGGGGTATTAAAAAGCTTCCTAATTGAATTTCTTCTTGGAATGATAAAGATCTGCATTATAAGTGACATATTTTTTACACTTAGATCCAGCCCTCTCAAGAGACAAACAAAGGCTGACCTGTTTGAAAGTGATCGCAGACAACCTCTTGGCCCTCCAAGCCAACTTAGAAAGAACAAATTTTCGATCATGAAGTTTTTCAAGATAAACATTGCCTCTAATCCTTACGGGATCCAGTTTCCAGAGAAGCCCCAACCTCCAACCAGCAATCACTTCAATGCTGCCAACTCCAACATGTTAGATAAAGAGCACGAAAGAGAGATCTTAGAGAGAGAAAGGTGTCGATTGAGACCAGAAATAATTCACCCTCTGGATCTCCAAAGTGCAGGAGTTGAAGTAGTCAAAATCACCCCGAGAGGCCATGTTTATGAAAAGAACCAGAGGACCACAGCACAAGTAGTGAAGTCTGCCATTGTCAGAAACAAAGGAAAATTAGATTATACAGATTCAAAAGATTCAGGTTGTTAGCAGAGCAAATAGTTTTAACCGATATTGATGGTATCACAAATGGAATATTTTGTTTTAGGACATGAAACTTCTTCTATTCACACCGAAAATTCCGAAGCCTCATCTTCCACCTCAGCTACAAGCTACTCAGGATTGAATCTTGGAGGAGGAATTACCAACAATAATTCTGTGAGTTCTTTTCTTCACAATAAAAATCAAAGAGCTAATATCAAAAAAATTCTGAAAGTTAACTTTTAATGCATTATTCTTAAGTAAAAGAAAATCAACTTATTGCCAACGGTTATTTCTAAAGCCAATAAACACACCTTTTCAAAGTGAAAGTTATAGATTTATGAGGAAGAACAACAAAAATTCACCCTCAAGTCATTCTGATCACTTTGAAGTATAAAATTAATGGTTATATATGAATGAAATTTGACCCAATCTAAACTTACTTTGATTTAAGCAAGAAAAATAAATTTTACTTTAAAGTCTGTCTCTGGTTTCATATATATTTATCATAAATTCAATACAACAAAAATTCAACAAAGCACTAATTTTTTGGTACTTGAACCTCCTCGAGGTGATTTCAGTTGGTCTTTTGTGGCCAGGTTATGATTTGGCCAGTGGGGAGAATCAAGTTACATTCAACACCAACTGGCTTATAAATAGACATACTTTGCTGATTGGTTTCTACATAGAAAGAGAAAAATCAATTTGGTTTATTATTGAAACATGGCCTGCTATCAAATTTTCGAAATTCTTTTACGACTATGCTATGGTTTTATCCCTTTTAAAGATTTTCCGAAGGAGAAATTCGACTTTTAGTGTTACAGATATGTGATTTGTAGAATTTGATTGTGACACAAAATGTCATGTTAGTGTTACTCAAATACTTTGACTAAAGTTTCTGAAAAATCACCCCAAAAATGGTTCCTCAGGGATGGAAAGGTGGACTTTTGAAGTAACAATTGATTGTACTTATAATATTATTACTTGTTGAATAAAAAGATTTTCAAAAAAAAAAAAAGGAACAAAAACAAAAGGAGTAGCAATTTAAGGGTCTTTACTTTGGTCTAAAGCTCAATTTTCTACTTTTTTGGTATTGGCTTACAAAAATACATTTTCAAACAATTTGTTCAAATCATGAGCAAAATTTTAGCAACATTTTAAACATATCTTGTGTATTTAACTCATTATTTTTTGATACACAACCTATACTTGCTGTTTTCTAAATTCAGGGGTGAAAGATTGTTAAGATTGTTGGTATATACACCAGAGTTTGAAATGTAAAACCAAGAATTATGTCAGGTATGAGTGACCTGGCTTAGGTTGGACATTTGTTTGTGTTTTAAACAAATGCTTCATTTTTTCCAAAAAGAACAGCCCTTTCTACCATTATTAGATTTATATACACAATGAATTTTTTTATACAAAATTTTCTATGATTCTTTTTAATATTTCTTTGCGGAAAATGTTTTCATCTGGAGAATACTTTTATTTATTGTAACAATGAAACTTTAGATGATCTAATCTTACATTTTGGCTTGAGCATTGCATTGTGTTCATACTTGCATATCCTTAACCAAAAATTTCAAGCATGAAATAGATGACAAAAAAAGTGAAACTAGCAATAGCCTATAGTTTCTCATTCACAAAGGAAAAGGCAAAAAAAAATTTTTGTCCTCAGAGAAACTCAGATTCTACTTTCTTTACCTGTAAATTTATCACTTATAATGATCAAAATGCCCATGTTTATTGCCAGTCAATTCTCCAGATCGTATGAAAATTGACAAACGTCAAAACTACGAGTTGGGCTGAACAGCTTTGATTTTGAAAGTCAATATTTTATGGCCACTTGTTTATTAATTACCATAACAATAAGGCAACAAATGTTGCATCTAGCAACCTTTACCTGTTTGGTACTTTGAAATCAGTTTAGGTACTTTGACAAAAACAAACTTGGCTTTGATATTCTTGCTCTGGAAAATCCTTGATGTGCACTACAATTCAGAAACTATTTGAGACAAAAAATTGCGGTGAGCCAAACAGAAAGTGGAGTAAAATTTGAGCCTGAACATTTTTTACCACTTAAATTATATGTGATTTCAGACACAAAAACTTTACTGTAAAGTTTTTGCTCAAAAATGCTCAACAATTAGGGTGAAGAAATAAATTATTTTTTGAAATGCAAAATTTTCGATTATGATTTTTCATTCCACTTTGCTTACTTCCAATCCCAATTGCAGCCTTTGGAATACTTTATCATGTTCAGCAAGGTTAACTTAAGTGAGAATTCTTTCATTTTTGTCAGCTTGTTTTCTACAATTATCTTGTCAAAAATCAAAAATGGTTCTGGTTCTTAAACTTTTCATGAGCATTTAAAAGCACTGTAACATTCTTATAGTTAGAAATCTGAATACATTTACATAGATTTTTTGTGTCAAACTGTCTTTTTAGAATTTTATTATTTTACAAAACCATAAACCAGCACTTAAAGTCACAAGCAACATTTATATTCTTATGCGAAGAATTTTGTTTTCCAAATTTTTAAACCTTTTTTTATCTTGAATGAGTACAAAAAACCTAGAGCACTGTCATTCTGATTGCCCCTTTACTCAATAAAAAACCCTCATTTTTTTCAAGCAAGTGAAAGTTGTGTTTGTCTGTTGATTCTCACATGGCCAGAAGTTAGATAGAGCTGCAAGGTATGGAGATGAATAGTAAAAGTTGGCTTAGAAAAAGGGTTGCAGAATAACAAATTCATGGTCAGATCAATAGTGTAAAAGACTTAGCATTTATCAATAAACAATACATTTCTCCTTAAAGCATTTTAGCCAAATAAAACTAAGTAACAATACTTTCAGACACAGGAATTCTTGTAAAGCCAATACTTGAAAAGGGTGATAATTATCAGTTGTGAAGTTAAAGCCTGAAAAGAACAAATTTCCATAGCCGCTGTCATTTGAACAAATTAGTGGATATTGTAATTTCTAATTTTTTGGTTCTTAAATGAAGCCATTAAGTTCAAGATATTTTAGAACTTTACTTTAAGTAATTTTTAACACATTACTGGCGCTTCAATCATAAAGTTATCACTCTTTGATTCTGACTTGGAATCATTTCATAATTTCTATATAGTACTTTTGTGACAGTGTTAGAATTAGTTTTCACAACCCTTCGAACCCCCTGACTGAGATTTTAAAAACCCTTGAAAGCAAAGCCTGGCATGCAGAAAAAATAAATTTCTTTTTAAACAAAGATATGAGGTCAAATTTGCAAGGACAATCTAGCACGTTGTGAGTGTGGGTTTTGGGGGTCATATGATGTGAATCTCATTTGGAAAAGGAAGCTTTAGAGAAACATATTGGGTCTTACAATCAAAGGACGTTTCAAGACTAATATAACTGCATTTTTGTCCAGCATATGTGATTAACATTTCTGCAAAAAAATACAAAATACATTTTCTTTCTAGAAGGATGATTTACCTACGAAAGACAGTTCTCCAGAAAGAGCAAGACCTTCAGGTTTGTATTTTCTCATGAATAAGTATAATGTTGAAAATGTTAATTTATTTATTACTTGTTGAATATTGTAAAGGTCCCCGCACCAAACCAGTGCCTCCTCCCAGAAGTCATTCCCTTGAAACTTTTGGCCCAAAATGTTTGAGAATTGTAGATGACATATCAACCAATGATGATTCAACCTCTGCAACATCAACCTCACAAGACAACTCTGAATCTTCTACACCTGGTTAGGCTGACTTTTTTCAGTCAATTAGTTTATCATTCATAATTTACATTTGGAACATTATATCCTTTTCCCAGAGGATGGATCTCGTGGGCCAAGAAGAGGAATGAGATTTGATAGTGTTCACAAGGATTTACATCCAAGCCTTTCCTCAACATCATCAGACGGGTTACCCCCGCATGAGGCTTATATTCAGCCGGGCAAGATGAAGATCGGTGCAATGAGTGTTCCAGCCATCAATACAATCCACTTGCAAAGTTTTGGACAATCATTATCAAAATCAAGGAACGATACTGGTCGTTCTGAATCATTTACATACAGTAGAACTTTTTCACCCATGCAATTGGTCGACCTGGGAGAGTTTTGTGGAAGTGAAGGAAGCTTAGACAGAGAATCTGCCTCGCCACAGCTGAATGTTCGAAGGGAAGCGGTGAGATTGGTTTGTCAAACTTTTTATTGTTAAAAAATCTGCTCGATATTCAAGTGTCATTAGACAAATATTGTATTTGAAACCCTGGTATATCTATCTTTGACCATGGGATGCAACAAAAGTAGTGCAAAAAAATGATGAAATGATTTCCAGCTAGTATTAAAAAGCCTCCTTCGTGTCTTAAAGTTGCAAGATTCTAAGCAACAAAAGCCCTTAAATAAGGATGTTTCACATCAATAACAATTGGTTTGAAGAGCATGGCAGACTTAAAAAATTATATATCTATTCTTTTGTATTTGAAATTCAGTTTAAATTGTAAAAAAGGTTTGGAATGCAAGAAATGAATCAATTGCAATGTACAAGAATCTTAATATAGTATTCAGAAACTTGTTAAAGGAGTTTTTGTGCTTTTTAAGAATTAAAAATCATGGGTTAACAATACAATTTCCACTAATTCTTTTTTTTCCTTTCCAAGAATCTCTTGTCATTCAGAATGACACTCATAACTAGATGACTTTGCCATTTACTTGACACTTTAGTTCACAGTCATGATTTCAGAAGTGTTCTAAGACAGTCAAAATCTGGACATGGATTAGCAGATTTAGTCTAACCTCTGCCTTTCATGATTTTTCACTCTCTGTTTCACATTCTTTTGTTTGAAACTATTCGTGTTGAAAATAATTGAATTTGAAATGGCCAACTGAATATTGCTTCACTCTGGGATGCTGCCGACATGTAATACAAGAAATTTTCCCCCAAGTCATCATCCTTTCGAAAATCTTTTTATTTTTCTCCAATGCATGATTTCAAGTGCTGAAACTTCACAAATCAAAATTGTAACCAATCTACTTGAGACACGAAGGGCAAAGTTTGTATGAAGTTTATGATGAAACACACTGTGAATCTTCGCAGACAGTTTTTCAAAGATTTTTGATTTGTTTCTCAGATGGGATTCAAGTAACTGTTTTGCCAAAACAAGTGCTATTTCTTTTCATTTCAAATCTTCATGGTTGGGGCGTTGTCAAAAAAAGATCTTTGCATTTTCATTATGTTGAATGAGCAAGTTGGACAAAAGCTGGGTAGAATATTTGACTGACTGACTTAAAACTCTTTTACTTTCACATGACTGAAAGAAAACATTATTACCAAATGAAATATTTTCATCTAGAGCACAAAGTTTTTCAAGTATTTGTTGAGTGCATTCGAGGTCATTTGGTCATGATTTGGACTTTTTAAAGATGCTTTTGCAACCAGGGGTCTAAGTTTAGCGCTTGGGATCAAACCAGCGATTCGATTCCATTAGATCTTATCCTTCAGGCAAAGTCAACCCCAATTACTTATTAGAAGGGATGTTTATTCCACGACAACATTTGAATGAACAATGCTTTATATGAGTTGTAAGAAACTGAAATCAAATAAACATTAGGTTGCAGCATTTGAATTAAAAGCAACAAGCATGAGTATTAATATTTATAAAATTTTACTTTCATTTGATTGCAAAAAGTATCAATTTAATCCAAAATCTTTTTGGTAAACTTTGCTTGAGATTGTAATATTTCTTTATCGAATATTAGCAATAGTTCATTGGGGATAATCAAACCATCATATTGAAAGATATGACAACTGCCAATTTTCTAAAAGGTATTTTTTTCAGGATTTCGATTTTGATGATCCATCTTTGACACCAGATGTTATGAGTAGCCAAACAACAAAAAGTCGAAATGTCGTTCACAGTAACTTAGAGGACAATTATGGAGCAGTTATCTCAGCCAACCATGAAGCACTTGCTCAAATCCTTGAACAGGTATAAATTTTCTACAATTAAATCTAATCATTTTTATCGGTTCTGATTGAGAGGAGTGCTTTGCAAAATCATTATATTTATCTCATTTTATATCTCATCATATCCATTTTATTCTTTGCGAAAAGGCTCTCAAAATCTTAGAAGAATTTCCCCTTGAAATCCCTGCTTTACACCATTTCAGCCTCTAGCCTGCATAATGATTGATCTTATCACTCAAGCAGAATTATTTTTCAGCTTCATACAAAAATTCAGGGATCTTATTTACACATTAGATGAGATAAAAGGGTCCATTAAATTTTATTATGTTGATTAGAATAAAAGTAAACTTACTGTCTGCATTTACCTAGCCCTGTAAAAAAGTCAACTTTGAATCATATTGCATTTAAAAAAAATTCAATTAAACCCAAAGAAAAGGCTCATCTTGTACTCTTCATTTTATTCTACAAAGAATATAAGTTGTAAATAATCCATTCAAGAGATTTAAAGTTTATTCTTAAAATAAACAATGCCAGCACAAGGTGTATACTTTATAATTTTGACCTGACCTTTTACTTTTACCTTTTGTTTCTCCCACTCACTTTTGAAACACCATCTTTTTCATGATTGTTTTTAAGGCCAAATTGGTTTTCTATTGTGTTAATGCCTAGCATCAGATAAAGTCAAAGTAATCAATAAGAATGTCAAGGTCTCCTATCTAAAACTGTTATTTTTCTACAGGCAAGCCTTCGACGTCCGTCCATGGACAAAAATTCTTGTCCTGAGTTGACCTCAGCCAAATGTCTGAAATTGACTGATTTCACCAGGTTGATGGAAGTGCCACTTGTTGAAACTTTTGCAGGGACATTTGTATCTGCAATTTACCAGCCTCTACAAATCCCAGTTAGGCTCCTTCTTAACTCTAAGAAGGACTTTGAACCTGCCCAACTTAATGGGTTCACAATTTGTCCTGTGAACAACTTTGTTGACAAGGTAAAGTATAAGGAGGCAACTGGGAAAAGTAAATATAATCTAACGATAGTTCTAATTTTAGATAAACTTAGATTCATTCTTATCAAAAAACAGCTCAAATCAGGAATGTATCTCAGAGGGTAAGTTGAAACATTCATGTAAAATTAAGCCTAAATGTGCTGCTAAGATGACTCGATTTTTTTATTCATTTTATAAAATAATCATTTTAAAAGTTATGGTTCAAATCTAAGCATTTTTTTATTTCTCTTTTCTCAGTTTTTGTCTCAATCTTCAAAGAAATGCAAGTTGAGAAATTGTCAAGCTTCATTGTTGACATTTTTCACAGCAAAAAAGTGCAACAGGTTGAAAAGGAAGTATGTTTTATACTGCTCCAGATAGTTAATGCATTGAAGTTCTTGCAAGCCCAGGTAAAAAAATTTAATGCATCAGCAAATTCTCATTAAAGTTCACTTGGCAACATTTTTCTAAACTTTTGTCATAGGGAATTGAGAAGGTTAGTGCTACTCTGGATCACTTCTTGCTTGTCAAGTCAAACCCTGACACAAAGTTCAGAGTCATCATTCTGGATGCTGAGAATGTAGAAAAGAATGGAAATTTTGCTAATGAGGACATCTCATTGCCTTGTGCAGCTCTCTCAGCCCTTATGCAATTATTAAAGCTGGAAAATCCAGTCCAGAGGGCCTCAAACTTTATGTCAGACATTCAAACAGCAAAAGAGATATTGGATAGAGAGTTCAAGACACATTCGAGGATGTTTATGACAATGGCAGAAATGTTGCAGAGGGGATCTTCAGTGGCATTAGACCAGGTCTAACATTTGATTTTTTTTGTACTGCTCAATTTTCAGGATTTTTTTTCTCTATGTGATTTTTGCATGATTTTGATTGACGGGTCTTGTCAAGACAGCCCTGAGCTAATGACAGAGCACTAACAAAAATTTGTCACCATTTCTTCTTCTTTTTCTCAAAACCCTCCAAAATAATACTTTTCCACAATAAGTATGAAAACCTAGTCTAATTTTTCAAGTGTGCAAATTCTAAAGAAATATGAGCACCAAAGGATGGGGAATAATGATGATACATTACACTTGGCATAATGACATGAATTTAATGGAAATATCTAAGACAAGAGTGACAGCTCTTGGGGTTCAAATAATATTTTTTTACAATTTGGCACTACGAGTTTTTCACGAACAAATATTTCCCAACTGCAATTTTTCCTCCAACAATTTTCTTAAAAATGTATTGGCTAACCTAACCTAACCTAATCTAGCCTAGCCTAACCTAACCTAACCTATTCCGGGAAAAATGCGTTTGGGCAGATGTTTCCTGAAAACTTTTTTTTCAATTTCCAAGTAGAAACTAAACATGTTTGTGAAAAATTCGTAGCGCCCTTTAAAGGGTTAATTTTGGAAGACCCTAGCGTTCAACTACATTTCAAGAAGCATCCTGTAAAGGCATTTTGCCATACTCACTTTATCCTGTATAAAACAAACATTTAATTTACATCTGACTGACAAAGAGTCGTGAAATCATGCAGCTCAATAAACTTTTCAAATTTCCAGGCTAAATCAATGTTGGAATACATGCTTTGGTGGCCTGATGACCTCAACTTGGCACAGACACGTGAACAAGGACTTCAACATTGGTTGGACCTCGAACGAGCATCAGTTCTTAACAATTTGATAAGAACAAGGGGTCTGTGGAACATTGAACTTAATATATTTGAAGAGTATCACCTGCTCTTCCTGGTTCAGACATGTGCAAAAATGATGCTTGAGTCGTCCCTGATGTTCAAGACCGATGACTCCACTGCCTAGACACAGTCAAGAAAGTTTTTGCACTGCTCTATAGAAAATTCACTAAAGCTTTTGCCTTTTTTGATCGTCCATCTAATTTTAAAAATCAAATCTAGAAAGTATCTCTTTACTTTTTTCAACATCTAGCATTGAAAACTCTCTCTTTATTTTCCCACCCCTACATTGGATTGTTGTTGCCCATTCTAGATTTTAATCAATCATGATGGTTTAGAATTACAAATCACCAAATAATGCATTATTAATTGAATTCAAATTGACTTTTTATTGGCAAGAATTTCTTGATAATTGTCAAAATGTGAAGCTTATTAAATTTTCTCAAATAAATTACTTGTTTTGATAAAACTCATGTTTTCAGCGGTTTGTTTGTAGTTCAATGACAAAAATCAAATTATAATTAAGAATCTTTTTTTCAAGCCCAGTGCATTTTCATGAGTCTATGATGTAAAAAAGGAGTTTTCTAGCTGCTTTATGAGTAGTGGAAGAGGGCAGAGGTTATTTGATAGAAGTTCTAGCCTTTGATTAAAACCTCGATTGTCCAAAAAGGAAAGTTTAAATGGCATTATTTTTTATTTTTTGGGGGGAAAAAATGAAAAATTAGTAGCTATTTTCCCACATGGCAATGAGAACTGGGATTCTGTGGTTCAATCCATGCAAAGGGCAATTAACTTTGATCCCTGGACTTGCTGTACTTTATTTATTTCAGCATATTCTGATTGTTGTGCAGAAACTCGATATCATTTATTGACATTTATCAATAGAGTAAGTGACTATTATAACACAACTTTCAATCTAATAAGCTGTTGTAAAGTCAGCACTTTTCTCATTCACTTGATTTAGTGAAAAAAGAATTAATTCTCATAATAAAATGTATCCTATCTTTTTCTTGTTTTTGCAAGTAAAAGTAGTTAATGGGTCTTCTTTTCTTTTTCAACGATGGTATATCTGAGAGAATCAAACTTTTCTCTTTTCTCATAATTGTCTAGAGTCCCTCAACTTACTTAGTTGGATGTAGAAACACCCTGAAATGGTGCCCCCGCCCACATGATTCTTGGTTGCAAGACAAAGTATTTCCAGGGTCATGAGATCGCAGATGATAAAAAAGGGAAAATCCTACCTGTATATGAGGTTACCAGCAACAAAATATAGTCTTTGAAAAGAAAAGTGAAAAAGAAGCTTATATTTTCTCGTTTCCTAAACGTACATTTGTATCTATCAATTATTTCGAGATGTTTTTTTAATTGCCCCGTCAGAGAGTTCTATATTCAAACGAGTCGATTTTAAGATGTTTTTAATTTCTTTCAAAATATAATCTTTTGCCATCTCAATTGTTTGTGGTCAAAAAGGTCTTCTTGACGAAGCCAACTATAAAATGTTTTCTTGAACATGATATTTCATGACCTGACCCAAAGGTCTACGGAGATAATAGTTAAATATCAATTTGTATATTGGCAAGGAAAAAATAAGGAAAATGACTTTGAATAAGTTTGACTATCAAGGATTGAATTTAATAAAGTGACTAAAAAATTTACTCCTTTACGAAAATTGGTTTCTCCTTACGTTGCAGGTAGAGATGGGCCCTGACCCAACCCGACCCGAGCTTACATTTGACCCGCAGCAAATAAGAGGCCAACACGCCTTTGACCCGGGTACCTTTTGACCCAACCTGAAGAGATTTTGATGATCAGAAGGGAAAAAAATTGAAAAATTTGAGGTTTTTAGGGGAAATTTTCCAAACCCAAATACATTCAATGTGTGAATAATAGCTCTTAAAAAGTAATTTATAATTGGCATTAACTATTGTAAATTAAGATGGAGCATTGCAACAAATACAAGTCCCTTTAAAAGGTTGTAACATAAACATCATTAAACAACTCTGAATCGGTTCTTTCTTCATCCCTCCTGAGGTTTCTCATTCATCCCATCTTTTTCTATGCTTAGATTACTAAATCTTTCATCTGTGCTGTTTGGTCTGCATAATTCTTAAATCATCAAAAAACTGTCACAACTGTCAATGCAACCAATTCTCTGAGTTTGTTGAATGACAAACAAAACCTAAATTTAGTGCACTAAGGTTTTTTATATAAATCAAAGTGAGGGAAAGGCCATGGCCAGATCGTGTCTTTGACAAGTCCTTCTTATATTTTAAAGCATCAAAAAGACTTGTATATTCGGTACAAACGGCAAAAAAACTCCATGAGAAAATGCTGTCTGTCAATAAAACTCACAATTCCTGAGAATAAAAAACCCTCCATTTACTATGGGGCTTGAATCATGATTTTTATCATGAGGAAAATTGTCTAACACTAACTTTAAGACTATGAGTAAATTTTTTAATGCTCCCAGATTTTTAATGACCATAGTTTAAAATGGTCAAAAGCTATGTCTAATTACCAATTTTCAAGTTATGATTGCCATATGAAATTATCTTTAAGAACCATGCTTTCAGCCTTTTGAGCATTCCTTTTTATTTTAACAATTGTAAGTTACATGCAAGGCTGTAACAAGTAGGATAGCTTATGCTTTCAAGGTATGCATGCCTTAAAATTGTAATGAGAAGCGGCATGAAATTATCTTTAGGGTAAATTTTTAGTAAACTGAACATTTACCATAAAGATTTTGTGATTTTTGTCAAACAATATGGATTGTAAGGGCAAAATTGAAGAGGGTTAAAAGTGTTAGCGCCGCAGA
>Ga0194133_10002848_pt1 | contig 25681 bp, 20 predicted proteins | sample TA2KigOf40mmetaG_FD_155448 | JGI IMG/M metagenome (GOLD analysis project Ga0194133, IMG submission 155448) | Freshwater microbial communities from Lake Tanganyika, Tanzania - TA2015055 Kigoma Offshore 40m | ecosystem: Environmental > Aquatic > Freshwater > Lake | place: Tanzania: Lake... | reverse complement strand
GAGGAAGCGCTGCAAGTGCAGGACGCCAATGCAAGAGGCCATTCATTAAGGTACCGCGCCAATGGCCTGGCGCCGGATGAACAACCAGGCCAGCAGGCTTATCGACCACCATCACCTGCTCGTCTAAGTGAGCAATCGTTAAGTCGATGGGATCTGGGCTAAAGGCATTGGAGGCCTCCAAGGGCTGTGGCCATACCTCAAGGGTTTCGCGTCCTGACAATTTCTGAGCTGGGCTGCAAAGCGCCTCGTTGACACGAACCGCGCCAAGTCTTATCCAGTCCTGCACACGGGTGCGCGATACGCTGTGGCCCGCTTGCTTCATACAGTCGGTAAGAAAACGGTCAAGCCGCAGGCCCCTACCTGGTTGGGCGCTCCATTGCAGCGGGCCTGAGACGTTGGCTACCTCATCTTGCATGGTGCATCATCCGTATAATCAGATAGCTTATTGTCGCACTCCCCACACCATCCGAGACCAAGCATGACTGAATCACTGGCGAAACAAAAGCCGCGTGCTGCACTGGCAGCCCTGCTTCTTGGCTTGGGCTTAGCACTTAGTAGCTGCGGTCTGGGCGGCGATGGTCCTGATCCGACCGCAGGGTGGACCGCAGAAAAACTCTATGCCGAGGCGAAGGCTGAACTTTCGGCGGGTAATCTTGCTCAGGCAACCCGGTTATTTGGTCGACTCGAATCGCGCTACCCATTTGGTCGATACGCACAACAAGCCCAACTTGAGTTGGCCTACGGCCATTACCGGCTGGGGGAGAAAGAACAAGCGCTATCGACGCTTGAGCGTTTTTCCAAAATGTACCCAAGTAGTCCGGCCATGGACTATGTCTTTTATTTGCGTGGGCTTATTCATTTCAATGATCAACTCGGTTTGCTCGTCAAGCTCGGTGGCCAAAGCCTCGCCGATCGCGATTTAAAAGCGAGCCGTCAAGCCTATGACGCCTTCCGAGTGGTCCTTGAGCGTTACCCCAACAGTGCCTATGCCGACGACGCAAGGCAGCGTCTCCGCTACCTGGTCAACACCATGGCTGAGGGTGAGTTGAGCATTGCCAAGTTTTACTGGATTCGCGGTGCTCATGTGGCTGCGGCCAATCGCGCCCAACAGCTTATTCAACAGTTTCCTGACACTCCTGCCATCGAAGAAGCGCTGGTTGTTATGATCCTTGCCAACCGTGAACTCGGCCTGACTCAGCAGGCCGACGATGCTGAGCGTATTTTTAAACTCAACTATCCAAATAGCCGCAAGCTCGCGGCAGGACTTAGCAGCTCAAGTCGTTGGTGGGAGTTCTGGCGATAGGGCTTTAGACTTGGTTTAGGGCAAACGCTGGCTGCTGCCCGAACATGGTTGACTTGCTAGGACAAACTCTGGATGCTGCCCCGCACGAGCTTACATGGAAAGGGGCCCGTAAGCTGATTGCCGTCCGCATACTCCTGCATGCTCGCGAGGTGAATTTCATGCCGTGGTCGAAATGGCCTGACCGCAAAGCCGATCGCTTCGTTGCGCCACCGAACAACACCTTGCGACACGACATAGGCGCTTGGATGCACCAAGTCGCCGCTGTCGGCATCGACAAGCCAAATCAATCCGCGGTGCAACACATATGCTCTCGACAACGCAGGCACATGAGCCGTTAAGCTGGGCTGCTGGGCCTGAGAACACTGAATCTTGACGCCTGCCGTGGCAGCCTCACGAGCTTTGGCTTGAAGCGCTTTTTCATCAAGGTCTATGACCGTCGTAGCCTGCGTCACGCTCGACAAAAAAAGAAAACCAAGGCTGACTAATTTAATGCGACTCATCATCTAGCTACCTTTTCAGTTTAATTCCCGATCTGCTTGGCGCGGTGTGGCAACCTGCAATGGCGTGGGAAGGTTGCCATCAGCTCTCGTCTTGGTCAAGAACTCCATGGCGTCCATCGCATCGCGAATCAATGGAAAGCCCGGCAGGCTTTTCAACAAGGCCTTGCCGTATCCGCGGGTAACGAGTCGCTCATCACAAACAACCAATAGACCGACATCAGATTCGCTTCGAATTAGCCGTCCGGCGCCCTGCTTCAGACTCATCGCCGCCTGCGGAAGCTGCCACTGGCCAAACACGTCTTCACCTCTAATTTTCGCACGACGAATGCGTGCTTTTAAAACAGGATCATCCGGAGGCGCAAAGGGTAACTTGTCGATCACCACTAGCGAGAGTTGATCACCGACGACATCGACGCCCTCCCAAAAGCTTGCACTACCAATCAGCACCGGCGCACAACCCTGCTTGAAGCTGTGCAACATCGCAGCCTTACTCATAGCACCTTGAATCAACCATTCGATGTGTAAGCCTGTTGCCTGGGTTGCTGCCTGCAAACTCAATAGCGCTTGATGAAGCGCTGTTACCATTCTTAGACTGGTACATAAAATAAACGCACGTCCTTTGTTGTGCAAAATTAGGGGCCAAATATGCTCGGCCATCAAGCCGGCAAAAGCGAAATGATTAGGATCGCCGCAACCGCGAGGCACATAAAGCCTTGCCTGCCGCTCATAGTCAAAAGGACTGTCAATACATAGGGTCTTCGCATGCTCCAAGCCCAGTCGATGTGCCACATGCTGAAGATCCCCTGCTACAGCAAGACTTGCTGAAGTAAAGATCAACGCCTTAGGTCGCTCACCGAGCGCCAGGCTAATCGCCTTAGCTGCGTCCATGGGTGTTTGATGAAAACTAAGCCCTGTTCGACTGACATCAAGCCACAAAACCTGTTCATCATCGATCGCATCACTTTCTGACGCTTGCGATTCTCGCTTAGGCAAAAAATGAGGAAAAAACGCAAGCATCTCGCTCAAGCGAACAAGCAGCAGGCCAAGCTCTTCCCCGCGAACAGCCTGCTCCTGTAACAATACATATAACCGTTCTAAATCTTCAAGCAACTGCTCGAGCACAGGCGTGATTCGAGCATATCGGGGATGTTCGCTAGACCATTCCATTTTGGATGGGCTGTCGGCTGCCAAGCGCAACTCCCTGAGCGACTGCTCCAATGAATCGCGCCAATGGATCCAATCGGCCGCATCACTTGCCTCCGCTAATCCGATGCGCAGAAGATCGCGGGCAAACTCCTGACCCTGCCTAATCGACCATGATCGTCCAAAAAATTGGATCGCCGTCTCGGGCAGTTGATGCGCCTCGTCGACCACAATGCCTTCGACCTCAGGAAGTAGATCGGCAATCCCTTCACTTTTGAGCGCCAAGTCGGCACAAAGCAAATGGTGATTGACCACCACCAAGTCAGCCTGATGCGCTCGCTGCCTCGCACGCATCACGAAACAACGTCCATAGTCAGCGCACTGACTGCCTAGACAAGTGTCGCGTGTTGCTGTAGCCATGGCCCAAACAGGTGATTCGTCAGGCAGTTCATCGCATTCGCTTCGATCGCCCGTGTCACTTCGTGCTGCAAAGGCGCGAATCTTAAGCAAGGTTGTTGCGTCTTCACGTCTGCTAAAGCGCCCCTCTCGCAGATGGCGCTCGAGATGGTAATGGCACACATAATTGCTTCGCCCTTTAAGCTGGCAAACCTGCGCCGAGGCACTCAGGTGATCAAGTAATGCGGGCAAATCTCGATGGAGAAGCTGGTCTTGCAAGGCCTTCGTGCCGGTTGAAATTAAAAGCTTCTTACCCGACAAAAGCGCTGGAACAAGATAGGCGAAGGTCTTTCCGACGCCAGTCCCCGCCTCGACAAGCAAGGACTCATGAAGCGCTAGCGCCTGCTCAACCGCCAGCGCCATCTCAAATTGCTGGCTCCTGAAGCGAAAGCCAGGCTTTCCCACGAGCAATCCCTCCGGGCCAAGCACGGCGGATACCGCGCCGATCGCTTGCGTCAAGTAGCCAGCCTATGCGGGAACGTCAGGCACCAGCATGATCTGGAGCTGGACAATGCTGTCTTTGATTTGCAATTTTCGCTTCTTGAGACGTCGCAATTGAAGTTCATCAAAATGAGTTTGCTCGGCAATGGCCTCGATCATCGCATCAAGGCCGCGATGTTCGAGCTGAAGCTCACGGATACGGTTTGTGATCGTCTCAAAGTCCATGCCCGATTTTCGCACTCGGCTGCTCGGCTGCCAATCCCCCCTGCATCAAAATCCTTCTTGGACGGTCGCGATAGGCTTTGGATTGCATCTCGATGAGCCGCGAAGCTGTCCTGGCAAATTCGTTGACCAAAGCCCCCTCGCGATACAGCATTTCGGGTTCGTCGGCGGCACTGACGATGAGTTTGACACCCTGGTCATAAAACACATCGATCAGCCACACAAAGCGACGCGCCTCAGAGGCCATCGCTGGCGGCATGACAGGCACGTCTTGCAGCAATACCGTATGGAATTGGGCCGCGAGCTCAAGATAATCGATCTGAGAGCGGGGCGAACCACATAATGCGTCAAAGTCAACCCAAATGACCCCACCGGCTCGTCCTTTGCAAGGCAGTTGGCGATGCGCCACCACAAGTTGACACGCTCGCTGCAAGGGCCCGTCAGCCAGGCGCTCAAAGCTTGCCAGCATTTGCGCATCGGCTTGCGCTCCATTGGGGCAAAGGTAGGCTGGCAATTGCTCGAGCGCACGGCGTCTGTAGTCAACGCCCGCATCGAGTTGCATGAGATCAAGGCAGTGTTCAAGCAAGGCAATCGCAGGCAGTATGCGGTCGCGATGCAAGCCATTGGGATAAAGCTTCTCGGGTTGGTAGTTGGAGGTACAGACAAGTACCAAGCCCTGCGAAAAAACAACCTTTAAAAGACGCTCCAAGATCATGGCATCGGCGATATCAGACACATGGAACTCATCAAAACACAAGATTTGATAGCGTTTTGCAATCTGCAAGCCGACGCTGTCAAGCGGGTTTGCCTGCCCTTTGTGGACCTCTAGTTCGCGATGAACCTCTCTCATGAATTCATGAAAATGGAAACGTCCCTTGCGCTCGACATCGAGCGATTCAAAGAACAAATCCATGATGAAGCTTTTACCTCGACCCACGCCACCCCAAAGCCAAAGGCCCTTGGGCGCTGTTTGTCTTGAAAATAGCCGTGTGAGCAGGCCTGCACGTGATCGTTCGTAGCGCTCCATATCGATGGCGAGTCGCTGCAAGCGCCCAATTGCCTCGATCTGAAGCTGATCTTCGATCAAGTCCCTACGTTTAATCTCCTGGCGATAAGCCTGCAATAAATCCATCGCGCTGCGGTGTTTAGAGGCGATCCGCTCGCTACAGCGTCGAGTATCGCCCCTGTCAACGTTCTCTTAAAGATTCAGCGCACGATTTTCTGTAGCGGCAAGCGCAGCTTCGCGCATGACCTCAGACAAAGAAGGATGCGGATGACAAACCCTGGCAACATCCTCTGCCGAAGCCTTAAACTCCATGGCCAGTGCAGCCTCAGCAATTAAATCAGACGCAGCAGCAGCCACGATATGCACACCCAGTATTTCATCGGTGTCCTTATCGCAGATCATTTTCACAAAGCCATCTGCAGCATCCATACCTAAAGCACGGCCATTGGCTGCAAAGGGAAACTGCCCGGTCTTGAAAGCTCGACCTTCTTTTTGGAGCTCTTGCTCGGTACGGCCTACCCAGGCGATTTCAGGGCTGGTGTAGATGACCCAGGGGATGCACTGGTAATCGATGTGGGGCTTTTGACCGGCCATGATCTCAGCCACCATGACACCCTCATCCTCTGCCTTATGGGCAAGCATCGGGCCGCGAACCACATCGCCGATTGCATAGATACCCTCGACACTTGTTGCACAGTGCGCATCGACGGGGATAAAGCCACGTTGATCAGTCTCAATGCCCACCGCCTCAAGCCCAAGACCCTCAGTAAGTGGTTGACGGCCAACCGAAACAATCAAACGGTCCACCTCGAGGGTTTTGGCTTCACCCTTGGGGTCGCTGTAATGCATGACCACTTGTTTGGCCTTACCTTTACCTTCAATCGCGACGCTGTCGACTTTCGCGCCAAGTTGAATCGATAAGCCCTGCTTGGTGAAGAGCTTCCAAGCCTCTTTAGCAACCGCTTGATCGGCAGCGGCAAGAAAGTCCGGAAGCGCTTCAAGAATTGTCACTTCAGCACCCAGGCGACGCCATACCGATCCAAGCTCTAAACCGATGACGCCCGAACCAATAATGCCAAGCCGCTTCGGTACGGTGTCGAACTGCAGCGCGCCTTCGTTATCACATATATATTCTTGATCGACCTGTATACCTGCTAGGTGACGCGCCTTGGAGCCTGTGGCGATAATCACCTTAGTCGCTTCGACGCGATCCTTCGCATCACCGTCCTCGGGACCGTTTTCAAACACATCGACCGCAAATCGATCTGCCTGCCTGCCGACAAATTTGCCATGTCCCTTCAACCAGGTGATCTTGTTTTTCTTAAACAAGTATTCGATACCCTTGGTCATCTTGCCAACGATTTGGTCTTTTCTGCCAAGCATCTTCGAGACATCCATCGAGGCCGATTTGACTGAAATCCCATGGACATCTAAGTGGGATTGAACCGACTCAAAATGCTCGCTCGAAGCAAGCAAGGCTTTGGAGGGGATGCAACCGACGTTTAAGCAGGTACCACCGAGAACGCGATCACCCTTTGGATTACGCCAGCGCTCAATACAAGCCACTTTAAAGCCAAGTTGCGCAGCACGAATTGCTGCAATATAGCCGCCTGGACCGGCGCCGATGACAAGAACATCAAACTGCTGACTCATGCGATGCCCCCTTCGACTCAGAGATCAAGCAGCAGTCGCGAGGGATCCTCGAGTGCTTCTTTAATCGCAACAAGAAAGAGAACAGCCTCACGCCCATCGATAATGCGGTGATCGTAAGACACGGCAAAGTAATTAATCGGGCGAATCACAACCTGACCGTTTTCAACAACCGCACGCTCTTTGGTCGCGTGAACACCCAAAATTGCCGATTGCGGCGGATTGATAATGGGCGTCGACAACATCGATCCAAAAACACCGCCGTTCGAAATCGAGAAGGTACCGCCACTGAGTTCCTCAATACCAAGTTTGCCGTCTTGAGCGCGCTTGCCGAAATCAGCAATCGTTCGCTCAATCTGTGGAAAGCTCAGCTGATCCGCATTTCGAATCACAGGTACGACAAGGCCACGGGGCGAGCCCACAGCAACGCCAACATCAAAATAACCGTGATAGACAATGTCATTACCATCGACGGATGCATTAACAACCGGATACTTTCTAAGTCCGTGAACCACTGCCTTCACAAAGAAAGACATAAAGCCAAGACGTACACCGTACTCTTTTTCGAATCGATCTGCATACTTCTTGCGCAAATCCATCACGGGCTGCATGTTGACTTCATTAAAGGTTGTCAGGATGGCATTGTTCGCCTGCGATTGCAGCAAACGCTCAGCAACCCTAGCCCGCAGCCTTGACATCGGCACCCGCTGCTCAGGACGACCCTCGAGCAATCCGCTCAAATCGGCTGGTGCAGGCACCGCAGGCAGACTGGCCGCTGCCGGCTTTTGGGCTGCCGCAGCTCCTGCCGCACCCACTGCCTGAGCAGCGCCTGATTTAGCGCGATCGACGCCGAGCACATCGCCCTTGGTGATTCGACCGTCGCGTCCTGTTCCTGTGACATCCGAAGGGCTAAGTTGCTGCTCGGCCATCAACTTGGCCGCAGCCGGCATAGCGACGCCCTGCTTCGACCCACTGGCAGCGACTGAGACCGTTGGACTTTGCACCGCTTGTGCCGGCGTGGGCTGGCTTGCCGCTTGCGGCGCAGCTGCCGCCTTTGCATCGGTGTCGATCATGGCGATGATTTCACCGGCGACCACGGTATCGCCATCATGTTTAAGTACTTGAGACAATACACCTGCATCGGGCGCGGGAAGTTCGAGCACGACTTTATCGGTTTCTATATCGATCAAATTCTCATCGCGAGCAACCGCCTCGCCCGGCTTTTTATGCCAATTTAGCAAGGTTGCTTCTGCAACCGATTCTGAAAGCTGCGGTACTTTTACTTCAATCAAGGCCATGAGTAACTCCAGTAACTCAATCAAAAAGAATTTAGGATTTTGCTTTGCTCGAACGCTTCGCAGGCTTGCTATCACCAAAAGCAGTGCCGATCAGCTCTTTTAACTGCGCATAGTGCTTATCGTAGTAACCAACAGCGGGCGAGGCTGAAGCTGGGCGACCCGCATAAATCAATCGCTGCCCATCCTTAAAGGCGTCTTGCATGTGGTGCTGGATGTAGAACCACGGGCCTTGATTTTGGGGTTCATCCTGAGCCCATACCCAGTCTGTCGCAGCCGCATAGCGCTTCACTTCTGCCTCAAACGCCTTTTGCCCAAACGGATAAAGTTGTTCCACACGAATGATCGCCAAATCATCACGCTCGGCCTCGCGCCGTGCAGCGAGCAAGTCAAAATAAAGGCGGCCCGAACACACAACCACACGCTTAACCTTTTTGGGATCGATGCTCTTATCGGCTTCGCCGATGATTAATTGGAACGATCCCTTAGCTAGATCGTCGAGCGAAGAGATCGCCTCTTTATGCCTTAACAAGGATTTGGGTGTGAACAAGACCAGCGGCTTGCGGAAGCTCCGAATCATTTGACGGCGCAAGACATGGAAAATCTGCGCAGGGGTCGTGGGCTGAACGATTTGCATGTTGTGCTCAGCGCAAAGCTGCAAAAAGCGCTCGATGCGTGCTGAGGAGTGCTCAGGGCCTTGACCCTCATAGCCATGCGGGAGCATCAAGGTCAATCCGGTTACCCTGCCCCATTTCGCCTCGCCAGAACTAATGAACTGGTCGATTACCACTTGAGCGCCGTTTGCAAAATCGCCAAACTGAGCTTCCCAAATCACAAGCTTATTGGGCTCAGCGGTCGAATAACCATATTCAAAGCCTAAGACAGCCTCTTCGGAGAGCACCGAGTCGATGACCGTGAATTCGCCCTGGTCGTCGGCTACATGTTGCAAGGGCGTGTAGCTGCCCGAATCCCAGCGCTCGCGAGCCTGATCATGTAAAACCGCATGCCGGTGGGTAAAGGTCCCACGCCCACAGTCTTGCCCCGAAAGCCTAACGCCGTATCCGTTGGCAAGCACACTTGCAAAGGCGAGATGCTCGCCCATGCCCCAATCAAGGGCTAGCTTGCCTTCGGCCATAGCGCGCCTGTCCTTGATAACCCGATCGACCAAGGGATGGATAGCAAAACCATCAGGTACGGTGGTGATGCGTTTGCCAAGACGCTGCAATTCGGCCAAAGGCACTGCCGTATCAGCGGCATCGGTCCACTTACTGTTCAAGAAAGGAGACCAGTCAATCGCAAACTTACTCTTGAAGTTCGTTAGCACCGGGTCACTCGTATGCCTGCCCTCATCCATGGCAGCGCGAAAGGCGGTCACCTGTTGATCGGGATAGTCGGCGGGCACCACGCCTTGGGCTACCAGGTGGTCACCAAAGAGCTTTCTGGTACCAGGGTGCTGGGCAATTTTCTTATACATTAAAGGCTGGGTTACCGAGGGCGTATCTTGCTCGTTGTGCCCCAACTTTCTAAAACAAATAATGTCGACAACGACATCTTTTTTGAAGGTCTGGCGAAAATCAACGGCGATTTGGGTGGCGTAGACCACTGCCTCGGGGTCGTCGCCATTCACATGCAAGACCGGTACGTCTATCATTTTGACAACATCGGTGCAGTAAAGGGTCGACCTTGAATCGCGCGGATCGGAGGTGGTGAAACCGATCTGATTATTGATCACAAGATGAACCGTACCCCATGTGCCATAGTGACGAGTCTGGGCAAGATTCAACGTTTCCATCACAACGCCCTGACCTGCAAAGGCCGCATCACCGTGGACTAGCACCGACAATACCTGAGACCCTGAATGATCACCACGACGATCCATTCTCGCTCGGGTTGAACCCTCGACCACCGGATTGACAATCTCAAGGTGCGAGGGATTGAAAGCAAGCGTCAAATGGACTGGTCCGCCAGGTGTCGTTACATCACTTGAGAATCCCTTGTGGTACTTCACATCGCCCGAGGGAAGATCATCGGCATGCTTTCCTTCGAATTCAGCAAACAAGTCAGCAGGCATTTTGCCCAGTGTATTGACAAGCACATTTAAACGCCCGCGGTGTGCCATGCCGATGACGATTTCCTGGACACCCTGACTACCAGCGCGCTGAATAACTTCGTCGATCGATGCGATAAAACTCTCACCGCCTTCCAATGAAAAGCGTTTTTGACCAACATACTTCGTGTGGAGATAACGTTCCAAACCTTCAGCGGCTGTCACACGATCCAGAACCCGCTTCTTTTGGTCAACCGTAAAGCTCGGACGGCCACGGCTACTTTCCATGCGCTGCTGCATCCATCGCTTTTGCTCAGGATCGGCAATGTGCATAAATTCTGCACCGATACTGCCTGTATAAGTGTCGCGTAAAGCAGTCATCAAATCGCGCAATGTCATCGACTCTGCGCCAAAAAAGGTGTTGGCTGTCGAGTAAACGTTAGCGTGATCACCTTCTGTGAAATCATAAAACGCAGGCTCGAGCTCTGGAATTGACTCCCGCTCCTGCCGCTTTAATGGGTCGAGGTCAGCCCAACGATTGCCGAGAAAGCGGTAAGCCGCAATGAGTTGCTGGACATAAACCTGCTTGCGGGCACTTGCAGCGTCACCGCCCATCTGGCGTGGCTGAAGACTACCTTCGCGCGATCGCTCTGCAAAAGACTGAACAATTGGCGCATGAGGAACATCTCTGAACTGCATCGAACCATCAGCGGACGGAACGGATTGCATCCGATCGAAATAGGTGCGCCATTGCTCCGGGGCCGATCCAGGGTTTGCGAGGTAATTCTCATAGAGCTCCTCAATGTAGGGAGCGTTACCACCAAACAGGTAAGAGTTGGTTTGGAATTGCTTCATCATGACGCTTTACCTTTCAAAACGAACTTCTCATCGACGATTGATTAGCCGAACAAGCATCGGCGATTATTTGATCCCAACGCCCTGCCTTTGCTGATGCCCCCGCTGCTCTGCAGATCGAGGCGGAGGATACCAGAGCATTAACGCAAACTCGCGTTAAGACGCTCAAGGGCTGCTGTACCAGGGCACAAATCTTCGGCACCCAAGCCATTTAAGGGCCGATGGTCGGTATTGAGGTGGGCATGCAGGTCTTTTGCCTCAGGGTTGAGATAGAGCAAACCGGTAAGGATCTCGCCCTTTGCAGCATGCGACTGAATTTGATTCATCGCACCCACCCGGTCGCTCGGATCAAAGCTCTCGCGTATTTTCCTGAGCCTGAGCCAAGTACCGTCGTGCTGAGCAACATGCACGACTTCGCCTTCATCATAGTCAACCGTAATAGCTTCTTTGTTGGGCCAGAAGTCGAGTCGATTCACCGCCTCATTGTGTTCTCTGATGTAGTCATAGCTCTTGGTTGATCCATCATGATTATTAAATGCGACACAAGGGCTGATCACATCAATAAAGGCTGCGCCTTCATGGGCAAGACCGGCTTTGATCAAAGGCACCAATTGATGTTTGTCGCCCGAGAAAGCCCTCGCCACAAAGCTTGCCCCCATCAAGATGGCAAGCGACACAGTATCAATCGCCGAATCAGTGTTAATCATCCCCTTTTTGGCCTTCGACCCTGGATCTGCGGTGGCCGAAAACTGACCCTTGGTTAGGCCGTAGACACCGTTATTTTCTAAAACATAAAGCATATTGACGCCGCGACGCATCACATGCGCAAACTGCCCTAGTCCAATCGACGCAGAATCGCCATCACCTGATACACCCAAAAATATTAAATCGCGATTGGCAAGATTGGCACCCGTAAGCACCGATGGCATTCGGCCATGGACCGTATTGAAACCATGAGAGTTACCCAGAAAATAATCAGGCGTTTTGGAGGAGCACCCAATACCGGAAAGCTTCGCAAGACGATGGGGCTGAAGGTTGAGTTCCCAGCAGGCTTCAATAATCGCTGCAGAAATTGAATCGTGACCGCATCCGGCGCAAAGGGTTGAAACCTTACCCTCGTAGTCTCGCCTCGTATAGCCGACTTGATTGGCACGCAAACTTGGGTGATGTAGCTTCGGTTTGGCAAGATAAGTCATGCTGCTTTCTCCCTGGCTGCCTTATCGGTGACCTCTTTATCGGTTGTCGCTTTATCTGTGACCTCTTTATCGCTTGTTGTTTTATCCCTTGCTGCTCGGGATGGCTCATCGATCTGATGATCGGCTTGCATGGCATGAAGAATGGCGGCCTTGATAAAGCGAGCAGTAATTGGGGTCCCGTCATAGTGCAAGATAGCCTGGAGGCGCTCCGGTGAAATACCCGCCTCGTTGACCAACAAGCTCTTAATTTGGGCATCGCGATTCTGCTCGATCACAAATACCCGTTGATGTTTGGCCACAAAGGCGGCTATGTCATCAGAAAACGGAAAGGCGCGGATCCGACAGGCGTTAAGCACATGTCCCGCTAAATGCATAGCCTCAAGTGCTTCGTCCATAGCGGGTGCGGTTGATCCAAAATATAAAACAGCATCGCTCGACTGCGAATCCATGATGCGAATCTCCGGCTGTGGCACGATGTGACGAGCCTGCGCGTGCTTATGGTTGAGTCGCTCCATGTTGTACTGGTAGTCTGCGCCTGCCTCCGAGTAGACCGCGTAGGGATTTTTAGAGGTCCCACGGGTGAAATACGCGCCCTTAGTCGGGTGGGTACCAGGATAAGTCCTAAAAGGAATGCCATCACCGTCGACATCCAGATACCTTCCGAAGACGCGACCCTCGTCAAGCATCGCTGCCGTCATGACCTTGCCTCGATCGTATTGCCTACCCTGCTGCCAGCTCAAGGGTTCACAAAGTCGATGATTCATACCAATATCAAGATCAGTCATCACAAAAACCGGCGTTTGCAATCGTTCGGCCAGATCAAGTGCATCAGCCGTCATAGTGAAACACTCATGCGGGTCTTGTGGAAATAGCAAGACATGTTTGGTGTCACCATGCGAAAGATAAGCACATGCAAGTACGTCAGATTGCTGGGTTCGTGTCGGCATGCCGGTTGAGGGACCACCTCGCTGCACATCGACAATCACTGCAGGAATCTCGGCAAAATAAGCAAGACCTACAAATTCGGCCATGAGCGAAATGCCAGGCCCCGAGGTTGCGGTAAACGCTCTCGCACCGTTCCAACCCGCTCCGCAAACCATGCCAATTGAGGCCAGTTCGTCTTCGGCCTGGACAATGGCATAACGATGCTCACCGGATTCGGCGTCAACCCGAAACTTGGCACAGTAGCGTTGAAAAGCCTCGGCAACCGATGATGAGGGCGTGATGGGGTACCAGGCACATACGGTCGCCCCACCGTAGACGGCTCCCAGGGCTACGGCAGCATTACCTTCCATAAAAATGCGCTGACCCACGGCGTTGGCCGCCTGCGCCCTCAGGCCGATTGCATCTTGGAGCTGCGATGCTGCATAGTTCAGACCCAAGCGTAGCGCCTGAACATTGGGCTGAAGTAATCGCTCTTTACCCTTGTATTGCTCGGCGATGAGGCTAATGATAACCTCGACGTCGATACCCATCATCCCTGCGAGTGCACCTAAACAAATAATGTTCTTAAAAAGTTGGCGCTCTCTTGGATTGCTATACGTACTATTGCAAATTTCAGTGAGCGGCATGCCAACAACGTGAATATCAGGTCTTAGCTTGCTGTGGGGTATGACCTTTGTATTGTCATAAAAAAGATATCCACCAGGTTCGACTTCCTTTACATCCTGATCCCAAGTTTGAGGATTCATCGCAACCATCATATCGACGCCACCACGTCTACCCAGCCAGCCTCGCTCGGTCACTCTTACTTCGTACCAGGTCGGAAGCCCTTGAATATTCGATGGGAAAATATTCCTCGGCGACACAGGAATACCCATACGCAAAAAGGATCGTGCAAATAACTCATTGGCTGAGGCCGAGCCCGAGCCATTCACATTGGCAAACTTCACCACAAAATCATTAACCGCTTCAATCCTATTCATCATGCCTCCACAAGTGCAACGCCTGCATGCCGCTTCGAGCATTCAAGCTCTGTGGCGTGAACCATTTGAATCAACGACTTTTGCATGTCCCAGGCACCCGTGGGGCAACGCTCAGCGCAAAGTCCACAATGCAGGCAAACGTCTTCGTCTTTGGCCATCACTCGATTTGTTTTCAAACCTTTACTGATATACAAATCTTGACTTGTATTGGTCGCGGGCGCTTTGAGTCGTGTCCTCAGATCAGCTTCATCACCATCAGGTACAAAGCTGATGCAATCCATGGGACAAATATCAACGCAGGCATCGCACTCGATACATAACTTTGCTTCGAAGACGGTTTGTACATCGCAATTCAAACAGCGTTGCGCTTCCTTCCAAGCGCTTGCCGGGTCGAATCCAAGCTCGACCTCCATGCTTACATTCTTGAGTGTGACTTCAACATCGGCCCACATCACTTTGTGGCGCTTGTCTGGAAGAATCTCGTTGTCATAGCTCCATTCATGGATACCCATTTTTTGTGACATCAGGCTCATGCCGGCGAGAGGTCGGTCGAGTAGATCGCTACCCTCAAGGTGCTTGTGGATCGAAATCGCCGCATCATGTCCATGGGCCACGGCCCAAATAATATTCTTAGGTCCAAAAGCCGCATCACCGCCAAAAAAGACCTGTGGAAGACTCGACTGAAAACTCTTCGGATCAAGCCTAGGCATACCCCACTCATCGAAATCAATACCTGCGTCGGATTCAATCCAGGGGAAAGCGTTTTCCTGACCGACCGCAATAAGCACATCGTCACAGGGGAAGAATTGCTCGGGTTCACCTGCCGATACCAATTTGCGCCTACCCTTGTCGTCAAACTGAGCCACGACACGATCAAAGCGCATCCCAATCAGCTTGCCGTTTTCGTGGACGAAAGCCGTCGGAACAAGATAGTTGAGGATCGGAATACCTTCATGCATCGCATCTTCCTTCTCCCAGGGCGAGGCTTTCATCTCCTCAAAGCCAGAACGAACGATAACCTTTACATCCTCACCGCCTAAACGCCTCGCAGTTCGACAACAATCCATCGCCGTATTACCGCCACCCAAGACAATGACGCGTGAACCGATCTGCTCCCTATGCCCGAACGATACCGAGGCAAGCCACTGAATACCTACGTGGATATTGGCAGAGGCCTCGCTTCTACCTGGCAGGTCAAGATCTCTTCCTTTGGGCGCACCAGTTCCAACAAATATAGCGTCGAAACGCTCCTCCAGCATCGCCTTCATGGATTCGACATGGCGCTGCTCAAAGCGAACGCCAAGATCGAGGATATAGCCCACCTCTTCGTCGATGACTTCCATGGGCAAACGGAATCGTGGAATCTGCGACCAGATCATGCCGCCTGGCCGATGATCACGATCAAAAATCGTCACTTCATAGCCCAAAGGAGCTAGATCTCGCGCTACGGTCAGTGAGGATGGCCCTGCACCGATGCAGGCGATTCGCTTACCATTATAGTGGCTTGGGCGCTTTGGCATCATCGACTTGACGCCAGACTTCATGTCTGCAGCAACCCGTTTCAAACGACAGATCGCTACAGGCTCTGGTCGCTCAAGATTCGACGCTTCAACGCGTCCGCGCCTGCAGGCTGGCTCACAAGGTCGGTCACAGGTCCGCCCCAGAATGCCAGGAAACACATTGGACTTCCAATTAATCATGTAGGCCTCATCAAAGCGGCCTGCAGCAATTTTCCGAATGTATTCGGGTACGGGCGTATGGGCCGGACAAGCCCACTGGCAGTCAACAACTTTGTGAAAATAATCTGGGTTTTTTATGTTTGTAGTGTCCAACACATCCTCCCTTGTTCACTGTTATCTTAATTAGTATTCGTTTTGATCAACCTTTTCTGCTTCTTTAAGCTTCACACCTCAAAAGCGTGAGGCGAAAAAAAACCGGAAGTTCATACGAACTTCCGGCTCGATACCACCTTGTCTCACATCGGGGAACATATGTCGTGTTGACATCCCCTTAAACCTGCTACCGACGCTGATCCAAGGGCAAAACGTCTCGTCGCGGCGCACCATTGAAGAGTTGGCGCGGTCGACCGATTTTATATTCCGGATCAGCGATCATCTCAGTCCACTGCGAAATCCATCCGACCGTCCTCGCGAGCGCAAATATGCAAGTAAACATATCGGTCGGAATACCCATCGCTTTTTGAACAATCCCAGAATAGAAATCTACGTTCGGGTAAAGCTTGCGTTGAATAAAGTAATCATCCTCAAGCGCAATTTGTTCGAGCTTCATTGACAATTTGAACAGCGGGTCATCACCAAGGCCAAGCTCGCCCAAGACCTCATGACAGGTCTCACGCATCAACTTGGCACGAGGATCATAATTCTTATAAACCCGATGACCAAAGCCCATCAACTTGACGGTCGACTGTTTGTCCTTAACCTGCTTAATAAATTCGCCAATTTTCTCAACGCCACCCATTTTTTGAATGTCATTGAGCATGACCAAACAGGCCTCATTAGCGCCACCGTGTGCTGGCCCCCAGAGGGTAGCGATGCCTGCTGCGATGCAGGCAAAAGGATTGGCGCCCGAGGAGCCTGCCAATCGAACCGTCGATGTGGATGCATTTTGCTCATGGTCAGCGTGCAAAATCAAAATACGATCGAGCGCTCGCACCAAGACGTCATTAACCTCATATGCCTCACAAGGATTCCCAAACATCATCCGCATAAAATTTGCGCTATAAGAAAGCGAATTTTGCGGGTACATGAAGGGTTGTCCAATCGAGTACTTATAAGCCATGGCAACCAGGGTGGGCATCTTGGCAATGAGTCGGATGGCAGATATTTCGCGATGCGCAGGATTGTTGATATCAAGGCTATCGTGATAAAAAGCAGCGAGCGCACCGACCACGCCTACAAGCACTGCCATCGGATGAGCGTCTCGACGAAAGCCCTGGAAGAAACGTTGCATTTGTTCATGCACCATCGTGTGTTTTGTCACGGTGCCTACAAATTGATCGCGTTGGGTGCGGTTTGGTAACTCGCCGTTGAGCAGGAGATAACAGGTTTCCAAATAGTCGCACTGCACGGCAACTTGCTCAATCGGATAGCCCCGATAGAGCAACTCTCCCTGATCGCCATCGATATAGGTGATCTTGGATTCACAAGCTGCCGTCGACATAAAACCTGGATCGAAGGTGAACTTGCCGGTTTGACCGTAAAGCTTCCTGATATCGATAACGTCGGGGCCAATAGAGCCCTTGTAAATAGGAAAGTCGACCGAGGGCGTTCCATCGGTGAAGCTGATCGTCGCTTTTGTATCAGACATGGCAACTCTTCATCAAAGGTTAATCAAACAACTACAAAAACCGTTCGCTCGTGACGAGCGACTCTCAAGGGTTATAGCAAAGCCAAGTGCTATGCAGCAGAAGCTAAACAGCCTGCAAGGCTTCGAGCACCACCATCACACGCGGGTCAAGCAACTCAGCCTCAGGCTGCTTCCTAGCAAGCACGAGATCGATCAGTTCATTGTCCGATAAGTTCAATAATTGGTCGAGTCCAAAGACGAAATCTGCGGTCAATTTTTGTTCAAAACGATCGAGAAATCGGGTCAAAAGCAAATCATTCTCCAGCAAACCCCGCCTGCAGCGCCAACGCAAACGACGCAGGCTGGCTTGCTCGTCGAATTCAGGGCTTTCGGCGACTCGATTCATGGGCTGATCACAAAGCGCCTCAGGGATTAAACCGCGCGCTTTACCATGAGTTCTTTAATCTTGCCGATCGCCTTGGTTGGATTTAAACCCTTGGGGCAGACATCGACACAATTCATAATCGTGTGACAGCGGAATAGTCGATAGGGATCTTCAAGATTGTCTAGTCTTGCTGAGGTCGCCTGATCACGGGTATCTGCGATGAAACGGTAGGCCTGTAACAATCCGGCCGGGCCGACAAACTTATCGGGATTCCACCAAAACGACGGACAGCTCGTTGAGCAACAAGCACAAAGAATGCACTCATAGAGACCATCGAGCTCTTCGCGGTCCTCGGGCGACTGTAAGCGCTCCTTCTCGGGGGGCGGATTGTCGTTGATCAAGAAGGGTTGTACGGAGTGATACTGCTTAAAGAACTGGGTCATGTCGACGATGAGATCACGTACTACCGGTAGACCGGGTAGTGGTTTCAACACAATCGGCTGCCGCAAATCGCGCAAATTGGTAATGCAGGCTAGACCGTTCTTACCATTGATATTCATAGCATCCGAGCCGCACACACCCTCGCGGCAAGAACGACGAAACGACAAACTTGGGTCGAAATCGCTCTTGATTCGCATCAACGCATCCAACAACATCTTGTCGTTGGGCTGCAAAGTCACCTCAAGGTCTTGCATATAGGGCTTGGCGTCTTTATCGGGATCGTAGCGATAAATAGAAAAACGAACGGTCTGACTCATCATGACTCCTGCGCTAACTTTGTGTGCGACTTCATACGAACAGTGCTTTGCTTCGAGCAAGCGACTTAAAAAGTCCTTGCCTTGGGCGTAAATGTATCGACGGTAAGGGGCTTTAAAACCACCGGCTTGTAGTCAAGGCGGTTGCCTTCGGAGTACCAGAGACTGTGGCGCATCCAATGGGTGTCGTCACGGTTGGGGTAGTCGCGATGGGCGTGAGCGCCACGACTCTCCTTGCGGGCTTCTGCCGATACGATGGTCGCTTTGGCGGTCTCCATCAAATTATCAAGTTCCAAAGCTTCAACGCGCGCCGTGTTGAACACCTTAGACTTATCCTTCAAATGGATATGCTTGGCTCGTTGATCGAGTTCTGCAATCTTTTGCACACCTTCTTTCAAGAGCTCATCAGTCCGGAAGACCCCGCAATGCGCTTGCATCGTCTTACGAACATCGTTAGCAACGTCTTGGATATTCTCGCCAGAACTCGAAGACTCGAGCCGAGCCAATCTTGCTAGCGAAGCATCGCCGGCATCAGGCGGCAAATCCCGATACTCATCTGCATTGAGCCTGCTCGACACGATATGGTTGCCCGCAGCACGACCAAATACGAGCAGGTCAAGCAATGAATTGGTGCCCAAGCGATTTGCGCCATGCACCGATACACAGGCGCATTCGCCGATGGCATATAAGCCAGGTACGACCGTATTGGGGTTGCCTGCCTTGGGTACAACGACCTCACCGTGATAATTCGTAGGAATACCACCCATCTGATAGTGGATCGTCGGGACCACAGGGATGGGATCCTTGATCGGATCCACATTAGCAAACTTGATAGCGATCTCTCGAATCGAGGGCAGACGTTTCATGATGGTCTCAGCGCCTAGGTGATCTAGCTTTAAGAGCACATGATCGCCATGCTCGCCACAGCCTCGACCTTCTTTGATTTCCTGATCCATCGAACGCGAGACAAAATCGCGCGGCGCCAAATCCTTAAGGGTCGGAGCATAGCGCTCCATGAAGCGCTCGCCGTGCTTATTCAATAAGATGCCACCCTCGCCACGAACGCCTTCGGTAATCAGCACGCCGGCGCCGGCAACCCCGGTCGGGTGAAACTGCCAAAATTCCATATCTTCGAGCGGTATCGCAGCCCGCGCGGCCATGCCCATGCCATCGCCGGTATTGATAAAGGCATTGGTCGAGGCCTGCCAAATCCGCCCTGCACCGCCCGTTGCCAGCACAGTGACCTTGGATTGGAGCAGCATCACTTCGCCTGTTTCCATCTCAAGGGCAACCACACCAACAACAGCGCCTTGGCTGTCACGAATCAAGTCTAGCGCCATCCACTCAACAAAAAACTGTGTGCGAGCCTGCACATTGCGCTGGTATAAAGTATGTAGCAGCGCGTGTCCTGTTCGGTCTGCTGCCGCGCAGGCACGCTGAACCGGCTTTTCGCCAAAGTTCGCGGTATGCCCGCCAAAGGGACGCTGATAAATCGTACCATCAGGATTACGGTCAAAGGGCATGCCGAAGTGTTCTAGTTCATAAACCACCTTTGGCGCTTCGCGGCACATAAATTCGATCGCATCCTGGTCACCGAGGTAGTCCGATCCCTTGACCGTATCAAACATGTGCCAGTACCAACTGTCTTCAGACATATTGCCAAGCGCGGCTCCAATGCCCCCCTGGGCTGCGACCGTATGCGATCGCGTCGGGAAAACCTTACTCAGCACTGCAACACTATAACCAGCCTGTGCCAATTGCAATGAGCAGCGCATCCCCGAGCCACCTGCACCGACGATGACTGCATCAAAGCGGCGTCTTGGAAGATTGTTGGCCAAATGGCTTACGATTTCCGTCATGTTTAATGCCTCAATGTTTACAAGATGTTGAGCCTAAATACTTTGATCGCTAGACTTTCCAAAGAATAAGAACAGTCCAGCATAAATAAGCAATCAAGCCGATGATCGTCAGCACTTGAAGGCTAAGCCGGATCGCTGTGGGCTTGATGTAGTCCATGTAAATATCGCGCACACCGACCCAGGCATGCCAGCACAATGCCAGCATCGCAAGCAGTGTGATGATCTTGAACCAGCCCTGACCGAAAAGGCCGGCCCATTGGTCATAACTCGCTGCAGCCCCAAGGCTTACCGCACCAATCAATATAAGGGTGTACACAAGAAGAACAACAGCGGTGATGCGTTGCGCTAACCAGTCCTTGAGGCCGTAGTGGGCACCGGTCACGATTCGTCTGCTAGCCATCTTAGAATGCTCCAAAAAGACGAAGAGCAACCACTGCGGTCATGGCCAAGCTCAAAATAAGAACGACTCTTGCACTCGATCGAGCCTGTTCCTTAGCTGTTCCAATATGTAGATCCAAAACCAAGTAGCGGATACCAGCGATGGCGTGATGCAGAAATGCCCAAATAACGGCAAGACAAATTAATTTGGCCAACGGATGACCCAACAGGGCGCTCAGCCGGGCATGGGTCATCTCAGAGGCAATGCTTTGATCTAGCGTAAACAGCACGAGCGGGATACCGATCAAAAACAGAAAGGCACCGCTTAGCCGGTGCAGAATCGACACCACACCCGCGAGCGGCAGCCGATAGCTAAGAATTTGCGAAACATGAATGTTCCGAAACTGCGGACGTGTTGAACTCACAAGTAACTCCCTTTTCGAATCGCCAGGACTCTTCGGACCTTGGCTGCACAAGCACCAAAACCAACGGTAATAACGCGGCTGTTTGCTCGACGGCAGCCGCATTTTGCGTCAAATCGCTGGCTTTCACAAAGCACGCCTAGACCAGCGCATTAAAGTAGTGATGGTTTTCGGTCAGGTAATAGCCTCGCCGGACTTCGACCGGCCGGTCCTGATAGGTGGTTGAAAGCCGATCGACCAGCAAAACCGGTGTCCCGGTCGCTACCCCTAAGCGTCGTGACTGCTCTTGCGGACAAGCAATTGCCTTGATTTGCTCACGCGCTTTTAGCATACGAGTTCCAAAACTTGCCTCAAACAAAGCGTAGAGCGGACCCTTGTACTGCTGCAAGCGCTCGTGGGTCAGGCCGCGAAAAAGATTCGCTGGCAGCCATAGTTCGTCAAGAACCGCCGGCAAAGCGTCGACTTTTAACATCCGGCGAATAAATACCGCCGATTCACCCGCTCGCATTTGCAACTCGCGAGCGACATCAACCGGGGGCCTTAGACGGCGACACTCAAGAATGTGGCTTTCCGTCTCAGGCAGCCCCCCCGCATCACGCCGTAATCGCAAAAAACGGAATTGAGCGCGTTCCTCGTGGTGACTTGAAACGAAGGTTCCCTTGCCCTGGCGCCTAACCAGCACATGTTCGGCAGCAAGTTCCTCAATTGCTTTTCTCACCGTGCCCTGGCTCACCGCAAAGCGCCTGGCCAGTTCATTTTCACTGGGTACCATTTGCCCTGGCTGCCATTCTCCTAAATCAAGCGCCCGCATGAGGCGGTCCTTAATTTGGCGATAAAGCGGACTGAAAGTTGGCGCACCCATGGAGTCTTTGCCCAATTCGTCGGGGCTTGGCTCGTCATGGACCGAAAGTGCGCTTGGCTGATCGCGTTGCATGCTGTGATTGAATCACGAGGCCTTTGGCTTGTCTAGTGTCTTATCTCTTATATAAGACATAAAAGTCTTTGACGTTGGCACCGCTTGCCTCTACAATCGGCGCACAGTATTCCGTGCATCCAGCCTTGCTAAGTCAAGCCACGGCACTATGAGGCTTGGCGAGTGCGATGTTGTGCAAACCTAAATAAACCCTACCATCAGGAAAAGTCATGAGTAAGACAGCCAAACGGGTCGCAGTCACCGGCGCCGCCGGACAAATTGGGTATGCCCTCTTGTTTCGTATCGCCTCGGGCGAGATGCTGGGCAAGGATCAGCCCGTGATATTGCAATTGCTCGAGATCCCCGATGAAAAGGCTCAAAAAGCACTCAAAGGCGTCATGATGGAGCTCGAGGACTGTGCCTTTCCGCTGCTTGCCGGCATGGAAGCACACAACGACCCAAACAAAGCCTTTAAGGACACAGACTATGCCTTATTGGTCGGCGCTAGGCCGAGAGGACCTGGCATGGAGCGAAAAGACTTGCTCAGTGCCAATGCGGCCATCTTCACCGCGCAGGGCAAGGCATTGGACGCATCGGCTTCGCGCGATGTCAAAGTTCTTGTGGTGGGCAATCCCGCCAACACCAATGCGTACATCGCGATGAAATCAGCGCCATCGATCAACAAACGGCAATTCACAGCGATGTTGCGCTTGGATCACAACCGGGCCCTGTCGCAGATCGCGGCTCGTACTGGCAAGCCTGTGTCCGACATTCGTAAGCTCTGTGTGTGGGGCAATCATTCCCCCACAATGTATGCAGACTATCGTTTTGCAACGATTGGTTCGTCATCGGTCAAGCAAATGATCAACGATGATGCTTGGAATCGCGACATATTCCTACCCACGGTCGGAAAACGCGGAGCGGCGATTATCGAAGCTCGCGGTTTGTCATCAGCCGCATCGGCCGCCAACGCTGCTATCGATCATATGCGTGACTGGACTCTTGGCACAGGCGGCGAATGGACGACGATGGGCATCCCTTCGGATGGCTCGTACGGCATTCCGCAAGATGTAATGTTCGGCTTTCCAGTCACTTGCCAAAATGGCGACTACAGCATTATTCAAGGACTTGAGATCGACAATTTTAGCCAAGAGCGTATTGCCATTACGCTCAAGGAGTTAAGCGAAGAACGTGAGGCGGTCGCTCATTTGCTAGGTTAAAACCAAGAGGAGTTGATTCATGAGCAGTCCCGGACTAAGGTTTCGTGAAGCACTAACCCAAGAAAAGCCGTTGCAAATTGTCGGCGCCATCAATGCCAACCACGCCTTGCTTGCAAAGCGAGCCGGGTATCGCGCCATTTATTTATCGGGTGGCGGGGTAGCCGCGGGCTCTCTCGGACTTCCCGACCTTGGCATTTCAGGACTCGACGATGTACTCACCGACGTGAGACGCATCACCGATGTGTGCGATCTACCGCTGCTTGTCGATGTCGACACAGGCTTTGGGGCCTCGGCCTTTAATGTGGCGCGTACGGTCAAATCACTGATCAAGTTTGGTGCTGGCGCCATGCATATCGAAGATCAAGTCGGAGCAAAGCGTTGCGGACATCGACCCAATAAAGAGATCGTTTCGAAAGATGAAATGGTCGATCGAATCAAGGCTGCGGCGGACGCGAGGACCGACCCCCATTTTGTCATCATGGCCCGCACCGATGCAATTGCTGTCGAAGGCCTCGAGGCGGCCGTTGAGCGAGCTCTCGCCTGCGTTGAAGCGGGTGCAGATATGATTTTTCCGGAGGCAATTACCGAGCTATCGATGTACCGCGAATTTGCTGATGCGGTCAAAGTGCCGATCCTGGCAAACATCACCGAGTTTGGTCAAACGCCGCTCTTTAAAACCGATGAGTTGGCCGCCGCGGGATGTGCGATGGTGCTTTATCCATTATCGGCTTTTAGAGCCATGAATAAGGCCGCTGAAACCGTCTACGAAGCGATTCGCCGCGACGGCACACAAGCTGCCGTCGTCGAGCAGATGCAAACCCGTCAGGCCTTATACGACGCCATTGGATACTGGGAATTCGAACACCGCTTGGATCAACTATTTGCTAAAGGAAAGCATTGATGAGTGAGAGTCATGGGGCTACTAGCTCGGCCATCAAACCTAAGAAGTCTGTCGCACTGTCTGGCGTCACCGCAGGCAACACAGCCCTTTGCACCGTGGGGCGCACTGGCAATGATCTGCACTATCGTGGCTACGACATTCTTGATATCGCCGAACAAGCTGAGTTCGAAGAAGTCGCCTATCTATTGGTTCACGGCAAGTTGCCAAACGCTGCCGAACTACGGGGCTATAAGACAAAGCTTAAAGCCCTGCGTGGATTACCGGCACAAGTCAAGGCAATCTTAGAATCGCTGCCTGCGGGTAGCCACCCGATGGATGTGATGCGTACGGGTGTATCAGCACTCGGTTGCGTGTTGCCCGAAAAAGATGATCACAACAGCCCAGGCGCGCGCGATATAGCAGACCGTTTGATGGCAAGTCTTGGATCGGTGTTGCTGTATTGGTATCACTATGCGGTCAACGGACGGAGAATTGATGTCGAGACAGATGATGACTCGATCGCTGCGCATTTCCTGCATTTATTGCATGGTCAGGCTCCATCAGAGCTTTGGATTCGGGCGATGCATACTAGCCTCAATCTTTATGCCGAACACGAATACAACGCCTCGACCTTCACATGTCGGGTGATTGCGGGCACGGGCTCAGATATGTATTCAGCCATTGCTGGCGGAATCGGCGCACTGCGCGGACCTAAACACGGCGGTGCGAACGAGGTTGCCTTCGAAGTGCAAAAGCGTTATGAAACCCCAGACGATGCAGAGGCCGATATCCGTCGAAGGGTCGAGGCAAAAGAAGTGGTTATAGGTTTTGGCCATCCGGTCTACACCATTGCCGACCCGCGCAACAAAGTGATCAAAGAAGTTGCTCGACGGCTCTCGAGCGATGCTGGTGATATGAAAATGTTTGATATCGCCGAACGCCTTGAATCGGTCATGTGGGATGCAAAAAAGATGTTCCCCAATCTGGACTGGTTTTCTGCCGTCTCGTATCACATGATGGGCGTGCCCACTGCGATGTTCACACCGCTTTTTGTCATTTCGCGTACGTCAGGATGGGCGGCTCATGTGATTGAGCAACGTATTGATAACAAGATCATTCGGCCTTCAGCGAATTACGTCGGACCTGAAGATCAAAAGTTTGTGCCACTTGCACAACGTCACTAGGTCCCACGGTGATCAGCCCGCGCACTACCCTCGCTTTCGCTGGCACTCGTGCCTTGAGCGGTCCATTCGCCTCCACCCGCATCCTCGCTTTCACTGCCATCCTTGCCTTGACAAGCACCCTCGCCTTCACGGGCAAGGTTGCCTGGGCAAGCGATGTTCATGAGGTATCTCGGACCGACCCTGTTCAAGCCGGACTGTATCGTTGTCATCAGGGTGCACAAATTATTGTTAAAAATATAGCACCCGACTTTGGATCGATCGTGGTCCAGTTCAAAGGTAAAGACCACTTACTTTTCGCCGTCGATACCGCCACCGGTGCGGTGAGGTACCAGGATCAGCG
>Ga0194133_10002846_pt1 | contig 25701 bp, 23 predicted proteins | sample TA2KigOf40mmetaG_FD_155448 | JGI IMG/M metagenome (GOLD analysis project Ga0194133, IMG submission 155448) | Freshwater microbial communities from Lake Tanganyika, Tanzania - TA2015055 Kigoma Offshore 40m | ecosystem: Environmental > Aquatic > Freshwater > Lake | place: Tanzania: Lake... | reverse complement strand
GATACTCTTAGCCATAAGAAAAAAGTAAGCAGCTTTACTGGAGGATTCGCATAGCGGCCGAGTGCGCACGCTTGGAAAGCGTGTGTAGGGCAACCTACCGAGGGTTCAAATCCCTCATCCTCCGCCAAAACATCACAATTATTTATGCCAGCCCGATAAGGTTAGTAACCTATGAAATAAGGGGAGAGATGAAGCTTAAATCAGCACTTATTGCAGCATTACTGATCACCGGGTTGATGCCAATCTCTGTAAGTCATGCGAGTGTGAAACCGGTGATTGAATCCTTCACTTTTACGCCAAATGAAATTGAACTTATGAGTGCGAATACAAAGGTTGCATTTGAGTTAATTGTTTCACATCCAAGTGGAATAAGAGACCTAACAACAATAGCTAAACTTATTGGTCCACGCAATAACTCTTTAGCCACAGTTTTAACAAGAATAGATTCACCAGTAAATTCATCTTTGCCTAAAGTAACATTTCAAGGAATTCTAGATGTGTCTCAAAAAATCATTAATGGACCCTATGATATTACAGTAGACGCAGTCGAGAATAATTCATCTGCAGGCTATCAGTATTCTACTGGTGTTATAACTCCCAAAAAAATAAGGGATATTTCTGGGGCTGAATCTGCCTTACTAATTCGAAATAATGGTGAACTAAATTTTGTTTACGATACCTTTGTTGGGCCAACTCATAACACAAGCCTTGGAATCTCTTATAATAATCCGACTACTTTTAATAATGATAACCCACCAATCTGGAAGGTCAGGGAAACTTATGATCCAAAAAAATATTTTGAATTAAGGGTCCCAAATGAAAGCCTGAAGGTGAGCACCTCAACACCCTTGATCTGCTCTACTGATGGTCAAATGCTCACATTAGTAGCAATCGGTAATTGTACGTTTAAAGTATTTACACCTAAAAGTAAGGATTACGCGCTCAAGGAAGTAACTCAAGTTGTATCAATAACCTCTGCCCGTACCCAGCCAAAGCTGGTCATGAGCACGATTACTGATCAGACTTCTAAAAACTTACCCAAGACAATAGAAATTTTTAGAGTCGTAGGCCCTACAGGGGAATATATCTCTCCTAAGTCAACTAAACCTACAGTTTGTATAGCTAATGGATTCTACGTTCAAATTATTAGTGGTGGTACATGTAATTTAACTTTTCAAAGCAATGAAACTACCTCGTATCTAGCCTCTGATCTATATGAAGTATCATTTGAAATTCTAAGAGATCCACAAACAATCTCCTTTACCACGCCCGCATCTATAAGTCTCTCTGCAAAAACTTTTACCTTAACTGCTACTGCTTCTGGCGGTGGTGTGATTACTTATGCAACTACAACTACTGAAACATGCTCTATTGCAGGATCTACTTTGAATTTAATTAAAAGTGGAAATTGCTCAATTTCAGCAACTCAGGCGGGTACGTCAAGACTTGCCCCGGTCTCATCCACTGTAATTTTGGTGATTACCGAAAGTACTGCACCTTCAAAGACAAGTATTATTTGTATCAAGGGTATGAAAACCAAGAAAGTAAGTGGGACAAATCCAAAGTGTCCTACGGGATATAAAGTAAAAAGATAGTTAATTTATTAGACATTAAATCTCCACTCCTATATATTTAGTCTCTAAGAATTCTTCAATTCCTGCAAAACCTCCTTCTCGTCCCAAGCCTGATTGTTTAACGCCACCAAATGGAGCAGCAGGATCTGAGATCACGCCTTTATTTATCGCCACCATCCCAGATTCAAGCGCCTCTGCTGTTCTAATTGCCCGCTTTAAGTCGCTTGAATAAACATAAGCAATTAAGCCGAACTCAGTTGCATTTGCTAGAGTAATTGCCTCTTCATCACTCTGTGTAATCACAATTGGTGCAACTGGGCCAAAGATCTCCTCTTTTAAGATTGGATTATCTTTATTGACAGTCAATACTGTTGCTGGATAAAACGCACCTGTTCCTTCTGGAGATTTACCCCCAGTTTTAATCTGTGCGCCATTTGAAATTGAATTTTCAACCAAAGATGCGATCTTATCTCGCTCCTTTACTGAAACACTTGCCCCAAGTTGGGCTCCCTTCGTGATACCAGATGCCATCTTTAACTCACTCATTGCTTTAGATAATTTAGTTGTGAACTCGTCTGCAACCTCACTGGCAACATAAAATCTATTTGCTGCTGTGCAGGCTGCACCACCATTTCGCATCTTAGCTAGCATGGCACCTGCAACTGCCTTATCAATATCAGCATCTGCTAATACTAAAAACGGTGCGTTACCACCTAACTCCATTGAACATCTAATGACATTATCTGCTGCCGCTTTTAATAAAATCTGACCAACATAGGTAGAGCCAGTAAATGATAAGTTGACTACCCGTGGATCTTTTAACATCTTTGCAATCCCAGGCCCTGATGGCACTGGCAAAATTAAATTAACTACTCCTTTTGGAACACCAGCACGCTCTAGGATATCAACTATTGCCGTAGCGGTAAGTGGGGTCTCACCTGCTGGTTTTAAAATTACGGTGCAACCAGCAGCAAGGGCGGGACCAATTTTTCTAGTTGCCATCGCAGCTGGAAAGTTCCATGGGGTAATTAGAAGGGATACGCCAATTGGTTGTTTAGTAACTAATATTCGCTTATCCCCGTTTGGCGCTGTTCTAAACTCACCATTTATTCTTACCGCCTCTTCTGAAAACCACCTAAAAAACTCTGCGGCATAAAGTATTTCACCCTTAGCATCACTTAATATCTTGCCATTTTCTTTAGTAATAATCTCAGCTAAACGATCTGCCTCTGCCACCATGATCTCGAATGCTTTTCTCAAGATTTCAGCCCTTACCCTTGGCGCAGTTTTTGCCCAAGATTTAAAGGCATTACTTGCCGCATCAATTGCAGCTGCGCAATGTTCATCACTTGCTATTGCCACATTTGCAATAGTTGAGTTATCACTTGGATCTGTGACGGCAATAGAAGAAGTACCATCAATCCACTTGCCATCAATAAACATCTGGGTTTTTAATTGCATAAAGTAAGCATACGCCTACACCCCTAAGCTTTGAAAAATCGCACTTTAAAACAGGCGTATACTTAATACTCTAAAAACTTCTATCTAGGAGTGTGTTAAACAAATTGGCTAAATCCTGGAGTGATAACGCACCAGCCCCAAAGGTGTTATTTGAGCACACCCACTTAAAGGACCCACTGGTATATCGAATAAAAAATCTACTGCTAGGCAAGCCAATAAATCGCCATTCACTACATGAGCAGAGATTATCTAAGAAAAATGCTTATGGGGTCTTATCCTCTGATTGCATCTCATCTAGTGCTTATGGGGGCGAGCAGATATTAGTTGCTTTAATTCCTACCTTTGGCTTAGCTGCCTTCACTATCTTTACCCCAATAATTGGCATTATCTTAATTATGTTATTAATTATTACCTTTACCTATCGGGATGTAATTAATACCTACACAAAAACTGGTGGGGCATATGTGGTAGCTAGAGATAATTTTGGCAAGGTAGTATCACAGATTGCAGCGATTGAATTAATCTTTGGCTACATATTGACGGTGGCGATACAAACTGTGGCTGGAGTGGCGGCAATTATCTCGGCTATCCCTGAGCTAACTGAATATAAAGTCTTACTTACAGTTACAGTCATTACCCTTTTGACCTATATAAATCTTCGCGGCATTAAAGATGCTGGCCTTATCTTTGTGATCCCGTCCTATATATTTATTATCGCCATGTTTACCGTCTTCCTATTTGGTCTATATCGAAACTTCACCGGCAGCTTGCCAACATATCCAACAGATAGTGAAGGCTTGCTGCCACTAGGTGAGCCGCAGGGATTATTTAGTTTGGCCGCGATTCTTTTAATCTTAAAAGCATTTGCCAATGGCAGTGCATCTTTAACTGGGCTTGAAGCAATATCAGACTCAGTTGCCTTATTTAAGGAGCCGGAGCACAACAACGCCCGGAAAACTTTGATGCTAATGAGTGCCACCTTAGCTACCTTAATAATTGGAATTGCTTGGCTTGCCCATAAAGTAGTTGCCATTCCCTATCAAGAGGGAACACCAACTGTTATCTCCCTAGTTGCCCAAGCTACCTTAGGGGAGAACCTATTTGGTCAAAGCTTTTATTACTTTGTGCAGGCCTCCACCACATTTATCTTATTTGCCGGTGCCAATACCTGCTTTAACGCATTTCCAAATATGGTAAATATTGTGGCAAATGATGGCTTTTTGCCTAAGCAATTAACTAAACGAGGCCATCGATTAGGTTTTTCAAATGGAATTATCTTTATCTCATCCCTTGCCATAATTTTAGTAATCGCTTCAAATGCCAGTATTACTACCTTGGCTGCAATATATGCCTTAGCAGTCTTTATTGGCTTTGCCTTAACCGGCTTTGGTATGGCAAAACGTAATCGGGGCAATAAGGGTAAGTTTTATCTCCACCTCTCAACTGGGGTGATTGCAATTACTACAGTAATTTTGTTATCTGCCCTTAAATTTGCCGATGGTACCTGGATTATTGTAATCGGTACACCATTGATCGCATTTATTATGATTAGATTTAATCAGCGATACACTCAAGAAAATCAAGCATTAATTGTTTCTAGTAAGGATTCAAGAGCGACCTCAATTACCAGACATGATGTTACAATATTAATTGATCGAATAGATATTGCCACCGTTGGCGCCGTCAGATATGCCAGAAGTTTAAAACCAAGAAATATTAATGCAGTTCACTTTGTGATCGATGATCGCAGAGCTGAGGAATTAAGTTTAGGGTGGAAAAATAACCCCGCATTTTCTGATATCTCACTGGAATTAATTGATTGCCCAGATCGAAGATTAGTTAACTCCGTAGTTGATTACGCACAAAGTGTGACATCGGCTGAGGATGTGGAGCTAACACTACTACTGCCCAGAAGGGCGTACTCAAAATTTTTAGGTAGATTACTCCATGATCAAACCGCTGAATCCATTGCCGGCCCCATCTCACAGATTCCACGAGTAGTTGCCACCATTATTCCATTTGATGTGCAGAAAATTATCTCAGGACAAGGTGATAACTTTGCGACCGCAAATAATCTACCTAAAGCTAAGTTAGATAATAAAAAAGAGGGTTTAGAGCCAGTTCGAGCTCAAAGTATTTTAACTCAAACGCCAAGTGTTAGTAATAAAAATGAGCCAACTTCGCATTACCAAGAGGTGGTTACTCCGATTAGCCAAATTACCTGGCGTAAGCGAGCACACGTGCAGGGCGTAGTAAACTCCATAAAGTCAGCACCAAGTGGAAAAGCTCCAATAGTTGAGGTTGAGATTTGGGATAATACAGGTGGAGTTACTCTGCAATTTTTAGGCAGGCGTAAAATATCAGGGCTTGAGGTGGGCTCCCAAATGAAGGCAGAGGGCATGGTGGGAGAAAAGGATAGCCAATTAATTATTTTGAATCCCTCATATGAGATTATTCTTTAAATACTAAATTAAAATAATTACCGCTTGCTTGCAAAAAAATCGCTTAATACCAGGGCGCAATCATCTGCTAATACTCCACTTACAACCTCTATTTGAGTGAGAGATCTTGTATCCCTAATTAGATTCCATAGAGATCCGACAGCTCCGCCCCTTTCATCAAATGAGCCAAAAACTAATCTTTTGAATCTACTTTGGGCAATCGCCCCAGCACACATCGCACATGGCTCAATTGTGACAATAAGAGTTAATTTATCAAATCTCCAATTAGATAATTTACTTGCTGCATCCTTAATCGCCATAATCTCAGCATGAGCTAGTGGATCATTATTTTTAACCCGCTCATTTTTTCCTCTACCAATTACTGCGCCCTTTTCATCAACAATAATTGCCCCAATCGGGACATCACTATGATTGGCAGCCTCTATTGCTAATAGCAGAGCTTGTTGCATTAACTCTTTGTAATTCACTAATTAATTTCAATCACCTGATTAAATTGTTCACCAAAACCTAATCTATTGGCAATCGCCTCCAGCTGCTCATCTAGATATAGCTCCGTATCATCTAAAATTGCTAGCAGCTCCATCTCACCAAGTCCTAGATCACTTAATAGATCAATATCTCCGCCTGGTTGGGACTCATCCTCATCCTGTGGAAACTCTAGATCTAATACCTCAACTAACTCGGCCGCGACATCGTAATCAAGGGCATAGGTGACATCTGAGATCATCATCTGCATCTGATCTCCCAAGGCCCGAGCAATAATTACAAACTCATCCTCTATGGCAATGAGAGCAAGTGCACCACCATTTGTTTGTTGGCTTTTTAAGGCATCAATAATCAAACCAATATCTCGGGTAGATGAAAGGGAGATGGCATCCCAGATGCCATCTTCATGCCATGCAATACATCCAAAATCTACTGACATATAAGATCACACCCTTTCGCGCATTTTGTGCTGAAGTGGTTACACAAACTTATTCTCTCCCCTTTTTGGGGTAATTGGTAGTAGGAGTAATTGATAGTAGTGCCGTAACGCTTGTAGAGTAAAAGGTATGAAAATCCATATCGCCGCCCACCCATTAATAACCCATAAGTTAACGCTGCTGCGGGATGAAAACACTCCCTCACCTACCTTTCGCAGCTTAACTGAGGAGATCGTCAGCCTATTGGCATATGAAGCGATGCGAGATATTAAAACTCAAGAGGTATGTGTTAAAACACCGGTTGCCATGGCAAAGGGTGCGCAGTTAACAAAACCATCACCAGTTGTGGTGCCAATCCTAAGAGCAGGACTTGGGATGTTAGAGGGGATGAGTAGATTAATTCCAACCGCTAAAATTGGCTTTTTAGGAATGGTGCGGGATGAAAAAACATTAAAGGCCTCCACCTATGCCAACAGGTTGCCAGATGATTTAACAAATCGGCAATGTTTTATTTTAGATCCAATGCTAGCAACCGGTGGCACATTAGTATCTGCCGTAGAGTTTTTAGCGCAAAAGGGTGCCACTAATATAACAATGATTTGCATATTGGCCTCCCCTGAAGGAATTGCAGTGTTAGAGAAAGCATTTGCGGGCAGTAACTTAAGTTTGAAATTAGTAATTGGCGCCCAAGATGAGAAATTAAATGATAAGGGTTACATCGTGCCGGGCTTAGGTGATGCTGGAGATCGGTTATACGGTGTAGTTTGAATGGCAAATATATCCCCCGATTATGGCATAACAATTCGAGTAGATGGTTTAACTAGTAGCCAACCTGTTGCCCAAATTACCCAAGCGATCTTGGCGATGGGTGCCTCCATTACCGCACTAGATGGGAAGCATGCAGCTGTTGTAGCAACTGGTAGTAGTGATCAACTTAACCAGATAAATAATGTTTTTGTCTTTTCAGGAATCTTTTGGGGTTTACCAGATGGTAATATCACTTAGATTAACGATGATATGTTGATCACAGCGGAAGGTGCCGTAGCATCCTGTGTTAGTAGTGAACAATTAAATGCAAACTTCATGGTGCCAAGTGTCTTTGATCAAAATGTTGTACAGAAAGTAGCAGCGACAGTTAAAAAAGGAGGCTAAAGATAAATGTCTAACTTTGCTGCCACCTTTGACACTCAGTTATCACCAGTTGCACCATTTGTCTTCTATTTAGTAGTAGCCATCATAATCTTTATTGAAACTGGGCTACTTATTGGTTTTTTCCTGCCCGGTGACTCCTTATTGTTTAGCGCAGGCCTTATTGCCTCGGTTAGGGATGATATAAATATTGTTTTTCTCATCTCGGTTATTTTCTTAGCTGCCTTTATTGGCGATCAGGTTGGTTATGTTATTGGGCGAAAAATAGGTAGGCCATATTTAGAGCAGAAAAACTCACCCAGAATGCGGCGGATGCTTGCAAGATCTGAGCGATTTTATGAAAGATATGGCTGGTGGTCAGTAGTTATCGCCCGTTATATTCCTTGGGTTAGAACCTTTGTGCCTCCGATTGCCGGCACGGTAAAAATGAATTACTACAAGTTTTTATCGGCAAACGCTTTAGGTGCACTTCTTTGGGGCGTTGGTATCACCTTAGCTGGTTTCTACTCTGGCTCTATCTCTTGGGTAAAAGATGTTTCTTACTTCTTAGCAGCTTTCTTTATAATTGGTTCACTAATTTCTGCAATTATTAATTACCACCGGGATAGGCGAGAATGACCATTTGGGACAACATCAAGATAGGTAATTGACCAGTCCCTAAAACTTTTGAACAAATTAACATTCTAAAGAAGACTATAAATATCAAATTTTTGGTAACTCGATAATTTTTTTATAACAAGAAGTATGAGATACATATAAATTCAAAAATAAATAATTTTCCTTATTTTTTAGTTAATATATGACAGTGAGAATTTATACTTGATAAATTAATAAGCATAAATTATATTTTTTCTTTCTTCTCTATGGATTGTCTACTGATTGTAAAAGTCACCTGTGCAATATTTAAATATCTATAATTGTTCAGTAAATTCGTGTGCCTTCTTGGCTAGCTCTACTTCAAAAAATTTACCAACAGGACCTAAAGAAAATTTTACATCGGGTATAAACGGATTACTTATAAAATTTGCAATTGTGAATACACTTGCATCTAAATTTGTTGATTGAATAATTGGAAAACCAAGGGTTTCAACTACTTCGAGATGTGGTAATTTGAAAGCTCGTTCACCATTTAAAAAAATTTTTGATGAATTGGAACTTATAAATAGGGTGAAGTAATTCCATGAGGCACTTTGTATGCCAGCTGTTGTCGATTCTGAAATCACTAAATCTGTACCCATCAAAAAAGACTCTAAGTCACCCTGTTCTCTTGGAACTGAGTATTCAATTAAATCATTGCACCGATTCGATACCCAAGAATAACTTCTATCGTCTTTGTGAAATGGATAGACTTTAATTTTCAATTTTATTGATTTGAGTTTACTCTGTCTCTTTTCCTTAACTTTCAAAAAACAATGCTCCAAAATATTTAAATTATGAGCCATATCTTCACTTGAAGACTCTAAATATGTAATATTTATCACAGATTTATTGAGAGTGCTAATTTTCTTTTGTGAAATTTTTTTAATCGATCTAGGTGTTCCTGATATAGAAATTTTACTAAATGGTATTCCGTGATAATCAATTGCATGGCTTAAACACTGTTCTGACCAGACTAATATATGGGTGAAAGGGCGCGGTACTATAGCTTTTGTACCTAAGTTGTCCCAACTATCAATAATCAGTAAGGATTTTATATTTAATTTTTCTGCAACAGTTAGTAAATTAAAAATTGATAAATCATTCATAGTTGTTTGAACTATTATCAAGTCTGGTCGATTCTTTTTCAATAAGCTCGTGAATATTTTAGAATCCAAATTAGGGATTTGAATTGTATTTCTGTCTAAAAATATTAAATTTAATACATATTTATAGAAAAGAGGATTGATTAAAATTATCTTAAATGAAATAAATAAACTAGTCAAAAAAATCTTCATCATTTCTTTTTTATTATTCGAATTTCCAAAAAGGACAACTCTAGATACGGTTCGAAGGTGTCTATTTTTAGGACTAAAACTGACATAAACTCTCAAGTAAAGCATAAATTGGCACACGTGTTTTAGTTGAAGAGTCCAATTTGTATGAATTAGTTTCCAATTCAAATTCTGCTTAACAAAATTTTTATTCTTAAATAGTTTTTTCTGCTCACCATCAATATAGTAAAATTTAAATCTAAAGTCAGCAATATTTGAAAATTCGACCAGCTGGATATGGTCAAAGGAACGCTGGCTTGCGCAAAATATACTTATTTGCTTTTTTGTCATGAAATTAAATTTCCTCGTTTGTCTAGTAAAAATATCTTACCTTACGATGGTGCTAAAGCATTACAGGTGAGTTATCTTCGTCTTATATTCAACCGATCAAATTCAATGCGCTAGAGTGAAACTTACTATTCTGGTAGCATCTGATGGTGTGTGGAATTTTTCTAGACCAAACTAGCAATCTTGATGTTCAGACTATTGAAAATATAGTTAATAACCTTTCTCATAGGGGGCCCGATCAAACATCTGTTTATGTAGATAATCACTTAAATCTAACTGTAATTTTTGCGCGACTTGCAATTCGTGACCTTAGTGACAGAGCTGCACAACCATTTTTTTCTGATGATAAAAGATTTTATTTATTATTTAACGGCGAAATATATAATTCAAATACACTGCGTAAGAGACTTTTAGGGAACTTTGAGCTTCGAACTAATTCCGATACAGAAATTTTATTGAGACATATTCTTGATTACGGATTAAAAACTACCCTGAATTTGATCGAAGGCATGTTTGTACTAATCCTTGTGGATAAAGAAACGGGTATCATTCAGGTCGCTCGAGATATGTTTGGTATAAAGCCTCTCTATTATTTGAAAAAACATGACGGCTCATTTGCTTTCGCCTCAGAAATAAAAGTTTTACGACAAGTCGAACCCTCATTTATCAATAAAAATATTATAAGAGAATTTCTTATTTGTGGACTCATAGATCATACAGATCAGACTTTTTTTTCAAATATTCATAAAGTTGGTCCGGGTGAAATAGTTACCCTTAAAGAATATAAGTTTTCAACTGAGCGTTGGGTCGAAATGAACAGTAACAACTTTAATTTTCTTACACATGAGAGTTATATAGAATACTTAGATGATTTTTTAGATACTTCATTTCGTAATGCTGTTTTATCTGACCGTCAAATTGGTGTCACTGTATCCTCTGGTTTAGATTCGAATATTATTCGAGAATTTGTTGAACGTGAGAGTATGAAAACAAAATTTTATTCGGTGTCTTGGGGAGAACAGACTTATTCTGAGTCTTTAACTGCACTTAAGTATATTGAGAACGTTGAGGATTTTTTTATAAATAGTTACACAGCGTCAGAGACTTTTTTTGAAATTCAAAATTCATTTAAAATTTTTGATGAACCTTTTACATCTCCATTTGTTGCTGTTTGGCCCCAAGTTTATAGAAGTATTAAAGAAAATAATATCAGCGTAATTCTAGACGGCACTGGTGCTGATGAAATTTTTTTTGGGTATTCAAAATACTTAAATAGTGACCTCTCTTCTTACATGCAAAGATCTTTAGACGGTATAAATAATTCAATTGGTTTTAAGAGTTATTTTCTTCAAGAACCTAGTAATCTCCAAGGGGCAAATTTAATGGATACTTTTCAAATTAAGTTGCCTCGTAGTCTGCGCTTTTTGGACTACGCATCAATGAGATATTCTGTTGAAGTTAGACCTATATACCTAACTAAACAAACATTTTTTATTTCACAATCAATTCCAATTGCCTGGCAGTTGTATAAGAATCATACGAAGTACTCCTTGCGTAGCTTAATGCATCGGAGATCTCCAAATTTTCCGGCTTTTAATACAAAACAAAATATACAACTACCTATATTCGACTGGATGAATAAAGAATGGCGGAGTGAAATTTCGAAAAATTTGGTTAACATTGAGCCACTTTTAGATTCTATTGAGAACTCTGATGAAAAAAATGTAATAGTTACTAACATCAATGATTTTATACAAGGAAAAGTATTTCAGCATTCCTATGTTATCTGGCGTGCATTTATAACTAATCTTTGGTTACTAAAAATATAGTTTTTACTTAGTAATTAGGCACACTTTTTAAAGTGAGAATTTCTGGCAAAAAACCATATTTTGGGTTAAGCTCAAAGAGCATACGGACAAAAACAGTATCATTTCCCCTCATATTTTTATGGTTGAATTTCGGCCATTCAATTTGTTTAAAAAACTTGTGCAGAAAAATTACATTAGTTCCTAAACCTATAATATCTACTGCACCACTATGGTATTTTCTAGTCTTCATTAATTTACCAGCCCTTAACTTAATTTTCTTTGGATCATCTATACTGCTTTCATGGTGACCAAGAATTTCTAACTTATTTGACTGTGCCATTTCAACACACCTAGAAATTTTAATTGGTAGCATCATGTCATCATCATCTAAAAAAGTTAAAAAGTCTCCACTAGCAACCTTCATCGCAGCGGTTCTAGATCTACCCCCAGATGAAGCCCAGTGAGACCACTTTCCGGTAACCGGAGCCACATTTTTTAAATTTTCAATTTTAATTCTATCGTCGTGTATTTGTGAAACCCATTCATTTAGGTCTGAGCGAACTAATTCGCTTACTAAAATCAATTCAAAATTGGTGTAAGTTTGAGTTAGAACACTCTTAATTGCTCTACTAGCAATATCCAATGGCCTCGAAACGGGAATAATAACAGTGACTTTCGGATTGTCCTTTATAAATACTGAATTAAAATCTTGCGTAGCCCGGGCCTTTATTAAATCCTCTTGTAAGTTAGATAGATTCAAACCTTGTGAATTAAATTCATAATTATCGTAAAGAAAACTAATAGTGCTTTCTATTCTTGCGATTTTTCCTAATAACTCTTCTAAAATAGAGTGCCTTCGAAAAAGTTTAATTGTGATTCCTCATTTCTTGAAATAGATTCAGTAGTATCATACCGTCTATGAAGAATATACTATTCTTGAGTGGGGATAGCGCTATTGGGAGTAAGCTAAATAATCTAAATTTAAATACTTTAAGCATTCAGGGATATAAATTTATTCATAATGAAGACTCACCAATTAGCCCTAGCAATATAACGTCTACGTTTTTAAACCGTAAAATCTGTGAGGATAAACAATTAAAGATACTCTCAAAATTAGTTTTTGTTTATAATGCCGCAAAATCAAAACCTAAAAGTGAGTCGCTTGCTATAGTTCTGCGCACTAGTATTTTAGGACCATACAAACTTAGAGATTTAAAAAGCATAAAATCAATTTTTCAACACCTCATTAAACCTATTAATATGGCCTCTATAATTATTGCTATTTGTGGCTTACTAAAAATTACCATAAATCCACTTATTTTTATCCAAAAAAAAATTCTCGGTAAATTTAACTTTTTTTTTGATTATCTAAATTTATTAAATATTAATACTGTAGTTTTATTTAGCAGTGGATACGACAACCTGGTACATCTGATAAATTATCACTCTAAAATAAATAATCACAAGTTTATTTTGGTCATCAACAATTGGGATAATCCTTCCTCAAAATGTTTTATGACAGAAAATTTTGATCTGATACTTCTTTGGAATCCTCAACAAATACAACATGTCTGTAAATTAAATTACATAAGTAAAGAAAAGCTGATTGTGATTGGATCGCAAACTGCTGACCTTGCATACTCCAAATACAAACTAACTACTGCGAGAACAACTGATAATACTAAAGTAACTCAAAAAAAATTACTCTATATTGGTCAACAGAACCATTACGATGAAATTCATGATATTATTAATATTCAAAATTACATTTCTACAAATGAATCAAAATATGAAAAACTTTTTTACAAACCTCATCCACTGTCAAAAATGAAGATTAAACGTATAGAATCGAATTTTGAAGAACTCAAATTTGTGTCCATTATTCAATCCACTGAAATAGACCTGCGGGATTTTGATGGAATTATAGCTTTGCCAACAACGTTAATTTTGGAGGTTATTCTTAGTAGAGTACCTTCAGTAATCTATACACCAACAAATAAGCAATTCCGCCGAGATCCAAGGACCATGTGGAAATACGAACATTTTAAGGATCTTAAAGCTGTTCAAGCTATTGAGGTGGTTAAAGACTTCGATGAACTTTCAAGATTTCTAAAATTTGGTCTCCCCGAGCAAATACCCTTTAACAAAAATTCATTAAATTATATTTTCCCTGAATACTCAAATAATTACTTGGATCGATTAAAAGAAGTTTTTGAAAAAAATATTTGAAAAGTTTAGAATAATTTAATTATTACAGCTTGGCCAGTCAAAAGGTGGAGGCAAAAGAATTGATCTCTGTTGTCTTGGATAAACTCATCCACAGCTTTAGTCACACCTGGACATGTTTTTTTTCGTGGCATTACAATCGTGGATGACTACCATAGTATCAAATGAAATTCATGTACTAACTCATAATATTTAAGGATTTTCTTTTGTAGCAATTACTCTAATGTTTCCTGTTCCAATCATAAAATTGTGTTTGTCATGGGGGGTTAATTTATCATCATCTATAACCTTTTTTCCATATTGAAGAAAACTTGCTGAAACTTCAATAGCTAATTCTGCAAATCTTAAGTCAGAATTGGTTTGAGCGAAATCTTTACTAAATAACAATAATTTATTGAGCTTAATCAATTCATTTAGTTGACTTTTTAAAGAGCCTTCATGATCAAAAGTTGCATTTTCCCAAAAATCTAAATTGACAAAACCAGCTTGTTTTAATTTATGCTCGAATTGTTTTTTATCAGAAAATATCTGTATTGGTACGAATAAATCATCAAGAAAATTTTTGCGATTATTAGCTGGCAATTTTGCTTTTTTCATACCAGCATGCAAAGTGTTGATTCCTAAATGGGCTACTATTGGTCTGAGTGCACTAATAGCAGTCCAACGTATACCACCAGTGCCATATACCAGTAAATAAACTTTTCCATCCGGCTTACATACTCTAAATAATTCAGACAATCCTTGGTCAAAATCTGTTGTGTGGTGTAAGACTCCAGCACAAACTACAAAATCAAAATGGCAATCCGGGTATGGAATGTTCAAAGCTGATGCTACTTGGAATTTTATTTGTGGTAGTCCAATAGCTCTTTTTTTTGCTTCAGCTATACCATTTTCAGATATGTCTATAGCAATAATTTCTTCTGCGCCGTTTCGAGCGAGCGCATGACTGTATCGTCCACTCCCACATCCAACATCCAAACACCTTTTTCCCCGAATATAATTTAAATCAAAATTATTTGCGATTGCTCTTTTATTCCACAACAGGATAGACTCTTCAAATTGCTCGCTGCTAAATTCCGGCCATAAATTGCCAAATAACTGTGATGTAGACTTAATGATATCCATTTTTAATTATATCACGTTTTTGATTTAAAATTAGCTCTCTTAACAAAGTTACTTGGCGCTGAATACCTATTTACGTAAATGTATGTCACTAATTCTCGTATGTTGATTCGTAATGGATGAACTTATCAAGCTTGCCCTATAATTTGTTCTTTATAAAGCACTTTATCAAATCAAATGTAATTATAATAAATAAGCTTTAGTATTTCATTTTTTTTGAATGAAGCCAAAAAATTCAGCTGATTTTTTTCTAGTACCTACACAACACAAATTAATTCAATGATAGATTTTCTTAAAATATTACTATTTGATATACGATAAATTTAATTAAATTAGCGGATTTGAATAGATAAAAATACATAGAGGTATATGATTGATTGATGAAGATTTCAAGGCTGATACCCAAATCAGTACTATTTAGAGTTTTATTTCTTGTAAATTTTCTAGACGTATTAAAAGGTAATAATTATAAACTTAATTCTTTTTTTCCTTTACTCACTGGGCACAATCTTAGAAAAAATGGATTTGTTTTAAGCAATTACGGGGTATGGATGTTAGATAATCAAAGTGATAAAACTTTCAGACTAAGCATACTTGGGTACAGAAATAAATTAGAGCGATACCTAAAATCAATTAATAGACCATTTATTTTTTGGGATATTGGTAGTAATCAGGGAGTATTCTCATTGGTTGCCAATAAAAATCCATATTGTAAAAAAATAATTTGCTTTGAACCAAATACAGATTTAATTTTTTATTTAACCTCAAATTTAGATTTTGGCGGGGTAAAGAATTATCAAATCCATAATTATGCGATTTCAAATAAGGTAGGCAAGATCGAATTTTTTATACCTAATAATCATACTGGTGCTGCAACAATATACAGTAATCAGAAAAGTAATATAGTTTTTGAGTCCGTAGATAGAAGTTACTTAAATAAAATCAACACAAAAGAAGATGATATATTTTTAAAATTAGACGTAGAAGGTGCTGAGCATTTAGTTTTGATAGAAATATTTGAATCAATTATGTCTAAAAATATAAAATATATATTTATCGAAATTAATCAAAATTACAATAATAGTAAAATCATCAGAAGTATTCTTTCAAAAAATAATTTTGTTGAGGTTGATCGCAATGGTTCTCTTGATTCTTGTGATGCTTTTTTTGAAAAGAGGCCAAACCAAAATATTTGATTCACAGTAAATCTGACTTAGAGCCTAATTTAGATTGTGCGCCCGCAGGGATTCGAACCCCGAACCTTCTGATCCGTAGTCAGATGCTCTATCCGTTGAGCTACGGGCGCAATTGCATTAAGTGTTGGAAAGTCTAGCGATTTCTTAGGTGGTGCCCAAACTTATTAGTCGCTTCCAATCAAACTCTTTTATACGAGGTTTTCCAGCTAACTCACCAGAGATCACCTCTGAGGCATTTATTTTTTCCCAACCTACTTGATCAATAATTTGGTGCCCTGATTTTAATAATCCTTCAATGCCAGCAACATTTTTTGGCTCCCTAAGAGATTCAATAATTAGATCCACTACATCTGCTGAGTCACTTTTATTTGTGCCAATAACTCCTGTCGGGCCTCGTTTTGCCCACCCAGTTACATAAATATTGTGTTCTACATGCCCGGCAATATTAGCAATCCGGCCATTTTCAATTTTGACCCACGGGTACTCAACGCAGTCATATCCAATTGCAGTGACAACTAATCCAGCTTTTATGGAGAAAGTTTTATCTGTTGCACTTACCTTGCCATTTCTAACCTCATTGATAGCAAAAATAATCTCTTCAACTTTATTACTACCCTTAATCTCAATTGGAGCGACTAAAAACTTTATCTCTAACTTTCGCTTCACACCTTTTTTATTGTGCTCAGCTATTAATCTCATCGCCTCTAAATTATTTTTTAAATCTTTTTCTACCTCACCCATTTGCTCAACCCGTAAGTTGGCCTCATTTATTTGAGCCCAATCAATATAAACATCAGTGTGTTCTAGCTTTGGTAGGTCTCGTAACTCAGGGGCGGTAAAAGCGGCATGCTCTGGGCCGCGCCGGCCACAAATTATTACTTTTCTAATCTTGCTGGATTTAAAGACAGCTAGTGCATACTCCGCAGTGTCTGTTGGATCTAACTCCGCTGGATCTAGAGAGAGCATTCTAGCTACATCCATCGCCACATTACCGGCACCAATTACAACTGCAGTATCGGTATCTAAATCCACCTTTACGTCAGTAAAATCTGGATGAGCGTTGTACCAAGGCACAAAATCTGCGGCAGATAGGCAATTGGGAAGATCTTCGCCTTTGATTCCAAGTTTTCTGCCAATTTTAGATCCAGTTGCTAGAACAACTGCATCATATGCCTCACGTAAATCTTTAAGTGATACATCCTTGCCTAGTTCAACATTGGCAAATAATCTAAATCGATCCTCTTTGGCAATCTTTTCAAATACTTTAGAGACGGTTTTTATCTTTGGATGATCAGGTGCCACCCCACTTCTCACCAACCCCCACGGGGTAGGGAGTCGTTCAATCATGTCAATAGAAAAGCTTAGCTCTTCATTTTGTGCCTTTTGAAAGGCTTGAGCGGTGAAGTAGCCGGCTGGGCCAGCACCAACAATTGCGATCTTGTAGTTAGGCAACTTCCCCCCAATTACGTTAGTAATTTACTAACTTCTAACACTGCCCTTAAATTTATTTGGCGGAGACGAGAGGATTTGAACCTCCGAAACCCTTTAGGGGTTCACCTCATTAGCAGTGAGGCGCACTAGACCGGGCTATGCGACGTCTCCAGTTTCACAGAAGTATACTCGTAAATTATTCAGCGTAAAATCTTTAATTGATTGATCAATGAACTCAAAAAATTAATTGAAAACACAGCAACTTTTTCCTTAAAGTCTATATTATTTATCAGAAAGGTTGTTAATATAGACTACATGCTTAAATTGACACAAAACTCTAACTTAATTTACCGAACATAACTTGATAACTCAAGCCAAATTAGTTTCTTGAAAAACTCTATTTGCCTCTAAACTGAGTAATTGATCCGCTACTTTTTGTAAATTTGAATAACTTGTAGTCACGACATCTGCACCCGCATTAAAAGCCGCAGAAATTGTACTTATTTGTCTGATAGACCCGACTAAGGTTGTAACTTGTCCTAAATTCTTCCTAAGTTTCCACGAATTAAAATTACTAATTTCTAGAAACGGATCAATTGCTTGATCACTCATTTTCCCCCAGAAGAAACTAATAATTTTAGCACCGGCTTCGGCAGCCATTTGGGCTTGAGTTTGAGATGTTATGCATGTGGCATTAATTCTTATATTTTGATCAGCTAGCAACTTAATTACTTCTAATTTTTCAAAATCTACAGGAACCTTGAAGTATACTTCTCCTGAATTGTCAATTTGAGTCATCAAATGATGAACTTCATCCACCATTTTTGAAATTGAATTAGCTTCTAGTTGAATCGAAATAGGGATGCAATACTGAATAGATAATTCTATAAGCGGGTTTAATATTTCTAACCGAGTCAAACCTGAAACGCGCTTTGCGTTATTGATTAAGGTTAGGTTGGTGGTTAGTCCCCTTAAAATTCCCTTAGAGTATAAACTTTTTATCTCGGCTTCAGAGATTCCATCGTAGAAAAAACTCATTACGCCTTCCCAAGTAAGAATACACCTAATGAAAAACAGTATAGCGCAGAAATATCATTTTGTACAAGCCTGTAAGGAATAAGTCGAAATAACATGCAAGCGCAAAGTATATTTATATTATTAATCGACGTATCGACTCCTAAATTTTCATAGAGAGATGAAAATTTATAAATCAACTGGTTATCCTGTAAACAAGTCAGGTCTTCATTAAAAATTATTTCAGCACTCTCAAGCAAAACTGCTGATGTATAGCTATTAGACCATTTTTCATATCCTGCGTAAAAACTTTGCAATAATTTCATAAAATCAAAAATTATACTAGTTTGAAGTCCGTCCGAAAAACTTCTAAACAGTTTTTGATTATCTAAGAATGTAGATAATGGGTCGATTAAAAATACAGAATTATCACTTTTAACTAAGATATTTTCTCCAGTCAAATCACCATGCACTAGAGCCTCTAGATTAGACGCCATACTAAAACTTCGGCCCAGATTATTCGCAAAATTAGAGAGTGTTTGTAGTGGATTATCGTACTGTTCACCGTTTATGCTGAGTGATTTTTTATTCATAAATTCAAATTTCATAAATCTCGGGGTTTTAAAAATTGCCTCCACACCTGGAATTGACTTATTAGTTATAAAAAATTTGAACTTGTCAGAATTACTTTCTTTCTTTACCTTACCTGTCTTTTCGTAGAGCATACCCATAACTGATAAAAATTCATTAATATTTCTTGAGATACTTTCTGTACTTATTCTAGAATGAATAATATTTGACAACGAGTCTGACGGAGAGATATCTTCCATTTCTAAGCTCGTAAATTCAGCGGTTGAATGAAACCCTAACAGCTTCGGTATATTTCTCGGTATCACCTCACTCGCAGCTTCATACCATATCCGTTGAGCATCAAGCACTTTGGAAGCATCTGTATTTAGCTTAGGTAAGTAAACAATTTTTCTTACAAAAGTTTTACCAAGGGTGTCTGTAAGTCGCAAGGTGTAGGCCCCTGATCCAGAACTCATATCGTTCACCACTTTTAATGCCTGGTGCATCGTGCCGGCGCTTCTAAACTCAAAAGGAAGGTTCCTATCTGTATTTATAGCCACCGCTGTGTCAAGATAAGAATCTTTAAGTTTTCGATCATTAACCAAATATCTAATACCATCAGAGACTCCCATAACTAGATAATCAAATTTTAAATTATTTTCTCTTAATATTTTCTCTAATGGTATCCGTTGTTGCTCAGGCCTTGCTGTCACTAATATAAGAATATTACCTTCCATATAAATATCCTTAAATTGAGTTAAATTTTCGTGAATTACAATTTGATTATCATTAAATTCTTCAGAGGATGAGTGATAGCCAGGGTCATGTTTAAGTATTACACCATCTATATCAACCACATAAGTATGATCCCTAAATTGATACTCAGATTTATCGGAAAAGAAATTCTCAAAATCTAATATGTCATCTTGGGTCCCCAATGGAAAGCCAAATTTACCTTTGCTGGCATAAACTGGAACCTGTGACGAAATTGCCCCTGAAATCAACCTGGAGACATACTTTTCACCAACTATTTTGTTCATTGAAGTAAACAAGGTACGAAATAATCCTACACTCGAAAAAAAATAGGCTCCTATTAAACCATTTTCTAAATTTTCAAAATTTGGATCTTTCTCGACTATTTGTGAAACTTTAAAATAGTCCTCTGAAAGAATAGTCTCAGTGGTGATATAGCTCCAGTTTGGTATCCTAGAGCGAGGTTTGGTAAAACTCAGTGCTATAAAATCTTCCTTTTTTAAATTCTTGTTAATTATTCTTAAAATTGAATTAGCATTAAAGAAATGGTCACAATCATTAATTAACACTGACTCATTCGAGTCCAAGTCTTGCATGCCTAAAAATGCAGTTTCGGCGGGACCGCTAGTAACATTGTCTATTACCTTGAACTCTACAGCAGGATGCGTAACTTCCCTAATTTTATCCACTAAACGAAATTTTAAATCGTGGTCTTTACGAACTACAAATATAAAATCACTCGGTTTCACAACCCCCAGTGTGATCCACCTATTAAACGAACGATATGACCAAGAAATCATAGGGATTCCATAAACTGGGAATATCGGTTTTGGAATACTGATCCCGAATCTAATTTGACTCAAATCAGCTAATCTTGAACCTTCGCCAGCCGCGACCGTTAATACTTTCATACCTTAGTTTAACCCGATTTTTTCATTTTATCGATATATTCGCATATATGAGAGTTAAAAAGAGTAGCGGTTTTGATTTCTTGTCCTCTTCGCACATTTCACGATGTTTAGCCAAAAAATAGAAAAATAGGGGATAAATTAAATTTCGATCCTAGATTTTTCCTTCATACATGGGACAAGAATTACAATACTCATAAAAATCCACTAACAAAAATAAATACTAAAATAGTTTGGAAATTTGGGAAACCTATAGAACTTTTGTAGATACCACCAGAAGCAATCAATCTGTTTAAAATAACAGATAGAAAATGGAAGATAAGTATCGAGAATTTTGATGAATTTAAATCAAATATTGAAAGGTTTATACCGAAAAACTATAAAGGTAGGAAAGAAAAGTTCTACGATACGTGATCAATGTATTATGGTATGAAGCAAGTAGCCGAAGTGCTTCAAGAAGACAGAAAGCCTTTTGATTTTTTTGAGGATTAGGCCAGATTTTCTATTACCCGAAAATTTTTCTATAAACAAAAATGGCTTTTTGAAAATGTATGAGGAAGGTGTGCTCCCAAACACCCGAATTTCTACCCCAATGAGAATATAATACAATATCCTAGGACGGTTATTCTGTAGTCCTGATTACAAGGTTAGTTCTTGTCCCCACACCTATTCCCTAGTCATTTTAGTTGATTCGAATCGGTAATTTATATTGACCATAAATAGCCAAAACTTTTCGTTAGACCATTTATCCATTAGGGTAATCTCATTCACATCAAAAGTGGTATCTCCTACCACCTTAGATTTATTCATTGATTTATATAACCGTTACCATGACTCGATGGTATCGTCAAGGTTAGTAGCAATATAGTCTGAACACCCATTTGGGTATTTACCTTTTGCTAACTCTACGTGGTTTTTTAGTTTCATATATTTAGTAGATACTCTCTATGCAGTCAGGCCCTTTATCCCAAGCTTTCTACCAGTTGCAGATCCGGTTGCTAGTACAACTGCATCATAATTTTCTCGTAAATCTTTAAATGATACATCCTTATCTAGCTCAACATTGGCAAATAATCTAAAACCATCCTCTCTAGCAATCTTTTCAAATACTTTAGATACAGTTTTTGTTTTTGGATGGGCTGGGTCAACACCAACAATTGCGATCTTGTAGTTAGGCAACTTCCCCCCAATTACGGTAGTAATTTACTAACTTCTGACACTGCCCTTAAATTTACTTGGCGGAGACGAGAGGATTTGAACCTCCAAAACCCTTTAGGGGTTCACCTCATTAGCAGTGAGGCGTACTGGACCGGGCTATGCGACGTCTCCAGTACTGATTAATGGTATCTAATCCCGTTACTTTTATGAAAAACCTCGTTTTGCTCACACTTGAATTGTAAATTTACTAATTTTTAGCTCAAAACTTTAAAAAGTTTTAATTAATTTCCTTGGTGGGTATAGATTAGGAGTGTGCGCCAATTAAAAATAGATAATCATTTAATTCAAGATGAGGCTCCTCCTTTCGTTATAGCTGAGATAGGGCATAACCATCAAGGAAATATTGAAAGTGCCATCAACTTAATTCGTGCTGCTGCTACTGCAGGTGCCTCTGCCGCAAAATTTCAAAAAAGAGATAATAAAACATTATTTACCTCGGGACATTACAACCAAGCTTACAATAGTGAGAATGCTTTTGGAGAAACTTATGGAAAGCATCGTGAAGCTTTAGAATTTGGAGCTGAGGAATACAAGATCTGCATTGCTGAGGCCCATAAGGTTGGTATAACCTTTTTTGCAACAGCTTTTGATTTTAAGAGTGCAGATTTTCTAGATGAGTTGCAAATGCCTGCTTTTAAAATTGCTAGTGGAGACTTGCAAAATTTACCTCTTTTGAAATATGTAGCTCAATTCAACAAACCTATGATAATAAGTACAGGTGGGGCAACTTTTCAAATGATTCAAAATGCAGTAAATACCATTAGGATGTTTCACAATCAAGTTGCGATTTTGCAATGCACCGCTAGCTATCCAGCAAAATATGAACACCTTAATCTTAAAGTTATCTCTAAATTACGTGATATGTACCCTGACAATGTAATTGGATACTCAGGTCATGATAATGGAATAGCCATGGCAGTTGTTGCGTATACATTAGGGGCTCGGATAGTTGAAAAACATTTCACATTAAATAGAACACTCAAAGGTACAGATCATGTTTTTTCACTTGAGCCTCAGGGGATGCAAAAAATGGTAAGAGATCTTAAGCGTAGTGCGGTGGCCCTTGGGGACGGTGAAAAGATAATTTATGCTGATGAAACCGCTCCAATCAAAAAAATGGGTAAAATGATAATTGCGGCTAGGGATCTTCAAGTAGGACATGTAGTTAGTTTTGAGGATCTTGAGTTTCGTTCACCTGCTGAAGGTTTGCCTCCTTCTTTTGCGGACAAAATAGTAGGTAAGGTGTTGAAGCAAGAGATTAGAAAACATACTTCGCTGACGATGGAAATGTTTAACTAGATATTTTTTACAAAATAGCATTAAAATGAGTTAACCAATTAGAAGTTAAACTTAAGGGAGAATTATGACACTACAATTTGACACAAATACTATTTTTCCTAAACCAGAGTCGGTTGGTGAAAGACCTTGGGGTACTGAGGACCTTTTAGCTCTCGTATCGAAACAGTTTTCAGTAAAAAGATTGAAAGTAAAGGCTGGTAATAAAGGTGGCTTGCAGTATCATCGTCATAAGAACGAAGTGGCAATTATGATTTCTGGAAAAATGATTATTAGATATGACTTAGGAGACAAAGTGTTAAGGGAGAAAGTCATAGCAGCAGGTGATGTGGTCCATTTTCCTCCGGGACTTGTCCATCAAGAAGAGGCAGTAACAGACTGTGAACTTCTTGAAGCTTCATCTCCACACTTTAATGACAGGGTGCGCGTAGAAGAGTTATATGGTTTTGGCGAACCTGTTGGATTGCCAACTACCAAGGCCACTGAAATTGAAGTAAGATAAAAATCATTAAGAAATGATTACATGATTTCTTGTAATTTATTGTTGATTTTTAGATTGGCTTCTTATTAACATTCGAATAGTAGGACTAGGAGCTATAGGTACTTATTTAGCACAAGAGCTTACCTGTGCAAATCATCAAGTAACAGGATTAGATTTTAGAATTCCAATTAGAACAAAAGAAATTAATTTCCAAACACAAGTGAACAATGTAAATAAGAACTTTAAATTGAAAACTAATTCCACAATGCATAAACATGATAACGTTGTAATTGTCGCTCTTAAATCATATCAATTAAATGAAGTGATTTTGAATACACTTCTTGAAAGTGCTGCGGAGTTAATATTTTTACAAAATGGGCTATTTACTAAAAGTAGGTTACAAAATCGTTCCCTAAAAGTTGCTATCGGTACCATAACTGGAGTTCAAGCTACTCTGAAAGATTACATGCTTACTGCTTCCCTTCAGAATTCGAAAATTGCCTTAGAATTTAAAGATGATTGCAAAAAAATCAAAGAATTAATTCAGAAAACTAGGATGCGAAATAGTGTCTTCGTCGGTAGTCTTGAATCTCAGATCATAATTTACGAAAAATTTATGCGATGGATAATATCCTCGAGTTTAAATATATTGTACGATTCACCTCTCGGAAATTGCTTAGAAAAAGTACGCTCTGTAGACTTAATTTTAGCGATCTCAGAGTTAGCAATTTATCTTGAAAATAAATTCAAGATATATGTAGACCAATCAAAGATACTACAAGATATTTATAAGTTGCCAAAAGAATTGAGGACCTCATCTTATTTTGATTTTAAACAAGGTTTTCAATCTGAACTCGAGTTAGAATTAGAGTATATAATCAAGTATCTAACTGCAAGTAACTTCAAGTGTATTGCATTAAATAAGTGGAGAGAGGCGATCTAAATTTATGGCTGAAATCATCGCCATAATCCCTGCTCGTAAAGGATCTTTGAGGGTTCCAAACAAAAATATCAGAAATTTAGACGGCCATCCCTTGTTAGCCTATAGTATTCAATCAGCTATTAATTCAAAAATTTTTCAATCAATAATTGTCGCATCAGATAGTGATCTAATCTGTGAAATTGGAAACTACTACGGGGCAACTAAATCAATTAAACGTGGAGAATCAGATTCATCATCTACTAGCTTGGATATTGAATGGTTAAAAAATCTTGATAAAGCCGGTCATCTGAACTCTGAATTTTTTGCCATACTAAGACCTACAAGTCCACTCAGGAGTGAGAATCTTATAAAAAGATGTATCGACGCATTTTTAGTTTCTCGAGCCGATAGTTTGCGTACTATTTCTAAAGTTACTGATCACCCGGGAAAAATGTGGAGACTGGAAAAAGGGGGGATTATTCATCCCTACTTAAAACAAGAGGAATTTTCGCATGCTACTCACGCTATGCAATACCAATCTTTGGAAGAATTATTTGTTCAAACAAGTGTTTTTGAAATTGCAAAAACTACTAATATCAAAGGTACTGAGTCTCGAGAGGGAAATATCGTTATGGGTTATGTTACAGAAGGGATAGAATCACATTCTATAGATTCTGAAGAAGACTTCAAGCACCTGAAATACTTAATAAGTAATAACCCAAAATTACTTCCAGTTATTGATAAATCTCCGATAAGGCTTACGGAATGAGCAGTATTTTAATTGATTCTTATATATCCTTTAAAGTCCCCGCTGGTTGGCGAAAATGGTTAATTCTAAGCATTACTTCAAAAGATGGCTTAGTCGGATTTGCAGAATTTACCGACAGCAATGGGTCAGAAACTACTTTACTAACGGCAATAGAGGAAAT
>Ga0194133_10002841_pt1 | contig 25749 bp, 9 predicted proteins | sample TA2KigOf40mmetaG_FD_155448 | JGI IMG/M metagenome (GOLD analysis project Ga0194133, IMG submission 155448) | Freshwater microbial communities from Lake Tanganyika, Tanzania - TA2015055 Kigoma Offshore 40m | ecosystem: Environmental > Aquatic > Freshwater > Lake | place: Tanzania: Lake Tanganyika... | reverse complement strand
AATTATTTTGTGGTTGACCTTGTGACCTGGAGAAGATTTTTCCTTGAAACACGAAGCGTCAAAACAATTTTGAAACCAATCTGCAAAATCAATTTACCGACATTCATGTCGCTTTCTTATTTTTCCAATTGAAATTTCTCCCAAGGGATGCCTGACTTTTTTAGTACAAAACTTATGTTTTGCAAATAACGTGCTTGATTTATTCATGTCTGTTGAGTGAAATTTCTATTACCTTGTGTTTAAAAGAAAAGTTACCTTTTTCCCATTTGTTTTCATTTTCATGCCTTCTCCCATTTAGCCGTTGAATTCAAACACGTTCAAGTCACGCAATCATTTCAACTAAGCCCATAATGGAATATCTAAGTCAGGGTCGTATCCATCTCGGTCGTGAAAGAAAAGTAGTTAGTGTAATGTGATGAAAACATTGACATGACTGGATGGAATAGAGAATTGGGTCGCACAAGATTCACATGGATAACCCCAAAGCTGTTCTATTCACTGCACCAATCCGTCGTCCGATACGCAAACGCAAAATCGTTTAGATGAAAAAGATCCACACTATTTTGTGAACCATTAAAATTGCTCAGTTTACTTTAGTTATAGCTAGAATTAAGCATTAAATAAAATGTGTTGCTTGGCAACCAAAGGAAAACGACAGGTTGAGAAAGTTGCAATAGTTGCACCGGTTTTAAATAATTACTTTGTTTCAAATGACAAAAGGGCAAAGCCTCTGGCGTTTTTGACCACTTAAATAAAGACTCAAATCATTTTTAGAATACTCTTTACATGAGATACACGACGACAACTTAAGTCAAAAGTCTCACAAACGTACAACAGAAGTTTCAACAATGAAAAAATAACTTTCAAATCATCTCTAGGTTCCAAAGAAAATTTCTTACTTAACATGAACTGATAATTACACAATTAGGCCAAAAACTTTGAACGTTCTAAAGGAATTATATCTTATACTTGCTCAATTTTTGCTGAAGAAAAGTTCACCATATTTTTGTTACGGTCCTAAACTTTAATTTTTCTGTAGAAACATTTAGACTTTTCAGAAAATATTCTAAACTTTCATAAAACGTCATCTACATGAAGCACTATTTTCGAGGATAAATTTTCTGCATTACATGAAATGTCCTTGTGGATTTAAGCTAATCAGATTCGAGTGTTGGTAAAAAACTTTTAACATCTGATCCCATTATGTAACTTTGTAATTTTATTTTGTTTGCTCTTCGAACAGGACACTTTTTGAACAATCTTACATTAACAAAAGGAAACTTTTCCTGGAGTTGATTTTCCAAGTTTGTTAGATGAAATATTTTTTGTTCATCACTTTTTCCAAGCTCTGAGCAAACAATCCTGCAGATCGAAAAGCCTTTTTACTGTCGGTATCGATGGAACTGATACTTCTACATAGATTTTCCAACCATTTCTTTCTATCTGATACTCTGCAGAAGCTCAAAATTTCTTGTTCTCACGGCTAAAAATCGATCTTTTCTACTCACTTTCAAACAAAAGCATGAGAACTTTTTTACAGCTAGAGCCTCAAACTGCATCCTTCAAGGATATTCGATCGTTAATTTGTCTTACACACCTGTTTGGGTGGATGACATTGTTTTTCCCTTGGTAAAACTACTTTGGGCAAATAATGTGGCAAGGAGAAAAGTCATGATAAAGGTCCAGTTGGGATTCTTATCTTACAAGAATGGGATTTTTAATGTCCAGGTTACAGGCATGAATCATGGGTCCTTTTGTCATCTTCATAATTATAGAGTTAGAAAGAGGCCTTTTCCAATGTCTTTGGAACAGCTAGCTAATTAAATTTTAATCTACAGTCTCTGGCTTTCATATTTCATCCATCGGAAGCTTTCAAAGCATCAATCTATAGATATTGTTAATTATAATCTCTTCGTGTTTGATAATACGTAGATTAAAAAAAAAGAGTTTTCCCATGATTAAAAAAGTTTTGAAGAAACCTCTAGAGGCAACAAACAAAAGGTTCGATATGTTACAACAAAGCTGCAAGAAATGAAAATGAAACAAAAAAAAAGTTAAACAATCACTTTTTCAGTTAGAATTTTTCGTATCTTTCACGTTGTACTTAACAAAATGAATATATGTGACATCAGAAAATTTCTCTTGGTATTCTATTTGTTATGACCTTGTTACCCATAAGTTTTAATTTCTCATCGAATCGATATCTGGACAAGACATCCATCCATCCCACTTAAATACATACACGGTATCCTGTTCGTTTTGTATGTCCTGATCATATGAATTCGTCCTTTACAAATTTTTCATAGAATTGTTTGCTGAGGAAAGCCAGTTCGTTATTTTCTAATTAAAACTTGGCCAATCTAAAACAAGAATCAGATGTTTTTTCTAAAAGAATCAACTTTTTTGTTCCCAAGTTGTCAGATAGACTTTTTTCTATTGATAATATCTGGTTAGAAACGAATGGTAACTAAAAAATTAATGAAGGCAAACAAAACAGTCAGGAAGCCAACCCACTCTTTTGGTTTCTTTCCTTTCTCATTTCTTTAGAAAATACACCCCAAAAAGTGAGGAAATCCATGTGTAAGTTAGTCGAAAAAATGCAAGTTTTATTTCAATGACAGAAATTCCCCCTCTTAACGAGATGAAGTCAAGCCTAAAGTCATTTGTAAAATACTATGAATGCAGGGAATGATCAATTCATTCATACATTTATTTCTCTTTGTTCGACTTCAAAAAATACTTGAAAAACAGCTAAAAGTTTTTCTTGAGCTAATTGATTTTAGATTTGTGAAAGGTGAAAAAAATCGAAATCTTACAATCAAGTTTTTTATTGTTGTTCAAACAAATCGATTCACAATGGGAGGGGAGCTAGAATAAAATGAAAGCTTTTTTCAAACCAAAAAAAGTAGGTAGTTTTTCAAAGAATATGTGGAAACCAAACAAAAGATTACAATTAGAACTGAATCCATTTGGAAATCAGAATTGGGTTATTTATCACATTGTAATCCGGCTAGACAGCTCAAAAGGGGAAGGGGGTCTAAAAAGAAAATTCAATAATTTTGAAAACTTTGCCCTACTTTCACAACTGTTTGTGATGATAGAAATGACACTTTGACGACACTTATTTCATGATATTTAGGTAAAATGGTGACAAAGGAAACGTGAAAGAAAAGAGGAAGATGTCTTTGGCTAGTGATGTTTCCAACTCAATTGTTAACCATTCTCACTCAGGATGTCTGGATTCGGACAGGTTACTAATTAAAATTTAGAAGTAATTCTGTAACAGTTTGTGTTGCTTGACAAAGTTTGAGCGACATTAAATTCAACTTTTTTGGACAGTTTTTTTAAACTCAAGGCGTAAGTCTTAAACCTAAACAAGTCAGAATGAACTCTCGCAGAAAAAAGTTCTTTCGAATCTTTTAAAAGTTTCATATTTTTGGCATATATATTTTTTTCAGGCTGAGGTGCCACTCAACATCCCAGAGTCATAATCTTCAGAAGGAAAACTTTACAAAAGGGTCAGGAGACGGTAAGAGCCCACATTTCAAATCTTTTTTTCCCTTCATCAAATTTCTTTCAATGTTTGTCACAAAGATTTTTCGTCCCTAATTGAATGAAAATAAGGTTTAATTAGTCTTGCTGGACTTAACAAGCTCCATGGTAGACACTTTCACTGCGTTCTGACTGATTCAATTAATTATTTTTTTCTCTTTCTCCTTGTATAATACCTTGAAAAGCAATGGCTTGTGGCATTGAAAGAGATTTGTTTCGTTTGTATGCCTACATATACACGGAAACAATGGTGCTGATGTCAATGTTGTTTGCTTACTTGCCTCATAGACCATTTTCAATGGCAAGAAGAGTATTAGCTTGATCTGGCCTGATGCAGCACAATACATTACTAGATGGATATTTGCACCAAAAAAGTCAAAATGTTTGTTTTTCACTATTTTTTTTTTCAGAAATTCCTTCATCTTTTACTTACTATTTTGATCAGCAGGTAAAATCATTTTTCAAAATATACCTAAGAATTGATTTTCAAGGTCACTTCCATTTTCTTCATCCTTTATTTTTGCATTTGAAATTCCCCACGGGGGATTATCAGCCCTTATTTCAGAAAAGAAACTTTTCAAGTTTATATCAGCAAACAACAAGTTAATCGGAAAACTTTTCCTCTCTGCACTTGTTAGTTGGAGGAGATAGAAGAAAATTCTAAGAAGGCCTTCCCGTCCTCACCAGCCCTTGGCAAATGTGACCGGAAGTGTTGCAAAATTGGAAGAAATTCGGGAAGATTTCGCTCGTTTGTCAGGGCAAAAATGAACTTCATCGATGTATCAAGAATCCGGCCAGCAACTTCGACAAAAATGTGCATGAAAACAAGGTTTGAATTCAAATATAAGTTCTCTGTTCTGTTCCAGTGTCTATAAATACAGTTTAAACGTTGGCAGTGAGGAAATGATAGATTAAGTAAGAGGGCTTCTAACTACAAGGCTTCTTTCTTCATATGTTTCTCCATAAATTCAAGGAAACTTTTTTTTTATATCGGACAAATTGTGTAATCGTGCATTAATTTTGACGGACACATAACTAAAAGAATTTGAAAACACATTATATTACACTTTTTAAAGCAACAATAATGGTTTTTATTGAAGCAATGAATTAAAGAGTGTTTTTACTATACTTTCATGGTTCGATGGAAGCTCTTGTCTACATTTTGTCTTACATAAATCAAACACTTGAGTCAAGACTAACATCCTGTGTGTGCGTGGATACTTTTTTACACACCATTCTGAAACAAAATCGACTTAAGAAAACCACTTTGTTCCAAAAAATATACATAGAGCAAATACCTACTAAAAAGTGGCCTTTTTCATTTGCTTCAGTGACCAATTTGATACAAGGGTTACAAATTATTGATACTTTCAATTTTAGTTGGGGTCACCGTGGTTAAGTATTCAAAGTACTTTTAGTGCATGAGAACTAAGATCTAAAGTTAAGGATTCAGTACACAGAAGTTTTTCGACCTCTGTAATTGCCAAAAATTAACAAGGCACCATTAGTGGGATTATGAGAACTCGTCGAGCCGAACTCGTCGAATGGGGCTCCGGGGTTGGGGTCGGTCGATCCCAACTCCAGAGCCCCGTTAGGTTAGAGTTCGGATTTGACGACTTCTCATAGCATCACCATTAGTCAGGGCAATACTAACATGTAATGAATTTGAAATGTGATTACCATGAATAATCATCACCTGAGTCTCATGCACTTGATTATTATAATTTAGCTAGTTGGCCTGCTGGCCAGACCACCTTACGCTGTTTACGGTTGGTCTGCAGATGGCCAGGCACTCTCACCCCCTTGAGGTGATTGCTACCATATGAACTGTTTTGTTTGGCCTCCTTTGGGGTAGTGCCACCCTATGCTATTTTTGTTGGCAAGCAACCAGTCAGTTGCTCTCACTCATCTCTTTAGGGCTGAGTATTACCTTATTTCATTTCATTTATAGCTTTTATTAAGGACTCATTGTTATCCATATATGAAATACAGTAACTTTTCAAATGCTGTTTCTGGTTGGCCTACGGTCTGCCAGACATGCTCACCTTTGGGGAGTAGTACTTTACGCTGTTTCTGGCTTTTGATATGCAACCAACAAAATGTTATTCCCTAACTTAACCTTCTGAGCCTTACCCTTTACTTGCTTTAAGCTTAGGCGGAATTGGAGGGATAGGCCATAGGGGGATTGGGTGGCGCGGGATAGTCCAGATTCAATCTTAGACAAAGATGCCCTTTTATCATGTTAAAAAATGAAAGCAAAATTCAATAATAAAATTCCTTTAAAAGAAATTCATTCAAAAAATCCAATAAAATTCATTCAATCACCGTTTTTCGCCGTATTAGACGATAACCAATTTTGCAGTTTTACAGCCTTCGTCGTACGAGCAGACAAGAAAACGTCATTCATATATTTTTATATGTATTTTCCATTTTCCATTTACCCTCCCGTGTATATTTTTTTAAATGGCAAAATTTTGACTACAATAATAATTTTGACCCCCTTCCAGACTTGTTGGGGATGACTGCAAACCGTTGCTTATCAGAGGATCTGACGAGTTGATGTTTCCCATCAATGATGATATTGCTAATGACCACATGGTAAGTATTTTGGCTGAAAAAAGCCAAAGTATATCTCTAAAGTCAAACCCACATTTGCATCAGCAGCAATCAGTACAGCGCTCCCCACCTAGACCTATGCAACCTGATGTCATCCCTGACACCTTTCTACCTATTTAATGAAGACAATATGCTTCTATTTTTTTAACGTCTACATGAGCAGATAAAAAGTTCTATTTTTAGAGATAGGATGTTCAGGGAGAAGACCAAACAATTTTCTGTTTGAATCTTTGCACTATTAAAAGATCTACTCTCGCCAAATAAGTGGGTCTCAGATTTTCTTTAAATTTCAGTTGAGGGCATTTTCTACTGAGATTGATTGATTGGTTGAACCACATATTCCTTGTGGTGGTTTAAACCCATGACCCTCTGATTCCCAGCCAGATGTTAAAAATTTAGGCCACAGCGATCCCAACAATTAATTCTGATTCATGTTAAAAGGCCATTAAAATCAGCTCAATACAAGATCCAGAATAGGGTAGTGAAAACCTGTACAAATATTAGATTATAGCATTTGGTACTAATTAGCCTCACCTTATCAGACAAATATAAAACTTTGGCAGTATTAAAAAGATCAGGAACTTAACACGTGTATTTTTACCTAGATAACATCCAATCACTGAGACAAACTGTCCTAATTTTGATTTGAAACCTATTTTCTTTGCTTTCAGATGTCAAGGCGAAGGTCAGGCTCAGGACGAGACGGGAGTCGTTGCAGACGATTCCTGGATGGACTTGCTAGAACTTTTTGCTTGCCACTTTTAGGGTGAAAAAAAGGAAAGTTAAATCTGAAGGAAACTGTTCAAAAATATTTTTTATAACTGTCACATATATGTCCATATCCTTACCCTCTAAAAACCCTGTTTCCATACCCACACATCAGTCCACTATCAGTCAAAAAATTTCTATCCTTGTTAAATATGTAACTGATTTGAACTTCTCCGTCTGTCTTGTAATCCATTCCAATCAAAAAAATAGTTGAAGAAAGATACCTGTTTAAAGCTTATCTTTAAATAATCTTATGTCTTTGAAATGAATTACTTCACTCACATATCATTCATTCACCATTTTCAAACCATCTCTAAGTTATTCGTTTTGGCAAAGTATTTCCTTTGAGAATGAATGGCACTGATTTTGTTTGAAGGGTGTCAGAAATCTTTGAAACTCTTCTTCGTATTTGTCTACGAAATGACTAAAAGAATTTTATTTCTGAAAAAAATGTTTTGAAGCTAGTTTCAAGTTTCGTATACGAAAAGTTTTCTTGTTCAGAAACTAGTTTTTCCCATTTAATTTTTTAAAGAGCAAAACTCCAACTAGAAGAACCTCAACTGTCTAAACAAATAACATTTAAATGTTATTTGAAGTAAACCTACTTTTGAAGAATTTATTCGAAATGGACTGTCAAGACTTTGTTTCTTTGATTCTTTGTGGAATTGATTATCAGTGCTTGAATTTATTGCAGATATGTGTTGGATAAATCTGTATCTGCTTGGAAGTTTTGATGAAAATTAAATACACAATTTTTTGTCAATTGATTTTTTTTGGTGTTTTCCAACGCAAATTAATGTTTAATTATGACTTTTAATATTATATTTCCTTTGTTTTACATTAATATTTTTGCTCTATCATGTGGCAAAAGATAAATCATGATTAAAAATCTGACAGAATTTTCTTTTTCATAAGTCCTTCTTTTTTAACAGAGTCTCATTGGATTTGATAAAGTTCATGCAGATTAATGCAAATATATTTCGTTGGTTGGTTTACTACATCTACAAGCCTGATTAAAATTTCAAAGTCAGAGGAGAGAAGGCATGTATTTAAAGCAGAAAAATTCCAAAATGAAATCGCTCAAAGTTGTAGTTGTAGAACAAATGGGCATCTACGTAGCCTCTACATCTTTTTTCTCACTTAATGAAAAAAGTTTTGTTCGCACCCACTAAAACTGAACTCCTTTTGGACTAAAATTTCAGCAAACTTAAGCCGATTTTCTGCAGTTTGAAACTTAAGTTACAAATTTCCTTGGAATTTAAATATTTTTTTCTACATTTTCTAAATACAACAGCTTTTCATAAACGTTGGAAAATCTTGATTTTAGATCAAAAGTGGTGTTGGTTATTTTGTTCATTGTCCTTGAACATTCAAAGAATATTTTGCAAAACATTAGTGAGAGGTTCAGAGATTTTTGAAACAAATTTTCCGAAACTAAAATGTTAAATTCATAATTGCTTCAAGAATTAACCCTAAAAATAGGTCACAGAAAAGTTTGAACTCGATAGAAGTCCACAGCCTCAAATTTCAATCAAAGAAACCAGGGAAAAACTGTGTTTTAAAAACCAATATGATTCTGCTTCAGAGATGCTGTAAAAATGCCTAATTTCTCTCATTCCAACTATCAATTTTACAGTACAACTAACAATACACCGTAAAGTTATTTTTTCTCATGTATTTTCATTGATTTTAGTAAAAAAAATTTATTCAGTTAACATTTGTAAGATCTGGATTTAAACTACTGTGGTCCTACATAGACTTGAATTTTTTACTGAACCCCCACATGCCCATACACTTCAAAAATACTACTAGTCAACTTCACTCACATTCCACTGTCCCTGAAAATAATTTCAACCCCAAATAATTTTGCATAACAAATGTCAAAAAAAGATGTTTGGATTCCAAAAAGTCACCAATTTAATTATTTTTACTACTCCATAACATCAGCCAAAAATTATCAGTTACAAGTCCACAATAAGAAATTAAGGCTTTTCACAATAACACAACAAACTCAAGTATTTAATATCTTTGTTGCAGATTATTTATTTCAAACATCAAAATTATAAGGTATTTTGATATTTATATCGAGTCTTCCATAATTGGACTAAATTATATTCAAATAACAAAAAAGAATTAGACAAAAATTTTAATCTCTTGGAGTTTTTTACAGGCTACTCTTTGAATATCAGGTAGGGCTATTCAAATAAAGTAGTAGAAGACTTTTCAATACTAGCTTACGAGCTTTGAATTATCATCCAGATTTAATGACTATCTCTAATGTTCAAAATCAGTCTTTAAAAAGTGGCAAATCGGGTTCAGTTCTGCCTTTGATTCCAGAACTGGATAAATAGCTTTAAAAGACTCTCCTATTTTTAGAGAGAACAAAAAGTAACAGTCCTATAAACAGATCCGAATCAAGTTTTGGATTCCAATTTAATGTTCAGAACGTTTAAAGCGTGTTATTCAAAATATTTGTTAGGAGCTTCTTAATTTCTGACCAATTGAGTTGTCACTGTAAAAATGGGTACAAATTTCCAAAACTTATTATTTTGACTTTATTGTCATCCTTTCTTTCTTTCTTTCTTTCGTAGCATTTTATTCACTCATGCTTTTAATTGCTTTGTAAAATAGATACATTCACAATTTTTTAAGAGTGAAATTTGCCCCACACACCCCTCTCAATCAGAGGAATGTGTGAGGCTTACAAGATTGTTTAGATTGATAGAAGAACCGTTCACTTGCCTTTGAATGTGCCCTAAATGTTTCAGCTTTTAAGAAAATTAAGTCTAGAAAAGGTCTTTTCCCCTCGTTTTAAAAGTTATTAAAGTAATATTTTTTTATCTTTCTGAATCGTGACTTGCATTTAAGTTAAGTTCGACCGAAAGATTCCTTTCTTTGATGACCCTTCATATTTTAATTACATATTTAAAACCATGCATGCAGAAAACAGTTAGCAATTTTATAACCTTAATGTTTCATTAATTTGACAAGATTATATTTTAAGAGCCAATCCATAGATAATGCATGTATTCAAAATTTCACGAAGAATAACAGATTCAGATGATTTATTTCGGTTAATTTGATGCATTCAAAAATGATATTGCACGTTACTTTTCAAAAACCAGTAGGCCCATTAAATTCTCTAAAATCATCTATTGATTGACAGCTTATGTTAAGGAGCTGATTATTCAATCATTTTTACCATTTTAAATGCTGATAATGTAGACTAAACAACAATTCCTGTCACTGAAAGTTGTGATTGATTTTTTAATTATAAATTTGGATAAATGAATAAGAGATAATTGTGATCAAGTTTCTGGGTAACAATTAATCCTGACTGCGACAATGATCTTTGTGATGACTAATTAAGGCAAATCCAGGGTTAAATAATTTTCCTAGACAGGGGATTGAACCCCGGTAACCCAGTTCTCAGTCAGATGCCATAACCATTAGGACACAGCGACCCCTTTTTGTTTGAAATGTAATGGTAATGCTATTCAGTCAACATAAGCATATGACACATGTGACTTCGAAGACCCCAGTCAGCTAATTCTTGGAAAAAACTTGGGTTTCGAAAATGCATGCCCCCACCCAACAGAAAAAAACACCACAAAAAGCTTGGGTGTCATTTTAAAATGTTTTTTAAGTAGGCATCTCAAGGAATATTTGTTGCAGGCATTCCAATCATTTTCAATCTCATTCAGCTCCATTGTTCAATATGAAACCTAACAAAGAATTTATAAAATTTTATCATGCTCTAATCATATTTTGTAAAAGATAATTTTGTTGTATATTGAAAGCTATTTAAATAAGGTCTTTCTTTGTACGATTAGAGTCTAAAAAGGGCTTTGAAATTATGTCTAAAGAAATTAATTTTGTATCCTTCACAATAAAGGCCTCCTATCTATGGGATTTTAATAAATTGCACAAAAACGATGTTTTTCTTGAGAACATCGCGATAAGTTTCGGTAGCAGCTTAAATCTTTCATTCAATTTTTTCCATATCTTTTCTAAACTTCTTAAAGTTAATTTTAAATTTGTATGTTTAATCTTGAGTTTTCAAAAATTGTAAATATTCAAATAGTGTCAAACAAATGCTCTTTTATGACGAATAAGAAATGGCTTTATACATTATGCTTTTTTTCTTTTTGGTGTTGAAAAAGCACTGAATACATGCAAACAGAATATTAGATTGACCTTCGATCTGAATGAATAATATCAAATTAAACCCACTTGTTTACTCAAGTCTACTTTAGATAATCAGGCAATTCAAAGAGCCATTTTATCTCGAATTCCAAAAGCTAGGAACTTTTATACAGTTCTCAAACAGGTTTTGAAAAAAGTAAATTTCTCTCTAATCTAAGGCTGAATTTTCAGTTTTCCAAAGTTCTAATCGAGAAAAATTGATCACCAAAAGGACCCTAAGTTAGACAAAAGTTCTTTTTGTTTGATAACTGGTTTTAGAGAAAAATTTCTACTCTGTTAGATTGCCTTTTCCAAGACAGAAAGTAGTACAACGACAACTCACAGTCTCATTTGGCAGTTAATCAATTGGCATCAGGAAGTTTTACCAAGATTAGGTAGTCAACCTCCCTCCCATCAGCATTGTGTATTCTTTTTTAAAACAAATAGTTCTTTTATGGGCTAATAATACTGATTAAGACAAACTTTCCAAGTCTAATTGATTGATGATATCAATCAAATTCAAGATTGGCCTCCACAGATTAATTTTGTTTGTCATTCTTTGCTGGCAAGGTGGACACACACATGTCGTCCAATAATGGCCTTGAGGAAAAGGCCAAAAACTATCTTGCTTTTTCAGTTCGTAATGATAATCTTAACTAAAACAAAAAAAACCCAACTTTTTCTTTAATCTTCAGGGATTCAAATTCAAAATTTCAGACAATATTTAAAGCACATCAAATTCAAGGCACTTATGGGAACACTCTATTGACTTTTTTTGTCTCTTGGTACTTTTAAAGTCATTTTTCAAGGTCTAATTTTAATGGCAAGTTTTAATTTCTCATATAAAAAAATAACTTTTGACAAAAACCATTGACCTATTTTTGCATTCAACCACATCAGAAAATTGAGCCTAATTTTTTCATCCACTCTTGCACTGATTGAATTGTTTATTTGGTTGCTTGTTTCTCTTGCATTTCATGCTCAAGAACAAACAAAGGATGATAATCAATTGACAAAACAGTCAATATGAGGTAAATAACGGGACCAAGGGTTAACTTGGCTAACCATCAAATATGTTTGGAATTACTAAACCCTTTTGACAAAGTTACTTGACAGCCTTCGTGAAAGATAAACTTTTTGATAGCCAGATTGATATATTTTATAACTAATGCCAAATAAAAGAAAATTCCTACTGTTGTAGTATTTTATATGTTTAAATACTACTGAAGGGCACTTGTGGTTAAAAATGCATCAAGGAAATCATTTTGCTCAAGAGGGTAAGCAAAAGACCTTGACCATAATGCAAACAAAAGGTTCAAATTTGTTTGTTCTTGAAAGTAATCTTAGAAAAGTTTCCACCAATCCAAGCTTTCCTCGACGACTTTAACTGCACAAATATACTCACCATCTTTTCAAAAGATGTTTTTTACCAATGTTGCTTTTCAATATCTGGGTTTTTAGACTTTTAATATTATTTCAAATGTGTATACATGATTGATGATGATGATGATGATGATGACAATACCATGTATTTAATGTACTGAACACAATGCTTCATTTGTATTTGTATATTTACTCTTTGAAAATATTATTGATTGATTGACAGCTTATAGTCGGTTGAGTAACTGATTCTTAGACTTAACAACAATTCCCTACACTGTTATAGAGCCTAACAGTCATCTGAACTATCCCTGGTTAAATTTTGGAAATGGTATTTTTCTGATTTAATTATTTTGTGTTTTTAATAATGAAATCAGGTATTTTGTTCATCAATCCTGAGAGAGGTAACCGTCATGTTATATGATTATTTTAAGACAAATCCTGAGGTCAAAGATTTGCCCTGACCAGGGATTGAACAACAGTCTTCCAGTCCTCAGCCATTTATAGCCATGAACTACAACGAACCCATATTCCATGATACTCTAATCAAAATAATTTTAGTACTAAATTATTTTTATTAATCATTCGTTTTTTAATTAACTCATGTTTTCAACATGAATGTCACAAGATATCAAGGAAGGAGAGGTGAAATCCACAAAGATTGTGAAGAAAGTAATGGAAAACCACAAAGCAAAGATGCTTGCACAACAGACAATATCATTTATAGATGAACCAAGAAGGCAGCTAATAATATAGCTGGAAACAAATATTTTCCTGAGCATTTCTACAAGCTAAGATTATTTGGTACTTGTAAGAAAAAAGCAAAAAAGTTTCCGAAATTCCAAAAAGTTTAAATTGAAAGACGAATTGTAAATCACCAATATTCTTGAAACTTCTACAAGCGTTTTTTGAAATGTTATTTCGTGATCCAAAAGTGCAAAACTAAAACATAAGACACTTATAATAGTGCAGTTTCTTGTAAATTTGATCGAATTAGTCAATCAAAGGATAAGTAATAAATTAAAATTGGCAAACTGAGAAAAAATATGACGCTCAATAAATATGTAGAAAAAATATGTTTGGAATTTGAATTGGGCGTTTTCTATTATATTTTGCAGCAAAGGTTGAAAGATTGGTAGTTTTGAGTTTATATTCCAAATCAAAGTTTATTCCGAAACCGTTTGGCATCGAAAAGAGAAGAATATAGCTCGTGTTATATAAGAACTGATTATTCTAACACTAAAGCACAAGAATGAGAATAGTGTTTACTTTACAACAGTTCATTTGAATGAAAGTTGTGTCTTTTAGTCACTTGACTTTTTAAAAATAAATTTGAATAAATGAGTTAAGAGATAATTCTAATCAAGTCTCTGCACAGTCAAGTCAATCGCAACTGAGATAATCATCTCATAGAAATGATTAATTAGGGCAAATCCTGGGGTCAAAGATTTTGCCCAGACTGGGTATTGAACCCCAGTCTCCCAGTTCTCAGTCAGTTGCCATAGATAGCTATGAGCTAAAATGACCAAAAATAGTAGCATCAAATTTTTGTGCCTACAAGCTTTAGCAGGAAAAACGTTTGAAAACTGGTAATTCCTGCTGATCTGAAAGTTTTTGAAGTAAGCACCTTCTTCAAGTAAAAAAAGAAAGAGTAATCCTTTCAGCACTTTTCAGGGTTATTAAAAAGAACATGAAACAAACTTAAGAAGTTTTTTCATTTTAAACTTTTGACGAATATTTGATTTTGAATCACAGAAAAGAAGACTTGAAGATTTGTTTCTTTTTTTTAACTATTTAACAGCAGTTTGAAAAGACTAATTTGACTTACATGGTTTTATCATAAAATCAAACTTTTTTGCCTTTGATGGAATAAGTGAATTATTGTCATTGTCTAACTCTGAAAGTAAATTAATTTGTGAATTCAGAACAAACGTGAACTTTCTAGAAAAAAACTTTTTTAATTAAAAATACATGAGTCAAAACAAATATGAATATTTTCTTCTCATTCCTCATAACAAGTTTCAAGGTGATTAATTTCTTGCTCTTTTATTGTCACTCATTTTCATTCGCAATATATTCATCCATTCCTTTCAGATTATCTGGAATTTCTAGACAAATCAAATACCACGATAGACAAATCCAAGACATGCAGTCAATCCCTTTCAAAAAAGATTCTTTTCTCTATGACAAGTTTAACAAATCAAATAATCATTGACAGAATTTATGGAATGCAATATCTTTATCCATGATTGTCGTTTGTCAGAAACAAGAAGCGACGACGAAGAAGAGACAAATTTTAGCTAAAGTAAGCGTGCGATACCCTCGTTGCCTCTTCCTCAACCTCCTTTCTTCTAAACACGTGCTTTTTTTTACTTGCTTGTTTCATTCCAGCCATCTCTCTTGTTTCGGATCAAAATTAACCTAAATTTAGGTTAATCCCCTCCTGATGTTGTTCTGAAGTCACTAATTATTGTATCGGGTAGTTGCCCTTTCGTGGCTTCCGGTAATAAGGGTGGTTTCATCCAAATTAGAGGCGATTTCAACTTTTCAAATGAATATTTCATCGTTATAAAGACTCGGGTGAAAAAGCACAGACTTTACGAGGGTTTCAATCAAAAATTACATTCTCACTTGGGTTGTCGAAATATTTTCATTTTCAATTGAAGTCAAGCAAGATTTTCGACCAGTCACGTATTGACTTTCTAAAAGCTGAACAAATATACCAGGGGAGGAAATGAACTTAGACTCTATTGTTATATTTTGGAAAACGTAAGTCTGAGGAAAATGAAATTTAAGTATGTTTCCATTTAAGTATCTTATTGACTTGCACACATTTTTCTTTATAAAAAATTTTGGATGTCATTCGGCACTCAAAGGGGATTGTTGATTTCAAACCCTACCTCATTATATCATTGTCCGCTTTCAGATCCTTATTTATTCACAGTTAAGTAATGTGGAAGGGGAAAGTCAAATTATCAGGTTTGTGGTTATCTGGCTGAGAACTGAGAGACTAGGGTTCAATACCCAGTGTGGGCAAATTTTTTTGCTCTGCAAATCATTTTACAAGATGATTATGTCAGTCCAGTCAGGATTGATAAAGACAGCACGAACAATTCACATTCCTATGTGTAAACCTTTCCCTTTTTCCACAAACAAACACCTCACTTATTTATAAAGCATGTGTGTGAATTTTTGTATATTACATATATGAAACTGAGCTAAAAAAACTTGTCAACTAATGAACTATCTAAGCCAGTTCAACATTCCTTTGCAAGTAATAAAATGACCCATCTTAACCATTTTGATCTAGAGTTCTATACCCAGCACTATGAAGTATCAACCTCTTTGATCCCATAATGTATTGCTCTTGGCTGAGTATTTTCTGTTGTCTCTTCTCTTGTTGTATTTCATTTGCACTAATGAAGGTAATATAGGTATTTTATGTTACTTCTTGTCATATTAAAGTCGAATGTATTTATATATTCAAAGAATGACGATGATTTGTATTTGTATATTTCGTAGGCTTCATCTTAGCATCATAAAATGACAGTACTTTTTAAAAGCCCTATATATCGACTACAATTTTGAATATGAATAAAACAATGAAATTACTGATGACAATAAATCATTAGTGATAAAACTCTGTTAGAATGACAAAATTTTGGTGAATAAATAAATAGGTAAGCATCTCTAGTGAATGAAAAACTGTCTTTTCAAATTCTGTCTGATATAATCTTCACTGTAGTTGCCAATCCAATCAAAATTTGAGGCGATTGATAAAATTTTCTCTCCCGATCTTCAGTCTTGAGGAGTTGTGAAACCTTGCTCTCTTTGGCATTTGATCATTGATGTAGGCTGCATTTTTGAGGGCTTTTGCAACATCTGTATTTTGCTCATTGTATTGCTTAATGGCGTATCTTGAGATCGAGTATTGGGCCGATTGTTTGGGTGTGGCTCTTTTACAGATGATGTCAATCACTGCTCGGGGGAGTGTTGATTTTCAGTCCCCAAGGGAGGCCCTCATAGCTCTATAGTGTTGGCTTGCAAGTCTTTTCCATAAGTTGCTTGAAAGGCCAGGTGTCATCCATAAAGCTGCTCCATAGTATGCTAATCCAAAGTATTTTGATGTTGCTACTTTTAAGCAGTCGTCAATGTTTAGCCATTTCTTTAGGTGTTTTACAAGCTTGATTATATATGCGGTTTTGCTTAGTATTGTGTCAACGTGTTCATCCCATTTAAGATTGCTTGAAAGCTGAAATCCTAGGGCTTTTATGCTTCTCTTTGACTTGATACCGTTTGAAGGTTCCAGGCTTTCATTTCCATCTCGGGAAAAAACAACTAACTCTGTCTTGTCCGAGTTTATTACCATTCGAATTGATGCCATGTAATCCTCATGAGTTCTTAGACAGTTTTCCACCAATGTGCGGAGCTCTTGACAGTTTGTGCCTCTGATTGACACATAAGAATCATATATAACTAGCTGAGGTACTCAGCGCTGCCCAGGTTAATTTGCAACCTGCTGAGTATCTTAAAAATGGGTCCTTCAGCTTTTAGTATTTTAGGCCCCCCAGGCCCCAGGGGGTGAGGGGGTGGGGGTCAAACCTGTACCAAAACCTTCCTTAGACAGGTGGGGATGTGTGTGTAACATTTCATCCAGATCGGTGCAGGGGTTTGGATTTTCATTACCCTCCACATACCAACAGACAAACATCTGTACGCCCATTTATATATATATGCTAGCTGAGGTACCCAGCGCTGCCCAGGTTAATTTGCAACTTGCTGAGCATCTTAAAATGTGTCCTACAGCTTTTAGGGTTTCAAGCCCCCCAGGCCCAGGGGGTGAGGGGGCGGGGTCAAACCTGCACAAAACCTTCCTTGAACAGGTGGTGATGTGTGTGGAAAATTTCATCAAGATCGGTGCAGGGGTTTGGATTTCCATTGGCCCTCCACATACCAACAGACAAACAAACATCTGTACGCCTCAAATTGAAGGTCATACATTTTCGGCTAGAAAGGCTAGTTTGACTGAAAGATAAATATCTAGAGGTGTGGGTGCTTGGTCAAATTAAATGACTTTCATAAATGACATGGACAGATAAAGCTGTTACTTGTCTCTAACGAACCATTCTTTTTGTCCTAATCTAAAAGTATGAAGAACTGAAGTCTCAAAAGTGCTTCAATTACACTTTCAATTCGGACAAGTGCCTTAAGTTTTAGCTAGATATTAAAAAAAATTAACTTCCTTTTAAGTCCACGTGGTGCAATGATTACAAATGTCGGTTGTCCTGGAATTTGTCCAAAGAACTTCCTTCAGTTTCTTACTTTTTTCGACTACAACTTGAACTTGCAATGGCAAAAACAATCAAGAAGATGAAAACCTTGTTATTTGTGATAATCTATAAATTGTTTGTGAAAATCGTTAAGATTCTTTTGCCTTGTTTTTTACTTGTTAGTTCAGTATCTTAAGGTGAGATTTTTCTCAGACCAACAGCCAAGTTATTCAGTTCTTTTCTTGTGAAAACTTTTCCCCATCAGCAAAATTGGTCAATTTTGGTCGCAGTGTTAAATCTGTCCAAAGAAAGGTTTGTCAGTGGCTTGAATGGTCCGAAGGGATGTTTGTTTGGACAACTTTTCGAAACTCAAAACTTTTAAAACCTTCGAGATGTTTGATAATTTTAAAGAACGAATCGAGTCAACGTTTTCAATTTTACCTTTGCTCTATGTTCCACAGATGTACTCATAATGAGATTAAACATTATTACTGTCTTTGAATAAAATCTTAAGTCTCGCAGTCTTTTGTGTGTTCCATCTTTTACTTTTAGCCTCCATCGAAACTTCTGGTCATTGAGAAAATCAATCAAATGCTTGAAACTGGTTGGCAAACTACATTTTCGAGGCAAAAAAGTATTCTAGACGATATAAGCACACGCCAAATAAGAAAAAAACCCTACAAATTGAGACAAATTGAGAGGTAAGCAGAAATTTTTATTTACCCAACAACCCCAACATAATTGATTCAGCGTTCCCCAAAACAAACAAGTCTGATTTTATCATAAGTAGAAAACTGCCCTGAAAAATTCAAGATTATTTTTTAGATAGATTATCTCTTCATTAATTGAACATGTCTTTAACTTAGGATTATATTTTACCTGTCAACTTTTGAAATAAAGGAGCTAATTAAAATCAAGACCCTTGACTTTGAATTTGGATCACAAAGTTGATGATTTCATATAAAACGCATTTTTTGTTTGTTTTGTCTTTTATGTTGTTATTTACTGCGACTTACTTGTTTGTTATTAAAAATGTGAATAACATATACAAAGTTTGAAAAAAGTGCCTTGAAGGTCTCAAAGAAACAAAGGTTTTATGATCAAGCCTCTTAATTTTTTTGCTTTGAAAATAAACTTCCCAATAATTTTGAAATGTTATTGTGTTTAATAAAACTATTTTCCTCAGATAAATTTTTTTGATTAATTTTTTCGAAGATCCAAAGGTGATCTGCTTTTTGGAGCAATTTTTTAGGAAATGTTTTAGCCAAGGAAAAGGGTAATATAAATAAACTGTCAGATAAAGTTAATTATTGACCAGAAAAGTTCAGATGAGTAATTATTTCAATGAGGCTGGTGATTATTTGACTCCATCAATTCAACAAAACAAAATACTTTAAATTTTTAATTTGAATAAAGTGGAAAAAAGTACAAGAGAAAGTATTTAATGGAAAAGGAGAGAAGTGATGAGAGCCAATGATAAATAAAAAAATCAGTGGTTTAAGATTTGAATTCTGAAAACAATTTATCTCTAGGTTATCATACGAAACGAACACCAAGAAAAGAAAAGTTGTGACTTTGACTTTGACTCTTTCTATTTTTTCTTTTTTTTGTAGGTTAGGCCTTTTGCACTTTTCTTTCCATTCACTTCTGAAGTTTTGTTGATGCATGCTAAAATAAAAAATCCTCAAAAAACTTTTTTTACAAAAAAAAATCAATTCCAAAATTCTAAGCATTATCAGAAACTTTGGGTGATTTTTTTACCTTTTTTTCATTCCATTTCATTTTTTCGAACAAAGAATTTTTTGTTTGCCAATAATGGTCGTAACTTTTATCCGGAAACACCATTTCTCCTGCTTAATAGATTTTGATTTGGTCCGATATTTTTAACACAATGCTTAAAATGAATTGATGGTGCTATAGAAATTTTATTTTGTTCCTTTTAATGTTGTTAACTTTTTTTTCAATACATTCGTAAGGGACCAAGGTATGTAAAATTAAGAGGAAAATAACTTTTTAGTTTCGTAAGGATGTCGGTCGGAAATGACAAGGTTTGTAAAAATGTCTTAGCAAATAGAAATGCAGTTTTCTCGCCTCATCCCTCATTGTCAAGTCAATCTTGTTTGCAGAGAGCTGAAAGAGAACCCTTAAAAGGCTTTGTTTGAAAAGTTTCGAATATTCACTTGAACTCAGGGCCATCATGATATGGGGTTTGATAGAGTCTCTATCGAAAGGAAAAGTTTTCATATGGAATATGAATGGTAAATGAAAAGCTCATCACCCCGTGGCAAATATGAAATAAAAAAGATAGTTTAGATTAAGTGGCTTTCATTCACGCTTTTTCATCAAGATATTGTGCAGCTTTTTCGTCAAATCTTTTACTTACTTTCAATTTTCCACCTTACTTTCTCATTCGATGCTCTCTTGTTCTGCTTTCAATTCACGTTTAGCCTCACCTCTCACCGTTCGACAAGACGAAAAGCTGCAAAAAATTCCCATCTGAGGGAACATTTGTGGCTTTGATGGACATAAAGACTGTTGAATACTGAATGGTGGCTGATTAAAGAAGGACATCGATTTTCATTGTGTGAGTGATGCAAATTAAATTTGAAGCTATAAGGAGAATTTTCTTGAAAAAAACCCCTTTTCAATCATCAGGATTTGCTCAAATCCATTATTTTGTGAGTGAGGATGGAGCTGTAGGAAAAGCTAGAGGCAATTTACTCTGCTATAGATTTGTTTATTTGACACATTTTTGAGCTGTTTCGTTTCAGCCTGAGCCAGTTTGGATTAAGGTTCATGTAAAAATACACCGAAAATCTTGCAGTTATTTAATAAGTCTATACTTGAAAAAAGTGGAACTTTGGATGAAACCCGGAAGGAAAAGAAAAGCTCTGAAAAGAATACAGCATTTACATCTTTTTTGAATATATCATTGAGAGTTATAGGTAAGCATTTAGATCAAAAATAAAATTAAACTAGTTATTTTGATAAGAAGTTTTAAAATACAAGTTGATTAGCTGAAAACAAAACAAATTCCTTTGTCTTAAAATGATCATAGGCTGTGAGATCCAACAGAAACCTTGATTGCTTTGAAATCGTGACCTTTATAGTCTCCATTTTGTTTCTATATTCGAACTTACATAAGCTTTCAGCTTGTTTTGGTCTAAAGAAAAAAAGATGCTATAGCTGCTTGACAGGTAAAAAGAAAACTATTTTTTTTCTTTACCACATCAAATAATAAACAAGGTACAATATGATTTTTAGGTGTGTTAAAAGAAAAGTATGAGATGCACTTAAATTAGCTTTGAACATTTTCTTTTGCTGATTTTTGTACTCTTCTAAAAGCTTTCTGTGCATCTTTTGCAAGGGTTTCAATCTCTAGGGCTACACTTGCTTCATTAGAATGAATAATAAAAAGTGATAAAGTGTTTGGTTTAAGGCCAATTTATTAGACATTTAGCATCAACAAAAACTGCTTTGAAAGGTGAAAAAGACTGACTTGATTATCAAAAACACCATCTTCAATAAACAAAAGCGCACTTTTCTTTAAAGACGAGGCTTTCATTGGTGTAAAACTTGTTTGTGTTTATTTTAAGACTAAGAAGTTTTGCTAAGATATGCTTTGCTGGTTGGCAAAACACACTTTTATTTGTGTCAGTAATATTTGCCAATATCCATCCATATGATGTGGAAAGCTTTTGGTCTCAATATACAATCTACATAAATTGTTTTAGCAAACAAGATGATTTATTCTTTCATCAATTCACAATCACTGACTCTTTTACAATCGTAAATCCCAACACATTTTGTGTTTTTTTTGTAATCTTATTTTCCTCTGTTCCTTTTAAGCCTCGGGCTGGTTTTTCCCTCTAATGTTACATTTTTATCTATGAGCAAGCAGAATGAAATGTGTTGTGAAAATTGATACCCTAGGAGGAAACTACGTCAAAGGTTCGATGGAAGGTAGAGGCATTTTGTGGTTGGCGTCTACGGAAATTCATCTCAGGCCCTTTGTGTGGTTTCCGTAAGAGCCACTTCTGAAAAACCCTCCTGACAATGTTGAGTTTTTCAATCCAAATGTTTTCGAACAATAAGCTTTGATAAAAATATTTTCATGCAAAACCAGATGGAAGTGTTTGCAAAAATGTGAAATGCTGTAGTTTTATATGAAAAAGTGAATTATATTCTATTGATTAAATGTTTGTAACCATAGAAAATGAAAATCCAATCCCAGGTTCCATATCAAGTGTCGAGAGAAAATTTTTGACAATCATATGAGACACGAATTAGGGTTTTCAGCAACAATTTTTTGAAATTTAATCCAGCGTTGTTGCAGGAGGGATAGAAAAGCTTTTCCTTTGAAGTTGTTGACAGCTCACTTGCAGTAGGGATTTTCCACTAAACAATGACTGAGTAATTTGCCCAAAAATATTTCAGTGCGAAAATGAACATAATAAACTTCCACTCATGTTTTCCTCTGTTTTTTTAAACCTTCATCACGGCCTCCTTATTAAAACATTTCTTTATCCAAGCCAAATATTTGATCTTCTTTGGATATTTCTTTTGGTCAAAGAAGAACCGATTGATTGTAATACCAGGTTTTTTTATTTATTAGGTAATAAGGTTATATGATTTGATTATTTTTTATCAGGTTCAAAACAGTCATAAATCAGTATTAGGTAAATCATAAAATTATCCTCTAGAGAGCAAGAAAACTTTGTAAATAAATTATATCTGGAAAAAATCTTAGTTTTATAATCAGGAGATCAAAATGGAAAACTAGCTTATAATTTTTTTTACTGTCTACAGAATTAAAACCTTGTAGAAATCCATTAAATAACACAAAAACACGAAAAAATGAGTTTAAAAATGCGTATTTTTATAGTCAGTGAGGTTTATAGTGCACTGCTTTTGTAACAATAAATATTTTCAGAAAACTTTTAATAATTTATAAAGTTTTGGCTTAGGTTATGTAAGATCTGCCCTTAAAAATCATTGACTTTGACTGAGAGCAAATTGGATGTTTTTGTAAACTAGAGAAGGGGGCTCAATCCCTAGTCTGCACAAAATCTTTGGTACATCAATTTGCTTCAAATCAATCGATTTTAATAATTTATCAATTATACATTTTCTAATAAATCTCAAAATCGTTAGGCAATTCCTATTGTAACCCCGATGGAGATCTATTTGAATAATGTCAAAGTAAAATTAGATTATGATTATCTTGATGTTTGCAAGCTTTTTATTTGGGTGAAAGAATTTTTTGTCTTTTTGGTTGCTCATTGCTTCTTTTTTTCTAAGAGATTGTAAAAAAGTAAGAGTAATTTTCTTGAAATGTTCCAAAAGTCATTTTGTCCCTGAAGCAATTTTTTCTTGTCTCAGTTTTGAGGCATAGCATTTTTTTCCACAACGGCTTATTATCTCTGAACTGTTGAGTGATTAAAGACAAGACTTGCTTTTTTGCACTGTGAAAGCTTGAATTGAATGCTTTACGAAGTTGTTTTGATTCAACTTTCAAACTGTTTACGAAATATGTCCAACACCTCTGCACAGGAAAATCGAAACGAAACGTTAGAGAACATAGTTTATTTCAAGACATAAACTTTTGTACGTTATCACAAAATATAATATCTCGATATAAAGGATAAAACGTGACTTTCAGAATGCAGGCAACACTAGCTTAAACTGATTAGCTGAAATATAAATAACTATTTATTGATTTCTTAATGTGTTTCGGAGGACAACATGCTAAAAGGTTGCACGGATTTATGACAGCATATTTGTCTCATAAAAAAATTGTTATTCAGACATAAATTTTCTGTGGATTTAATTTATGTCAAACAATCTTTTTGCAACTTTATTTGTATTTGTATTTCCTTCTTTTGGCCTCATCTTACAAGACTACAGTATTATGTTCATGTCTGAGTACGAATGAGCAATAAACTTTTCTATTCTAGCTGATCCTTTTGCAATGAGCATCGTAAAAACCTTTAAGTGTATCATACTTTTAGTGACTATGTTGGTAAAAAATTGCTAATTGAGTGAGTGAATTATGATCTATCTAAAACAACAAAACAAATTAAGAAAAACTATGTCCAAAAAATAAGCATGTGTACATTTAAAAAAATACTTTTGTGTACCTCAGAGAGTGGACAAGTCCTTTTCCCGCTCAGCTAAACAAATCTGGCACTGAGGTTGATCTGTAATTATTTTCCAGATAAGATTCCGGCCACACCTATCTCCAAGATGAACAAGACTCCTCGCTACGATCATTTTGTCTACATTTTTTTCTTTTTCCCAATTTTATTGTTTGTAGAAAGGCAAGTTCGTAAAAAAGAAAAAAAATTCACTTTTATACGAAGATCATTATTGTATCCATTAATGTGTAAAAAGACATTTCAAGTAATTTTTAAATAATGTCTAAAATTATTAACAGATGAGGCCCCAAAAAGTATGAATATGAATGAAATGTGAGCTGCTTTTTCAAGTAACTTCATACAAAAAGATGAGCAGTTCAGATTTTGTCAATAAAAGTAAGTAAATAAAGAATATTTTAATTGGGTAATTTATTTTAACTACAAATATTTTTTTCGTTTGCACATTAGCAGTTGCTCCCCTATTGTTTTCTTAACATATTTTTTTCTATTTGGAAATTTCTTTTTGAAAAGAGTAGAAAAACATTTGCCACAATGGCAGTGTTTCAATTATGACAATTAGAGAATATAAGAAAAGCTTCGAAAGCTTAACCTGGAAGAAATAGTTTAAGCTAGGAACATTCAAAGATTGGCTCTATAAAACGATACTACATTTCTGATAGTTATGTTGAAAACTTATAGTTGATTTGCTGTAACTTTCAAAATACTATTTTCAGTCTTAAGGCAATCCCATATCAAAGAGAAAAAACATATCCAAAGTGGATATTTTTGATCTTATTACATTTTCATTAAGACCTCATCAAAGTAAACTATTTCGTGAGAAAAATATATTTTGGACTCAAATGAAATAAAGAGGGTCAGCATAAAAATTAGAGGTTTTTTCATCAAGTTGAAAAGATAATTTTTTTTTGCTTAATGACTAATTTTTCATCTCATCTTTGCAATCATCTTAACATTTCAAGTTATACAAAAGTTGTAAAATGCTACCAAAAACTTTCATCCAAAAAGTTTACGAAAAAAGTTTCTGATCGGCTTTCAAAATTGTAAAAATGTAAAAAAAAATTGAAATGAATTTTTAAGATATTAGCAAAGGTCAATCGAAAGTTTTTCTCCAGTCCACCAAAATTATTGCTGTTATTATGAGATTCAATAATCATTTTAATCAAAGCTTTTGCAAAAGTTGCATTAGGAAAGGTGTCTTTTAAAGTGCTGTCCCGATTAATTTCGATAGACGCTAAAAAAACACCTTTGATTGGCATAAAAAATGGATATGAAAATTATCAAAAAATTGACTCACTACTTTGAACCAGTTTTTCTTATTAAAAGATGACTTAATCTAAATAGATTCAGTCACACCCCGACAAATAAGGTACTTCGCTGAATTAGTAAACAAATTGTGGCAAATCTCACTTTGATATTTCAAGATTCTCTATCTTTTTTTGAATATTTGCCTAGAGGGACTTTTCCAATCTCATTTGGTATTAAAAAATTAACAAAGGTAGGCGGAGATAAAAGAAGAAAAAGGCTAGCAAGATTTGTAAAAGTGGCACAAAAATCTATGTCAACGTTTTGATCTTCATTCACATTCATTTTTGCTTGAAATCAAGTAGATCAAACATTTGCTAAACAGTTTCCCATTAATTTGGTTATTGAAAAATCACTTTCTCGATACGCTCTAGCTTACTCATAACTATAGGTGTGTGCACGGCTTGGTCCTGCAAGCGTGGGTTGGGTGGGTCCTGACTAGTGTGCCAGCTGTTTGACTCAGCGTTTGCTTGTTGTAGCTCTTTGTTTGCCGCTGAGTCAACTGTTGGCACACTCGT
>Ga0194133_10002840_pt1 | contig 25764 bp, 25 predicted proteins | sample TA2KigOf40mmetaG_FD_155448 | JGI IMG/M metagenome (GOLD analysis project Ga0194133, IMG submission 155448) | Freshwater microbial communities from Lake Tanganyika, Tanzania - TA2015055 Kigoma Offshore 40m | ecosystem: Environmental > Aquatic > Freshwater > Lake | place: Tanzania: Lake... | reverse complement strand
TATCAAGTTTTTATTTTATTTTGTGTAGTTATTTTATACAACCCGAGAGAATATGCTTGACATTAATGTAAGAAATATCATATTCATCGTATTGCTCCTTTTGCTTATGTATTTTTGTCTGCTGCTCGTGAATGAGACTACCGTTCAAGAAGGTGCAAAATTCAACCTAAAAAAATTCGTCAAAAAACAAGCGGCAATCGTAAAAAGAAAAGCAGTGAATACAGTGAAAACTATTAGCAAGACACCTGTAGGCAGACAAATTGTGAAAGCAGCCAATGTAGTCCAGAAAAAAGCGGCTCCTATTGTTAAAGTCATTCGGAAAAAAATACCCCCCGTCAAAATTAAGATACCCCCTATTCGCCGTCCTCCTCCTATTCGCCTTCCTCCTCCCCCGAAATTTGACGGTATTTCAAAAATGCTACAACATATGAATACTTTACCATTTTTCGCAGGCGTAAGTGCAGCACAAGCTGCTGCCCTAACCGCAGCTGGTATTGTGAAACTTACAGATATAAACGAGAAAAATATTAACGCAAAACAGGCTGAAATACAAGCGGCATATCAAGAAATATCCAAATATATTGGTAGCTGGCAAGATTATCTTGCATATTTAAATGATAAATCTGTGAGCCGATTTTTCCAAGGGTCTTGGAAAATTGTCATTGCAAATTTAAAAATAGTCCAAGAAACATTTAAAATAGATACGAAAAATCGCGACGAACTTCGCCGATTTATTATTCTCTTATACAGCTATGGACTTTCTCTCGATCAGGCGAAAGAAATTGTGTCCTCTTATAACTTAAAATCCATTTTTGAATTGGATGTGATTTATAACAAGATAAAATTAACCGGTCTTACCAAACCGACCTTGCCTGCTTTCTTGCAAAGTGCTAACAAAAAATTCCAAGTTCCACTCAATGCAGACAAAGGATACGAAGATATGACTTATTTTATCAAGGTTCTTGCCTATTATGGTATCACCGATTACTCGAAATACCGTTCTTTTTCGAGTGCCTTTCTCTCGGCCATGTCAATCAATTACCAGGATTTCATTACTATGTATGACATCAATATTCACTATGGTGTAGTAATCCCATCAATGAGCCGATTTATGCAGTATGTATTTTCAATGAGAGGTGCGTGTGATATGGCGTGTAGTGAAGTGAAAGGAAATTATAATTTATCCAGCCAATTTTTAACACAATATGAAAAGACGATTTGCAAATTGCGTGGGTTTGGTGCTACAAACACGGATGTGTATTTATATGCTATGGGAAGAATACCGTTCCGCCCATTTTCCGATGCGACAAGCCCAGATAAGGAATGCTATATTAATACTTTCAAACAATATGGAATAAATAAAATAGAACAAATCAAAGTGAATGGTGGTAGGTTGCATAGTAGTTTTCCCAACATTACCGCGAATATTTTAGATACAAATGATTATTCCCGATTTGGTATGACACCACAAGACAATTTATTTGATTTTATCAACAAACTAAACGAAATTAAGGTGAGCGTCCAAACTTATCCCATATATAGATCAAAAATAAGTAGTATGTTTGGCGTGAATTATCCTATATACAATCAATTCCACGCCCTACTAATGCAAATACAATATTATTGGACGAATACAAATGATTTTGATATATTTGTGAATGATGTGAATACTTTCAATAATGGTACTGCAAACCAAAATATAGCCAAACTGGAATTCTTTGTAAGTGAGATTAATAAGTTCGGGTTAGCTACTTATATTGATTATCGCAATTTTATGGATTTTATGAATGCAAATGTGAATATTACCAATATCAATCTAAAACAATTGATTGACAAATTAAACCAGTTTGGTGTGGGAAAATCAGCAGATGCAATTGAATTAGTGAATGCATTGAAGGAACCAATGTTGAAATTGAACTTGAATAAGAGCAAGCCTTTCTCTTCCTTTTTAGACAGATTAATGGCTCTTGGAGTGAAAGCGACGAATTTATCAAGTGCGAATGTGGTTGATTTAATCACAAATGACGGCACTACATTTAATAAGTCGTTAAGAATGCAACCAAATTTAACACCCCGTGAGCCGCAACCTATACCTGACAAGGTTTCAATTACCACAAACATCCCTATGAATGAAGGATTTGCGGGTATTGGATTTGACATTTATTCTATGCTTGGTTCTTTAACTGGGTCATCCATATTCCGCGAAGGTCTCAATGAAGGTGTATTAGAACGCTTAAAATCCTATGGGGCCATTTCTATGGATAATATTTGTCAAGATGAAAATGGCGATATTGTTGGATGGGAAAAATTCTCCGATAAAATGGCCGAGTTTGGTATCCTGCCTTCTTCTTATGCAATCAATAAAACAATAATGGTGTTGGAAATATTTAAAGCCGATTTTGGAGTTAGCCTACCAACCATTTATCCCACATTGAATATTGCAATTAAGTTCGGTATTAATGTGGATAATTTAAAACAATTTTCAGCGGATATTAGGGCTTCTCTCTTAAATAACGGTAAAATGACCGGCAATGATTTTGAGGTTTTATTAAGAAAATGGGTGGATTTTGATGTTCGTTATGTGATGGGTGAAAAGAATGGTGATTATAAATCCCTATTAACTGCAGGAAGACAATTTGGATGGAATGCAAAATATATATCTTCGAGAGAAGCCTATTATCGCGTATTTGATGTATTGAAACCATATGGAATAACACACCGTCGCCATTTAAATGATACGAGGTTTTCTATTTTCGTTCATAATATGACATCCATATTGAAAATGGATATTGAAAAATTCTCAACAATTACTTCCCTTTTAACTACATTGAATAGCCTCGATGAAACCGCAAGAGGAACACCGACACTCAATTCCGCCGCCCATAATATGAGAGATGTAATTACTCCTATGCCGAATTTCACCTATAAAGCCGATACTCTTGGTAAAACATGCATTCAGTCCAACACCTGCGATGGAGCAGAAGAAGCTACACTGGTAAATCTAATGCTTAAATCTACACAAAATGTATTTACTCCTGCCCTTTTAGTGCCCTTTTTATTAAAAGAAGAATATGAGATGCTTAAACAGGGTAATATAAAAGAGTTGATTGCCTACTTTAAACAGAAATATGGAATGAGCGAAACACAGTCTGTTTATAGATTTATTAAAAATCTATCGGATGCTTTTTATAGAAAAATAGAGGCAGACAAGAACACCGGTGTTTATGCAAACTATGTTTTGTATTTGAATACTTATAACATTGTGCGTTTTTTCCCGTATGCAACCTTTTCCATTTTAGCAGGAGATGTATTTGAAAGCGACCAATATGACGATATACAAAATGTGGCGAATTTGTATGTGAATTCGGAAGCGAGAAGAGATAATTCTTCTCCCAATTCTGGTATAGTGAGTTATGAAAGTTTCGTTCCTATGGGACAACAAAGACAACTTAATTATCGCAGCGATAATGAGTATCAGACAATGTTAAATATGAGTTCTTCTCTTTGGAAGGCATATACACCTTTTACAAAATAAATGTGTATGGTTTTCTCTCGAAATAACGGAGACATAAACTATATAAACCCTTATTTGGATTTATATAGTAGATATTTACACACGATCACTATAGATGGATTTACAGAAATTAATTGAAGAGGCAAGGAATGACCCGAGCCTTCTCTCAATAGATATAAATGAGATTGTTGCTGATATAGATTTGGAAGCGTCGCCTCATTTGGCGAAAACACAACAAGAAATTGAAACCGATGTTTATAAAGCAATTCAACCACTTTATGTATCAAAACAAAATTTATACGGTATATGTAAAAAATTAGTGGGATATCGCTATATAGATGAATTATACCAACTACATCGCGGAAAACATGTGAGATGGTTGCGGTATAAAATCGGGGAAAGACCATTGCAAGAAGATACATTAAGACTAACAAATGGCGGTATTGTGGTGGATTTAAAATTCGGCGAAAACGGGGCGTGTGTCTTGGTTCGTGTTCCTGGTGCCGGATTTTTTACACAATACAAATTTGATGAATGTCTCACTTTCCAAAAATTGAGTGATGAGGAAAATCTAATCTTGTTTTCAAATACACTCAAGTAGTTAGAGTTCCACATTTCCAAAAAATAAACAAAGAGTATATAATGGACTATATTTCTCTCGAAACTCGGGAAAACGATAGACCCATACCCGATGAAAAACATATACCACACTACCATAAATTAGATACAACAATAAATGGTAATATCAATATGGATAATATTTTTTCTTATTGGATTTATTTATGGTTTGTCGCCTATATGCTTGTCCGTGCTTCGTCTTTACATACACCACTAAACCAGGGGTTTATAACATACTGGAACCCGCTAATTGCCCTCTTATTTGCTCTTGTTGAAAACCTTATTATGTTTATTCACTTGATTTACATATGGCCGAATACAACAATTATAGTAAAATATATTGTTATGATGCTTCTTGTGAAAATATGGCCTATATATGTATTGAGAAATAGCAATATAAGATGGGAAAATGACCTGATCCATTTATTTTATGTGTTTATCGCATACAATTTCTATTTAGCATTAAAGGGGACAAACATTATTCAAGTATATAATGAGACCTACAATAGTATTGCAAACAATAGGAACCAAACTCCCCTATTTTATACAATAAATAAATTTGCATTATGGTTCTCTCAAAAAACGGGATACACTATTCCTGAACGAGTTCGTCAAATATTAGGTGTAGAATTTTGAGAGGGAGGTTATCAACGCCCCGTATATTTATATTTTTCCATTATTTTATCAATACCCGTATAATACTTACTTCTACGAGTATAGAGAGCTTTTGTCAATTGTTGAAATGGTTCCATTTCAAGTCCCGTATTTTTCTTGGAAAAAGTATTATAAAAAGAGGTTGCATCAAAAGATTTCGTATCGCTTTCAAAATACATTTTTCCTAATTTACGCGTTTTTGCATTTGCGTGGTGAGATAATACCATTGAAAAAAACTCTTCCAAGAAAAAAAGTATTTTATAATACACTTCTACATGTGTTTGATTTTTATTATCAACTACGGGAATTGTTGGAATACTGGGAATTACTATTTTATCGGAGGGGAATAACACACGGGCAATATTAGAAGATCTAAATCTGTCTAAAATAGCCTGTTTTGTCATTTCGTGAGAATAAGATGGTGGGTGGATATAGAAAACCTTTTTATGTCTCATTTCGCCGTGAAGAGTATTATCCAAAAAACAAATTTCCACATTTTCAGGGAGAGTGCTGCATTTCACCAAATCACTATAGGTTTTGTTATGACTGGATCGTTTCGGCTCAATAATGCGGTCTCCTATTTTAAACGCACAAACTGGAGGGGCAAACCACGATGGGCTACCGATTTTAACGCCTAATCTATAGTCTAAATAAAGAATAATGAGAGAAACCCAGTATTTCGCTTCACACTGATTATTTGTATAAACGAATATTTTATGACATTTTCCTACTTTAATGCGGTCAATGACAGATTGAAATATTGTGAAAATACCTGGTCGTAAAAATTCGGGAAATAAATCAAGAAGACAGAAAAAAACTTGTTTATGGATAAGCGATAACTCTTCCGCTTTTTTATTCACATCAATTGTGTAAATATTCGTCCATATATCATATAAATCGGAAAAGGATCCAATTGTTTCATCTAAATCAAAAACGACCGCCTTTTTACAAGTATTTTGGCGGTTATATATTTTCGCCAAAGTGGGAGGTGATTTTTCGTGTTTATGCTGTTTTTTATAAATATAATTGCCTTTATAAACATGAAATGCATCCCGTCGTTTCATACATGAATATAATATAACATTAGATATCATATTATACAATTCTATATAACTGTATTACAATTGTGGCCGGTGTATTCACTCTTTTGCATAATTTAGGCCGTATTGGTGGCCCCTGCAACACCAGTAGAACCAAACCCACCTTCGCCTCTTTCTGTAGGTGTTAGTTTTAATTCATTATCTACCATCACAACATAAATCGGTGTCAGCGATGGATGACATATTTGGAATAATCTGGTTGATGCTTCTATCGTGGTTGGTTCTCCCAAATTGCGAACAGACGCCATAAGAAATCCGCGATAACCGGAGTCAATAATTCCTACATGATTTGACATCATCAAATCTGTCTTGGTTATGCTTGAACGAGGATACAAATAAAACGCACTATTGCTTGATGTGCCGATTGTTCTAAATGGATCCGCTTCTTGTGGAGGGGGTGCGTCATCCCCACTACCATAACGATCAATCAGCGAAAATGTGCTTAATTTACAGTGGATAAGCTCACACTTCACTTGTAGATTCACCATCGCCTTTTGCATATGACCGAATTCCACCTTTTCAGGAATAAACAAATCAAATCCGGAATTGGGAAAAACAGACGAATATAGGGATGCATTGTGTTTTTCAATATGGTCCCTATACAATTCTCTTAATACAGGATTATTTTCATTCACATATAGTTTCAAAACCGAATAATCGGATGTATAATTCAAACTCTTACCATAAAATTGGTTAGCATATTCTTCGTTTTGGATAAAATAAGTAGATAAATCCATTTATAGTGAATTACAACATACTCTTTATATTTTTTATCGTCTTTAGTGATTTTTTATTTTGTGTTTCGTGTATTCCATATAACGATTTCACCTTTAATGTTTTCGGTTTTGCCGTTCGTTTGAGAGAAATATTATCAACTAAACGATCATATATAGTATCATCTATTACACTATAATTGCAGCCACCTGTATAAGATATTTCCAAGTCGTTTTTAGGCAAACTGTCATCCAAATAAAGTCCTATTGGTATATAACTGGTTTTTAATGTGCCTAACGCGGTATAATCGCCATCACCTCCACCAGATACAGTATCTGTTATTGAACGCATGCCCATAATAGAAGAAACAGAAACCCCTCCACTTATTTTTCGGTCATCATCCGTTATTTCTTGGAAGGTAAGTAAGTCTGCTGTACTTTTTAGGAACTCCATATATATTTATAGTCTATTTGTTTTGGCCTTGTATATCCGCGAGTTCTGATTGTGAGGTATATATTCTTTTTAGTTCAGCTACAGAGGATGTCTTGCGATTATCTCTCAAATATTGAATTACGAATTCAACATGGTCTTTATCCGCTAATATTTTGTGTAGGCAATCTTCAATATAAGTGAAGGTGAGAGGACTGTATTCTTTTCTCTCGACATATTTAATTTGTCCGTCGGTTAGTTCAATTGGTTTGTCTTGGATCTTTTTTTCTTGCATAAACTCAACAATACGATTTCCTAATTCTGATTTTTGGTTGCGTAAATCTTTTGTTTTTTCACTGAGTAATTTGATTTGTTTATCATAAGTCGCCCACATTTTCAAGTCATTCACAAATTGTTCTTTTTCAGGGGAAACACTGGAACTAACAGAAGGTTTTGGGGATTGGATACTTGAACTGGATGATACTTCTCTTATAGATGGAATACGAGTTAAGCTTCTGACTTGGTTCATATAGTATAATTTATTAGATGAAAAGAATAGCCTAACATTCAACTTATACTCGGTGTTTCCGTGTTTTTCTCTCGATTGTTCGTTTTTTTGTGGCGGTTGTTTTTTTTCTGCGATGACTGATTAAAAAGGAGATGGGTATTGCTACTTCTCCTATTTCAATTCCTCGTTTTCCACCGTATTTTTTATTTGTGGAATAACGATTTAATTGACTAAACATTTCTGTTTGCATAATATAATTCACATATAAAACATACATAAAATTATTATATGTAGGTTGGTTGCGATACTTATTACAAAATATTTGTGTAGTTTTTATACATACCTATTTTTTGCTTGTATAAGAGACAATAGAGTATTCATACACTATACTTGAGACGCGTTATTTTTTGTTCCAAATAAAGTTATATTTGATATAGTTCGCATTAGAGTGATGAGGAGTATTAAATTCGCTAAACCTAATATTAAAAGAAATACTACATAAACAATAAAAAACCAGATATAAATGCATAATTCATTGTATAGCATTTCGACGACAGGGTTCACCATATTTTTTATGTTTTTACGGGTTTCTTCATTTTTTAGAAAATTTGCTAAATTCATTGTTGCGTAATGCCTTTACTTATAGTTATATTTTTTGGAATAATCAATGACGCAGTGTAGGGAAACCTACGGTTTCCCCTACGACCCCTTCCCTTCAATCCTTTCCCCCTACGACCCCTTCCCTTCAATCCTTTCCCTTCAATTCAGTTCTCCTGTAAAGAAACACCACGGGTTTTAACCTACTTATACCAGATCTTACCTTCTTTGGGTCAAGGTCGGGGTGCTAAAGCACCCCCTTCTCGGTCGGGGTGCTAAAGCACCCCTTTGCGTTTCACTACATAACGAATTATATCAATATGTTCTAAATGGACCTTATTTATGATTTCACAAATCCATATTCCTTTAGCACACTGGAATTAGGTCTCCCTATAAATAAAAATGGAAGTCATTTTATGAAATTTACAAACAAACAACAACCTGTTTATATTCAGCCACCCAAATGTTCTATAAAACAAGGGTTCTTTAAATCTGGAAAAAGAATGTATTGCGACCTCGTATTTAGCATTGAAGACACTATTTTTATTGAATGGCTGGAACAATTACAACAAAAATCTGTAGAGACCATTTATGCAAATCGTTCAAAATGGTTTGATACAGAATTAGACGAATCCGACATTGAAAATACAATGACCTCCCCCTATAAAATGTATAAAGCGGGTAAAATGTTTATTGTCCGCACAGGCGTTTTATCAACTTTAGGAAAAATAGACCTAAAAATCTACGATGAAGATGAAAATGAATTAAACCACGAAGATTTAAAGGATGGAACCCAAGTGATGGTTATTTTAGAGTTTAAAGGCATCAAGTGCTCTGCAAGAAGTTTTCAATTTGAAATTGAGATGAAACAAATGCTTGTATCAAAACCCACCCAACTATTCCAGCATTGTCTTTTAAAAAAGAAGGAATCCGTTTCTTACCCCGAAATACGACCAGTAAATTTAGCAAAATTAGAAACCAATATTGTAATTCCACCTGAACCAATTGAAATAGACCATTCACAAGAGCCTGAAGAAACACGACTACATTCTCTTGACCCCGATCCCGTTCCCGAGCCCGATCCAATTATTGAAACTACCGATATACAACCTCAATTTGGTATTGTAGAATTAGATTTAGACTATGAAGAAGAAGGAGAACCTATTCAACTAAAAAATAGAAAGGATGTGTATTACAAAATGTATAGGGAAGCCAGACAAAAAGCGAGAGAAGCAAAAATAGCGGCTTTAACCAATTATTTAGAAGCAAAACGAATAAAAAATACTTATTTCTTGGACGATTTGAGTGATGATAGTGATTTAGACGAATTCATTGATGTGAATGAAGAATAAGTATATCCTCTTTTAATAAATTCAATATAACCCCCCTCGTGCATCCACAGTATGCGAAAATAATAAAATAATTTTATCAACCGTTTATATACAATGTTTAAAGAACTTATTAGTGGTTTAAGCAAGTTTTTCAATAGAAAGGAATTGGTTTTTGCAGTTATTATCCTTCTTTTAGCTGCTGCTTTATTATCTTATTCTGGTTCAAAGACTTTTAGTTTAGATGGTATGGAAGATGGCTCCGCCCCCTACATTGCAACAAAGGACGATTTAGCAAAACAACCTACCGTTAAGGAAATGCCCGCTCAACATTATGTCCCTGCCGAACAACAAAAACAAATGATTGTTGCTGACAAACCTGATTCTGGTCGCGTTCCCGAGGGATACCAAACCAAGGATATTAATGCTCCTGCTGACTTGATGCCTTCTCAAGGAAGTGAATGGACCTCTTATGCCGGAACTACTCCCGACTTATTGGCTGCTGGCTACCATATTGGTGTTGATACTATCGGCCAAAGCAGAGGTATTCCCAACTACGACTTGCGTGCAGTTCCTTTTATTGAAAAGGTGAATGTTGGTCCTTGGATGCAAAGCACCGTAGAGCCTGACAGACAAGGCATTGTTATGTAAAATGCTTTTATCAAGTGTAGCCGATCGCCGAAGTAGATAAGGAATATTGTGTTTCATATATATAGAAATATATATGACACCAAAAACCCATTTATTTAAGAATGGTTTAAGATTAGTTTATGAGACACCTTTATCCAACTTAAATATTACATATATCTACACAATGTGTAGATTTGGGTCAATGGACGAAACCCCTACTACACGAGGTGCAGCACATTTTATAGAGCATATGTGTTTTAAAGGGACACCAAAATACCCTACTGCCTATGATTTAATGACAAATTATGATGATATAGGTGCCTATTTTAATGCGACTACACATAAAGAGCTCACAAATTATACTGTAAAATGCAATGACTTATATGTAAATATGTGTTTAAAAATGGTGGGGGAGATGGTTTTCGCGTCCAAATTTAGCAAGACAGAATGTGAAAAGGAATTAAAAGTGGTTGTGGAAGAAAACTTGAAAAATACGACTGATTATGAATCAATGGTGTATGACAATATGGAGGCAATGGTTTATGACAATACAACACTTGCCTATCCAGTGGATGATATTTCTTTCCATAAAAAGCCACTTGATTTTGATGAAATCATTCGTATGTATCGGACCTATTATGTACCACAAAATACAGTAATAAGTATCGTTTCCAATGTAGATTATAGTAGTATTATTCGTATGGTTGAGAAAAATCTGGGGAAATTTCGTGGGATACAAAATGCTCCTTGTCGCCCTATTATGATTTCCGCACCAAGACATAAAATATATATAAAACAAATAAGCGATATAGATACTTCTTATTTAATGATTGCATTTCGCGTTATTGATTCAGATGAAGATACGCGGCATACAATGACATTCTTGGCTGAAATGATGGGAGGTCGTTTGTCATCGCCTCTTTATATGAATTTGAGAGAAAAAAATGGTCTCACTTATACTTCTGATACTGGGTTTGGATACTTTTATGGTATGGGCGGATATTTCTATTTATTTGCTATTAGCGATTCTTCTCGTTTAATATATAACAGCCAAAGCCAAAGCCAAAGCGACCGACGAAGTCGTCCAGGAGTAATCCCAATTTGTATGAAGTTAGTCCAAGAATATGTGAAACGGGGGGTTGAAAATGAAGAAATTGAGAGAACAAAAAAATATATGAGAGAAAATTTGTATATGCGACAAGAACAATCTGGATCACAAACATACCACAATGGGGTTGAATTATTGCTTGGTGGAGTGATTGGCGGCAGAGGTTCTATTGCCTCTGTAAAAACCGATTTCGAGAGAAACTATAAAAATATGACAAAAGAAAGATTGGAAATGGCTATAGAAAAATATTTTAATCGCAATGGGATGTTTGTTTCTCTCGTTGGTGGTAAATTACCTGGGCGGGATGTTCTTAATGAAGAATTTGAGAGAGGATGGTAAGTAGGGTATGGGGCTTACAATTCTTGGAAATGAAAATATGTCCTTTTTTAGTATATGAATAAAACTGATTTATTAATATACATTATTATATTTTTCATTTTAGGAGTTTGTATTCGCATTTATTTCCAAGAAAGTGGGTTTGAATTAAAATGTGTTGTATCTACAGTAGATGGAAATAAATATTGTGTGAGAGAAAGAAGTCAAGTAGATAAAGCCGCCAATTTGCTCGCTCGCGTCACAAAGAAAATGCAGGATTTAGTAGAATATGTGAAAGAAAAGCATCCCAATAATGAAAATGTGAAGCGACTTGCCGCCGGGTTCAATCCACAGAAAATAATGGAAACTTTACCGACGAGCGAATACACTGCCTATAGTGAAAACAAGGGTGAGAAATTGGCGTTATGTCTTAATAAGAAAAAGGCAGACAATGAAAATATGATTGACGAACATACCTTAACTTTTGTTGCTATACATGAATTATCGCATATAGCAAATAAAACCATCGGGCACAAGGCGGATTTCTGGGAAAATTTCAAATTTTTGTTGGAAAATGCAAAAGACGCGGGAATACACGAACCTGCTGATTATAAGAAAACACCCAAAGAATATTGTGGTATGCGAATTCGCGATAATCCGTATTATGATCTATAAGTATGAGGTCTTATTGTGTTAGAAGTTCCTACCATTCCAGTCGTATTTTTACAAGATACGGATTTTTCTCGTGAGGGGTCGCATAATCAATCACTATGCGACAATCCGGGAAATAGCTGTAAAATTCTTTCAAGAAACGATGATCGTCCAACAATAAAGGATAAGTTATTGTGGTTTCATAATAGTGTAGTCCATTTAGTGCAGAGCGGACAACATTTTCCCACATATAGAGTAGGTTGCGTTTGTATTCGGAAGATACATTGAATTTAGTAATGGCGTGATTATACATACGGTATAGCTCATTTTTCGTAACAGGATAAATGCGAAGATTTGTCTTTGATGCGACAGTGAAAACCGCAAACGAGAGAAAAAGGAAAAGGCGATAGTAGGTAATCATTATATGATAGTTGTTCCGGGGTCGGCAGGTGAATGTTTTATATAGATACTTTGTTTCTATATAAATTTCCAAATTTGTATTATGCATTATTGTCTTTATAAATACTATATGAGTTATTTAGATGTCGGTGCAATGGCTCTAATTGAAATTGTCGGCGATTTTGGGTATAAAGAATTCGCCAATAAAGGTGGAATACAGAATTTTGCAATAGGCACTGCGGGATATGTAGGTGTTATTTATTTTTTAATCAGGTCATTGCAAGGATCGCAAATATTGATGGTGAATGGTGCATGGGATGCAATAAGCACCATTATTGAATCTGTTGCGGCTTATGTGGTATTAGGAGAACGGTTTGATGACCCATGGCAATATTTTGGATTGTTTTTGATTATTGTGGGGTTATGGTTCTTGAAACTACCTTTGGTGCGAAAACAAAGGTTTGTTTTTCCCGAATTTTTTAGGGGGATGATGTCTGGTGTAAAATAGCCGTTAAAATACCACATTTGCCGGTAATTCCCTAATATCAATAGAATAATGTCTCTCAATATTCCGGATAGAATTCAAATCATCTCGTGTAATAAAATTAATCGCGGTCCCTTTTCTACCCCACCGACCACTCCGCCCAATACGATGCAAATAGGTATCCACCGACCGAGTTAAATCATAATTAATAACAATACTCACTTGTTGTATATCTAAACCACGAGCCGTTATATTCGATGACACCATAATTCTATACTTGGATTTACGGAACTCCTCCACTACGCCAGCCCGCTGTTCTTTTGTCATATTACTGTGAATACAACAAACCGACATGCCATCTTTTTGCATATTGTCATACAACATATAAACCCGATTAATACTATTCACATAAATAATCACCTGTGTCATGGTGATTTCCTTCAATACATCTCTCAATGTGGCGTATTTATCGTTGTCGTTTTGAACGGCTAAATAATATTGACGAATTCCCTCTAAAGATAATTCCTCGCGTTTCACAATAATACGAACCGGGTCATTCATAAATTTCTCTGTTAATTTCAATACATAATCGGGCAAAGTTGCACTAAAAAGAGCAATCTTCGTTTTTTCCGGTAAATAACTGAAAATATTTTGAATTTGGTCTTTAAATCCGTGAGAAAGCATCTCATCCGCCTCATCCAATACACATAATCGCAACATACGCAAATTTAATGCCCGGCGTTTCACCATATCAAAAATACGACCCGTACAGCCGATTACCAAGTGGGGAACACTTTGTCTTAATTCTTGTATGTCTTGGCCTACACTTGTGCCGCCAACCAATGTCTTGATGCGAAGTCCCTCCATAAACCCCGACAAATTAGTCGCCACCATTTTTATTTGATTAACCAATTCGTGTGTAGGTGCAATAATAACTACTTGTGTCGCATTCACTTTCATATTAATTAATTGTAGCGAACTAATCACAAAGGAGCCAGTTTTTCCTGTGCCGGATTGTGCTTGGGCGATTAAATCTCTGTTTTCCAATATAGGATATATTGCCTTTTTCTGTATATCACTTGGGAACTCAAACCCATAACTATAAATACTCCTTAATAAATCATGATGTAATCCAAAATCTTCCCAAATATATAATTCTTTCGCTAGGATAGGATACCCGGTTTCATCAGTTTTTAAAATTTCCGTCATTTTTGCCTACATAAATACTAAAGGAACTATTTATATCGGTTTGAAATTATATATAATAAAAAATGGATATAAATACACAACGCGATAATAATATACCCCTCTCTCCTCTCTTTAAATATATGGTAAATTTACGGAAAAATATGCTATACACTATAGAACAAATACAAGCAATTCAGCAAGGTGTCTTTGTTTTACCAAAAGAAACGATTGATTTACTCGCCCATATTGAGAAAAATCTGGATATTCCTCCTCTTCAACCCGGCTCCGGTGGTCATAATGATAACTATTATTCAAGTAGCGACCGTCAATATAAACACGGGAACGGACAAAACTATACAAAATCAACCAAACCTACTCTGGTAAAAAGTTCAAAATTCGCCGCATTAGAAGAAGATGCCGCATCGCAACCCGTATTTAAAACGACCAAGTTTGCAGTGAAAACTGGAATTACAAAACAAATCAACGAAATTCGTATGAAAATCAACAATCTATCAAATTCTACCTATAGCAAAAATAGCGAGGCGGTTATTGAACTAATTCGTCAATGGGAACCTCAAAGTGAAAATTGGGAATTGGATTTAAAACAAATATGTGATGCCGTCTTTGATATTGTAAGCAAGACGAAATTGAATTCAGATTTAAATGCCGCATTATACAAATTATGTATTTCTCATTATGACCAGGAAGGGTCCGCTATTTTTACAGAGATGATTAACAATGGGGTGAATACATTGGAAACAATGATTGACACTGCCGAATATGCTGATCCAAATCAGGATTACGACAAGTATTGTGTGTATAGCAAACAGACCGCTCAAATTATCGGTATGGCTACTTTTTATGTGAATTCAATGAAGATTTCGATGGTCTCTCTTGATAAAATTTATACTTTGTTGGAAAATTTGCTGGAAAAAATAGAGAAATATACCCGCGAAGAAGACAAAGTTGCAACAGTGGAATTATTGGCGGAGGTGGTTTTTGTTATTGTGGAAGCGTGTCATCTTGCAATGACATTTGATAAACCAGATTTGTTGAAAAAGGTGGTAGATATTGCTGGGTATAAAAACAAGCAGTATCCAAGTGTGTCAAACCGTTTCGTATTCAAGTTTATGGATATGCGTGATTTGATAAACAAGGCATAATATGGGTGAAAGGAATGCCCGGTTCTGTTAAAAAACAGGTATTTTTCCGTGAAACAACTCGGCAATGTAGTCATCGTCCCAACTCCATTCATCGTCGTCTGGTGTCGTGTCTATAGATAATTCTGTAAAAATAACGCCGTCTATTTGTATATCTTCTTCGGATACCGAATTGTCAAACCAAACTACCCATTTACCATAGGGTAAATGGGGAACACAAATAGTAGTAGATTGAGATAAAATAGTGTCATCCGGATTACAGCATAATTTATTCATAAGTTCATTTGCTTCCTCGCTCCAAATATGTTCTACTTCAACTAAATAAAACATTGTATAATATGTTGTATTAGAATGCTTTTATGTCTATTACATAAAAATATTCCAATTGTAAAAAGCATAAACAGGAAAATTGTCTAAATGTTATCTATCTAATTTTTATAATGACACGAACCCAGATTATATCTCGTATAAATAAAGATATTGTCTATCCTTCTATAAAAACCATTGACCCGGAAGATTTCGGCACAAAATCATATATTTATGAGATTGACATTTTAGGTATGCAAATTGCAGTTTTACTTGGTGTTCCCAAATACACATATACAGATCAAGGTGTAGTTTATTTCCCAATTTATGCAGTTTCGAGAGAAAAAGTCCGTTCTCAAATCGGTGTTTTTGAATTAAAAAGCGGGCAAATCATCAACAGTTTCAAAGACGGTGAATTGGATGTTTCTATGTTGGATGAACCACTCTTGTATGATTTTATTGACTTGGCGTATTTAGGAAAGTTGAATTCTGACCCAAAATACTATACAAAAATCGTTCCTGATGCTGCTAATACAGTGGTTCCTATCGCTACCGCGACAGAACCCGAGATAGAAGACCAAGAAGACCAAGAAGACGACCCTTTCCGCCTAAAATTGAGAGAAAAACAAATATCTAAAGAAAAAGAACAGGCGAAAACTGAATTACAGATGGGGATCTTTGAATCGGTAGGCCAAACAAAAGAAGGCACAACAACTTTAGAAGAAGAGACGGAAAAAGATACGGAAGAATTAAAGGCGGATTACAAAGAAGGACCCCAAACCTCCTGGGTGCAAAAGTATTTTAAAAATAATCATTATAGAATTCACGATTGTGAAGAAACACAAGGCGACTGCTTTTTTGCGGCAGTTGTTGCAGCTTATTTACAAATAGGGAAAAAGACTACGATTACGAAATTGAGAGCCATCTTGGCGGATGAAATGACAGAAGATGTGTTTAAGAATTACCGAGCATTGTATCTCCATTTTGACGACCAATTGAGAGAAATAAAGAAAGAAATGGATATGTTGCGTAAGGCTATACTTGAAAACAAAAAGCGAATTAAGACGACACAAGATAAGACTGCGGCAGATAATCAATTACTGTTGAACCAGGCAAAACAAATGGCGGAAAAATACGGCGAATTAGAAAAACAGCAGGTGTTTATCAAGCAATCACAAAAAGAATATATTGGTGTTCTTGAAAATGTGGATACCCTGGAAAAAATGCGGGCATACATAAAAACAACCGCTTATTGGGCTGATGCTTGGGCGGTTTCAACTTTAGAGCGTGTTCTCAATATTAAATTCATCCTTTTTTCAGAGAAAATATGGGAAGAAAGTGGGAATGTGGCGGGTGTATTGAACTGCGGCGAAATTGATCGTACTTTACAAGAACGCCAAAGTTTTTCACCAGAATATTACATTATGTTGTCTCTCGGTGGTGAAGGATTACCCCAATATAGGCTTGTATCCTATAAACATAAAAAGATACTCACATATAAAGAAATACCATATGCAGTGAAAATGCTAATATTAAATAAATGTTTAGAGAAAAATGCGGGACCGTTCTATATGATTGTAGATTTCCGCAATTTGAAATCAAAATATGGTATAGATGAAGATGAGGGTCGCCCGGTGGATTATGAAGATACAGATGACAGTGGGATTTTGTATGATCCGGATGTGGTGTTTAGTTTTTATGCAAATTCGGAGAAAACAGCGAAACCTGGTATGGGAGATGGAGAGAAAATACCGGTTAGTAAAAAGGGGGAATATATTTTATTGGCGAAAATCGCGGATTGGCGTAAAAAATTAGATGATAGTTGGGAAGTTCCGATTTTCATTGACGGTCATAAATGGAATACAGTAGAACATTATGTGGCTGGGTCCAAATATAAAAAAGGAAATTATGAAGTATATTTAATGTTTTCTCTCGATAGTGGAACCGAATTGTCAAAAGATGTGAAACTGGCGAAATCGTTTAAAGGATTAAAACCCGATGATGCGAAGAAGGGAGCCAGGATAAAACCCATTGCACCTGATGTAGATTATGCGTTAGGTGGAATGGAAAAAGCGAGAGAAGAAGCATTACACGAGAAATTCGCCAAGAACCCGGATATGAAAATGGTGCTGAAATTGACACAAAAGGCATTGTTGTTGCATAAAGAAAAAAGGGGGGAAGAAGCGAAACCTGATATTCAATTGATGAAAATTAGGTCGGTTCTTATATAAACGATGTAGGTTTTTCTCTCTCGGGGTTTTTTCTCTCAATGTTTCACATATTTGTCTCACAATATATTTTTATTTCTGGTCCAACTGTTCTACAAAGAGGGCAAGTAGCATTGCATCTTTTATTCGTGCAAGATTGTTCCCAAGTTTTTATACAATTGATACAGAAAGTATTCAAACAGCATTGAGCCACAGCCATATGTAAAATACCAGGAGTTTCAATACAAATACCACAAGCAGTTTTTGTATCATTTTTCAACAATAGTTTAGTAATAGGATATCTTTTTACTGTGAATTTTATGATCTCTCGACGATTGTAAATGGATTGTATATATTCAGTAAATGAAATAGGAGACACCACTTCTTGGAATTCAGGTCTTGGGATGCTATATGTTCTTTGTAAAGGAATGCTATACAAAGAATTCAATTCTGTTTCTCTCAAATTTTCGAGAGAGGTTCATCAGTTTCATCGATAACTGTTTCAACATCAGAACCCACAGATAGAGTCGGATCTACTATAAATTGACCGTCAAATACAGGATGGTCATAATCTAATGGCTGTGCGTCTGGTATGCCTGCCTCATTTTCACCAGTATTCCATATATGAATATTCGTCTCAAGTGCATTAATCGTTTGGTGTAAATGCATAATTTCATTGCTATTTATACTATTTGGGTCAGTAGTGCGAACCAACATTCTCTCAATATAACTATACAAAACACGACGAATATGAGGGTCTCTCAAATCTTCCAATTGAATTGGGGCAAGTTCCATTGTTTCAAGAATTACGAGTGATTTTAATGTTTCAAAAGAGTTCAAGGGTTTGTTTTGCATAAAACAAAAAACGAAAAGCAATTCAATTTTCCACAACAATGCATTTTGTAATCCCGGCCATAACTACCATATTTATTACAACATCGTAGACAAATTATCTACAACAAATCCGGCCATTCTACCAATCCCCCTCAATATCAATTTCAAAATCATCATAACTTATCATATTCAATAAAAAGGATTCCTTGTCGCGATTGTATATTAAGTTGTCATTACGGTAAGCAGAATAAATAACATATTCCCCTGAAGAAGTGATACGCAATACACGGAATATTTTTGTTATCATAAACAGACTATTTGTCGTGTAAGTAATAAGTGTAGTATTATTGAGAAACTTATTATAAGCAACAACGCCACTTAAAAATAAATTCAAAAGAAAAACCAAAATAAGAAATCGGCCAAATCCGCGATAGACAAGATTGGTATCCATTATTTTCTTTTTTGTATCATTATTCATCGTACTCAACATTCTCTGTAAGTGGTCCTTATCTGTAGGCATATTGCGGTCATATATTAAATATTTATTGATGATATTCTCTCTCTGTATTTCAATAAAATATAACCCATAAAAATAAAAAGCCAAAATAAAATTCATACATAATGCGGCATATTCGAGAGAAGTTTCTGGCGTAATATTTTCTTTTATAGAGCACGGATAATCGCCACATTGTTGAGGAACAAATACAACCAAAAGACTACTAATAATTGTTCTGTAGATTTCAAAGGCGGTTTTCATATAGATGAGAGAGCGTTGTGTAATTGTTAATTTGGACTCCGTGTCTTCCATTAGATGGTTTAATCCAAACTCAATTGTCTCAAAATCTTTTGTCATAAATTGCAGACATCCCCGGAAAATAGGAATAGATGAAATACAATAACAAGGTGTTATAAAAATATAATAAAAAGCTTGCATATATCCGGCTCCATTATGTGGGGTTTTCGGTTCTTTTTCAATATGAAATGCTTGTTTTGGAGGGGGGAGTTGAGAACTTACCTGTTTATGTAAATTGGCTTCTATTTCTGAAAGAGAATCGGCTCTATCGAGAGAAACCCGCGAATCAATTGAGATTTTTTTATAGGGTTCTTCCATAAAGATTTCACAGTCTTCACTTGGTGTAGGCGAACTTGAATACTTGATTTCATCCGAATCAGATGAATAGACTGAATTAGAGTAGTTCATTTATATATTGTTTAGGTTTTCTAAAGGGGGCCTTCGGCCCCCCACGCAATATCAAGAGTATCTGATGCTAAATATCCGTGTCCTTCTCTCGACATGTGTAATTTTATTACCCTGATTTCAACACCTTCTTGTTTTGCTTGTTGAACTGCTTCTTTATAAATCGGGTCTTTTTCATTTAATGCGAATTTTTTCACATCTGATCGCATAACCACAAAACAAAGAATGCATCGGATTTTCTCTCGTTTTTCTTGTTTAATTGCTTCTAATTCCTGTATATGTTTTAATGCCCTGGGGCTAACAATTTCATTGGGTTTTCTTTTTACACCTACAGGAAAATAGGCACAATCGCCTTCACTTAATGGGACGCATTTCACTTCTAATAAGAAGGGAGTGTCATTGGAATCTATGCCTGCAAAATCAAAACGGCTATTTCCATAGACTACTTCTCTCGAAACGGATTTTGTTTGTAGCCAAGATAATTTGTTTTTCCGGAGTGCAGTTTCTACAGCGGTCTCTGCTAATTTGGGGTAAATACAAACATATATACGATAATGGGTTTTTTGTAATACGGCAAAATAGGCGGTGTATTTACAAACGCCAGATGTGGTGTTTGTTTTTGCTACAAGTATAGAGGATGCTTTTTCGCATAATCCACCGCAACCAAGAGCGGGGGTATGGGCCATATACGATACCCCCAAATCGTCATCAGAGTGGAGAATAATATCCGCGACATAGGGGGTTTTGCAAGTGGCGGATGGTCGTTTTAACACAGTGGCTTCATAGAGAGGCCCTATAGTGAATAAAATAGGAAGACGGGGTATTTGTATCATTTGTGGATTCTTGTTTTCTCTCGATTATTTTATATGAATCGAGAGAAATAAAAATTAGCATTCAATTTATGAGTAGGGCACAATGGACTGGTGTTAGCAACCTACTGTCGGGGTAATATCAGACCATTGGGTCCCCAGCCTTTATACGGTATATAGATTTTTATTTACTGTTTATTATGTTTTCAAGTTCTTCAATAGCAATTTTCACACAATCAGCTTTGTCTTTTAAATATTCTTTATTGTAATCCCGAAAAATATCTTCCCAAGAGTCGCATCCGTGGTGTCTATAAATCAATCCAAATATATACTTTTCTTTTTGGGATATAGTATAATACATATCCAATAATAGTTTTTTTTCGTTTAGACTCTATTTATCAAAATCGTATTTACTTTCTATTTCACCTAACTTTTCTATGAGTTCTTCCATTCTAAAATTATATCTTATACCTATACAATAAAAATATTTTTATGTTTTGATAATTATATTAGTGTAGATATTTGTGTAGATATTAGTGTAGATATTTGTGTAGATATTAGTGTAGATATTTGTGTAGATATTAGTGTAGATATTTGTGAATATACTGGTCTAAAATATCTGGATAGGATCGCATTATTTGTTAGGGGCCGTAGGCCCATGCAGGGGGTCGTAGGGGGGCGGCAGCCCCCTACCAAAGTAGCTTGTGAGTTCCCGGACCCCATTACGCTGGTTCTGTATTTGCACCAAATACTTGTCAAACAATAACGCCTTCACCTTTTTAGAACAGAATTTCTCTTTTGCTTTCATAAACAATTCCAAACTCGCATATTCTCCTTCCAATACTTCCATCTCCTTTTTAAATTTTTTTATTGCCGATGGTTTTCCTTGAAACTCCCATATTTGTTCCAACGCCAAACCAAATAATTGCTGCAACGGTTTCATCAACTGGTTTGTAATATAAAATGCATAATCTACTGGTAATTTCTTCTCCACCACATATTCTGGTGTCTCTATTTTCTCCCCCTGTAATGCTTTCTTATTCGGGTTCGCAAAATATAAATATTTAATACGATCACCCGCTTTGGGTTTGTTTCCCGGGTCTCGTTTCCCAATTCGCTCCGCCAAAACATAATGTGCTATTTGTTGCGGATTTTTGTAATCACTTTTTAATGCCTTTGTAATCATCAACTTCGACATAGGCACTTCACCTCGAATCAAACAGTTCAATGCCTGATTTAAATATTCCACCGATTTTCCAATATTATTTTCCTTCATTAATATTGTGATAATATCGCCATATACATCTTTTAAATAATCACACGAATCTCGGCGTTTTAATGCTAAACCCATATATTTCAATTTGCCTTTTTTCGGGTCTGTCTCATACAACATACCTACATAACGCTTTTTAGATAACAAGATAAACGGCATTAAGGTCTTCTCATATGACAATTCCATAGGAGGTTTCAACCATTGCGTACATAATTTCGCCGCATCTTGGGCGATATCAATCGTTATTTCCAATGCACGCTGTCCGCGTATCTTCTCCCCTGTATTCGGGTCTTCCAAATTGAAAGTAAAGAATACGGAATCGGTATCGCCATACACATATTCTGCTTTTGTGCGGACAACTCCGTGGTTTTCAGTCTCATATTCCATATCTCCATAGACCTCCTCAATAATTCTGCGGGCATAAATAATCATCATACGACCTGTCGCTGTAGTAGAGGCAGCCACATCTTTCTCATAAAAGGTAGATGTTTTTGCACCACACTGACCGTATAATGAATTCGCAGTCACTTTATATCCGAGCTGTCGTTTATCTAATATATTCGCCATAAAGGGATCTTTCTCATTTTTCGCCAGTTTTCGTGTATCCGACCTGGCTTTCAATAATTCTTCTAAAATAGATGGCATAATACCTTTACGCCCATCGGGGAACTGAGCCCATCGGCATATTTTTTTACCATATTTCACTTTTTCCTCTTTTTTTGTCGGGCTTGTTCTCACCCAACGAAACAAGTCAAATTCCAAATCAATATACTGATACCCGGGTAAATTATCGTATATGAAATTCCCAGCTGCATCTTGTTGTCCTGTTTGCCGGATAAGTTTTCCGGTTAAATCAAACTCTTTCGTCCAGACCTTACTATCATGTGATAAATTCTGACTAATCATTGAACTCGGATAAAGAGATGAATAATCTACACACGCAACCGGGTTATCCATATACATAGAACATTTCGGCGGCAACACAATTGCCCCTTCATATCCCTCATTGCCCCCCGTCTTATCCAAATCCGGCATCAGTGTATTTTTCTCACGGCACTTTTTCGCCACATAACTGGTGAGTTTAATTCCTTGCCCCCGAAACACGAGAAAACTAATCGGCACACTACAAATACGCGACATTTCTACATAACCAGTTAAGACATCAATTTTATTCATTAAATTATGCACCAAATTACAATCTTGAATACAGTATTTCGCCACAATCGCACGATCAGCAGATGATCCCTTACTCAACCGGAAAATATCCTGTGGGGTCACATCATCTTTCGCCATAGTCCATTTCACATTACTACACTGTATATCTTCACGCCCGGCAATATAAATCACATTGTATTTTTTCTTTTTCAATTCGCCTTTCACCATTTCTTCTACTTCATAATCGCGTTTAATATCAACTACACAGAATTTCGCTCCATTTTTATAGTAATCACTTGTGAAACGGCTCAACTCAATATGAATGTAGTCTCCTATATGTAGCCCACTTATATTAGAACTATAGAGAGCAGTTAGTGGCTCACCATTTGCACCTTCTTCTGCGACGATTTTCGCAATATCGTCGGAAATGAAATTTGCAGCTACATCGTCAAGTTTATAAGACGAAAGCTGGAATTCGCGACGCATATAAGTATACATATCAATCTGTAGTCTCCCCGACATACGATAATATTTCAAATTATATTCCCCACTCGCCAAGACAACCGTGGTCTGCTCCATTTCGTATTTGGTTTCGCCCAACTTGGTTTCAATCTCTTTCACACATAATTCGTTTGTTTTACGGGACATTTTCATAAAATCAAGGAGACACCCATTTTCTTTTGCACGGTGAAACATAAAATCATAATCAAACCCGAAAATATTGTATCCGATAATAATATCCGGATTTTCTTCTTGGATAAGTTCCGTCCAACGCAACAGCAAATCTACTTCTTTATCCGCACATTCTACTACAGCACCTTCTACTGGATCGCAGTCGCCCACCACAATACAATGGTTCAAATAGGGTTCTTTTTCGCCGTATTTCATAAAAGTAGAACCGATGAAAGTCACCTCGTCGCCTTGTAACCGGGGAAACAAGAGAGTTAATAATTCATCTATTGTTGCGATTTTTTCATCGCGTTTATAGTCATTTGAAAGTAATAATTCAACAATGGTTTGTTTTTCAGCGGTTTTTGCAAACTCCACGTGTTTTTTCCATTTTGGTTGTGTTGGTTTTGCTGTGGGGGGTTCGTCTTCCTCTTGGTCCTGGTCCTGATCCTCATCCCCATCGCCATCTTCTCCATCGGAACCATCTACATCTACAACCCCATTGTGTTTTTCCATTTGCTCGGCAATATTGGAAAATACTTGAGAAATCTTCAATATATCACTTTTGTCGCCTTCTTCATCCACTATTTTTTTTGCATTTTCAATAGGTGTTGAAAGGAGAATTTTCAATTTATTTGCAATTGTCGTTTTTGTTGGTGTTCTTTTCGGATAAACTAAATCCACATTTTCAAAAGTATCAAACCCGAATGCACTCATTACGATCTTCTGTAGCATAGCAGAAACACGGAATGTATCCATTTTTGAAACAGAAGATTGACGAAAATAGCAATCAACAATATTCATTGCAAGTCGTTTGTATGTTTTCACAGGAATAGGAAAATCACCGTGGCTGCTGCTTGCTTCAATATCAAAACTACATATTTTGTAGGGAACGCGGGTTTCTTTTGTAGGCATAGATTTTAACTGATTGGCTCTACAGATATATTCGTAAGTGCAAGTGGTTGTTTTTTTCTCGGGTGTAGAAACCTTCAGTGTAGGAACAAATACCCAGCCTGATGGACTAATATTATTAATATGGAAATAACGCAATAGAGGCGGAATAGAAGCTTCATAAATGGATGTCGCAAATCCTTTAAACGGCAACTTCACTAATCTCCTCGTTCCATCGTAGTCTTTTTCGTAATAAAGCCCTTTCACACGGTTCATTGAAGAAACTGTTTGAAATGTGATTTGTATGAATTTTTCTTTTTTTTCGCCAGTGAAACCGTAGAGTTTTTGGTAATCTACCAATTTATAGGATTGTATTTGATTTGCATTGTATTTACCTACCCGATGTTTTATATCCGCCATAAAAGAATGCATTGTATTTTCGTTCCAACCAGCACCTACATGAATATAGAAGAATGGCTGATAATCATTTACGAAAATAGAACAGGATTCTCCTTTGTCGTTAATACCAAACATTTGTATAATGAAATTTTTTGGTTCAAATGTGGGTGTGGAATTTCCGTCTTGGCTACCCATATCAGACCCGCTTTCCGACGAATTACTTGTAGCAATTCCATTGATAGCATTATGAGTGTCATCAAATACCTGGAAATCAAACAAGCGGAACGATTTTCCAACAGTGACGGGTTTAGAAGGGGTTGTCATTACTTGATTTTAGAGAGTATTGTTTATATATTTTTCTTATTCCATTGAATAAGAAAAACAAATCAATTTTACTGGATAGAAATTGGGGTCGTTCCTTTGGTCGTTCCTTTGGTCCGTTCCTTTGGTCGTTCCTTTGGTCGTTCCTTTGGTCCGTTCCTTTGGTCGTTCCTTTGGTCCGTTCCTTTGGTCGTTCCTTTGGTCGTTCCTTTGGTCGTTCCTTTGGTCGTGCCTTACCACCAAGAAAACCACCCTTTTTTTTGCTCCTGCTCCTCCTTCTTTTGTTGTTTAGCCTCATCTTGTGT